>Ga0182004_10004778_pt1 | contig 10970 bp, 10 predicted proteins | sample Sormic07211540_1_FD_120479 | JGI IMG/M metagenome (GOLD analysis project Ga0182004, IMG submission 120479) | Endophyte microbial communities from Sorghum bicolor roots, Mead, Nebraska, USA - 072115-40_1 MetaG | ecosystem: Host-associated > Plants > Roots > Unclassified | place: USA: Nebraska...
AACTAGTTGTAACTAGTAGTACCTAGTTTTAGCTAGTTGTAACTAGTTGTAGAGAGTAGTGACATAGCCGTTGCTTGTGCTTAGTGATCATAGTAACTAGAATTATTGAATAGGTGGCTTGCAACTTTTGTAGCGGTAGAGCAAATTTGCTTTACGCCTTTTGTTATATTAATCCTTTGCTCTAGTGCTTTGTAGATTTTTAAATAGGCTATCCACCCCCCTCTAGCCATATTAGGACCTTTCACCAGGGAAGATTTCCAAGATTTTTTCCGATTTATTTAAATTCATTTATTCTTTGTAGTAATTATTTTTTTGCCACTGCACTGTTTTCCTTATAAAATCATCGTTTTAGCTCCGATTCAATCCGTTCAACTTGCGTTAGTTTCATAATTTGATAAGCTTCGCATTGGTACCACTTTTATATAGGTTTTCCACTATTAGATTTCCTAGAATATTACAAGTCCATAGATCGCCTTTGAAGTCCCGTTTAATGCGTAGTTTTCGCGTCGTAACTTCGTTTTCCGTGAAATTTGTGTTGACGTTATCGTAGTAGCACATAAATGTTTTGGAAAACCTTTTATTTAAATTTATTTACTGCTGGTATATTGTTCTAACTTTAGGAATTATTTTCTTGCATGTCTGTCTTGGAATACGTGTTGTTTGTGGTGTGTTGATCAAGTCCAGACGGTGAGGAGTATTTAGAGAATCTGGAGTTCTACGAGGACCGGAAGGACCAACAGGATTGTGTGAACCAAGGCAAGTATAGCATGGGCTTACCTTGATGTCCTCCTCATTTTAACCATTTCATACTGCATGTGTCTAATTTTATAAACTATAACGACATCCTAGTTGTTGATGACAATTACCTTGATACCTAAGGGTTTTATTGCATATGAGTAGAAATGCTAGTGCTCTAACTCTACATATGTATGATCTATACTCAGTTATGGAACCATGGTTTAATTGATTAAACATGATTATGATAAATGGAACTTAGGGCTATGGTACAAATGACTGTTGGTCATGTTGTCCTAGACCCTCCATAAGGACTTATCTATCGGCAAAAACTGGGATTTACAGTGCAACCGGGAGAGTCACATGGCTCTAACTTTAGCTCAGTAATATGATCTTTTCTAACTCATTAGAGGCTACCCAAAAGGACGCAAGAGGAGCTTGCCACTTTGGGTGTAGTGTTGCCCCTATTTCTATGAGTATAGCCGCAATGGATATGTGCCATATGAAAGGGGGTTTTCTACATCTGCCTGCCGAGGAAACCTCGCGGCCCTTGGTAATAGGCCTATGGAAGGCTTCATAGTGTACCCTGCCCGCTCACCTTGGTAGTGTTTGGGGGTCGACGAACCTTGAGCAAATGGGCAACATGACTCACAGTGAAAGTTCACAACCTCTACAGAGTGTATCACTACAAGAAATCTCCTGATACATGATGGTTTCTATGTGACGTATTTCAAAAATGTCATGGATTAGTGATGGGTTTATTTGGACTCTAGCAGCCGACCCATCTACTAGCATAGAGTATATAAGAACAGACCTAGGGTTATTGATTGAGTGTCTCCCACCACCCGCCGTCTCTTCTCTCGTATCTCTAAAGATCAGGCTCCTTCCACCATCCCAGCGGCGGCCCCCTCCGGCATGGCCCCGTCTGGCAACAGCCCCATCCGGTGCAGCCCACCTCCGGTGGCAGCCCTCACGGCGCGGCTCCCTACGGCTGCCCCTATGGCATGGCTCCCCTCCCGTGATGGTACCCCCTCCATGTCCTCTCCACCAGGTGCGAAGCTCGGGCCTATCCCGTCAGCGGCGGGGTGGCACACCCATCCCTTCGGCGTCCGTCCTATTCGCTCGCCAGAAAACGCGCTGCGGAGGGCGGGGTGGCTACGCCTTCATGGCTGCGCTGCTCACCCCCATCCATCGCCTTTAGTGACCCCGAGCGCTCCTCAAAAACGCAGCCAAGAATCAGGTCGCCAAGAATGAGGTTGTAATGTATTTTCAGTCACCGAATTGTTGATATGTAGTAATTATTTTCAGATAGCAACAACACTTGGTAGCAGTAATGTGGATTTGCTTCTGCTACTGCTGCAGTTGCAGCACCCTCCTTGCCCTGAACCAGTGAACTGCAGGTGGCTGACAATGACATACTAGGTACTCCCTCTGTTCCCTTTGTGTATGATGTTTCAGAATTGCATACTCTGAAGGAAAAGCTAGCTATTCCCTACCGACTTTATGTATCTTCCTGCCTACTAAATTTGTTTGTCTCCCAAACTGCTCATATTTAGTCTTATTAATATTAACCAATAAACAAATAAAAGTGTATCTATATCTCCTTTAACTGCTACAATGCCAAATAAAAGAGGATTAAAGGAATACTATTCCACTATAAAATATGAAAAGAAAATGAATGTATGCTGCACACACTACCTTTGTGATATGCCCTTTTGAATTCAGAATAATGCCCTTTTGAGTTCATTTATTATGTCAACTCCCTTGCTGCTGATAGTTGGCATCTTTTGGATAAATGTATTTCTAACTCTATGATTTGTTTAATAAAGAGTGGTGGGGGATCCTTGTAAAAGGATTTCAGCAGTTTTAACGACTTATCTGTTTGATCCCATGCAGGCACTAGCAGCAGCATCCAAGAGTGTTTATTGTCCAAAAATGATGCATAGTTTGCCTGCAATATTTCTTGTTGCTGGAGACCAACGGCAAGGTGTCATTTTCAGGAGACAAGTACAAAGACTGGGACCATGATGCAATAGATTTTTTTGAAGTAGTGCCACTATATAGCAAAAAAATGCCTATGCGCTAGCTATCTAGGAGGTGTTTGGTACTGCTCTGCTCCATATTTTTTAGCTCCGCTCCATGTTTTTTAGCCAAACGGTTTTATCTCCACGCACTCAGTTCGTGGAAAAAGGGTGGAATTGTGAGAGCACCTAAAGAGGTACTCCACAAACTCTACTTTTTCGTGGAGCTGCTCCACGGTGGAGTTTGTGGAGTAGAGTTTGTAGAGCAGTCTCAAACTCCCCCTAGGATGCTATTGTAGTAGATATGAAGGTTGACAAGGACCTATTTTTGTGTTTCAAGTTTTATGATGATTAGAACGTTTTGTGTTAATGTAGTGGAAAATGACCAAATTGTTGGGATTTATGTGATTTTCGTTATATAATCTGGATGGTAAATTTTGATGTACACGTGACGGTTACATGGCAACTCAAATTTGTGATGAAAAACATCATATGTGGTAGATGGATATGACGTTCTATTTTGTCACACACTGTCGGGCCTAGTCTGGGCTGAATGGGCTTCTAGGGATTTTATGACGAACACAAATGCCAATCTGTGACGCTTACATTGGTCCAACAAATGTATGACGCGGGATACATGACGTTTTTTCAAATCGTCATGGTAATTTAACTGTGACGCGTTTTCGCTTGTCCATGACGAAAGTAAACCGTCATGTATCAGGAGATTTCTTGTACCGTGCTCACGATCACGAGTTGTCCAGAAAACTCATAGAATAACTGGTTACTAATGATGATGTGGAACATGATGATCCATAATTATGTTATAATATGACTTAACGACTTATTATGGTTCTGACAACTGATCATATGGGTTATTTGGGAGCTTAAGCACAACTTAATATTGATTAATGTTAAAATATTGACCTACTAAAATGCTGATGCAATGAACCTAGTCTAGCCTTTTTGAGCTTTATGAATTCTCATGCTATGCTTGTGGAGTACGAGATATACTCACGCTTGTTTATATTTCTTTTTGATAAAAGTCCAGGATGGGTAACAGATGATGGTAGCTATGAGGACTACCCGAAGGACTATTAGGCTTGTGCTTCACTAGTCGACCTTTCCTGTTGGAGGGCCATGAGAGTTATCATATTTATGTTCTGCTGTTATACCTAACTATGTGTTGTATGACTACGTTTGTTGTAAACACTGCAACGATGATGTTTAATTTGTGATTTATGTGTGATTGATCCCTGAGCACACATAAGTTTATGCATTCAATTTCTTCCTTGAAATTGGGTGTGACAATGTGCCTCCTCTCTTTCTCTTATCTTGTGGCTATAGTGGATTTTTGCGATGTTGCGACAGTCTATTTGAGATGTTTCTGCTATTGTGCTTTTGTTGTTGCAATAATGTGTTTCTTACTATTTAACTTTTTCATCCTAATGTTCCAATAGTACTGCTTTTTGAGATGTTGCACTATGTTTCAGTTGCTTCATTGTAGCAGTTTGTTTGGTGTTGTTCCAATAACATGTTCATGGCGTTTTATCTAGTCAACTTATGTGTTGAAGCAGTTTGTTCGCTGTTATTGCAATAACATATTCATAGTATTTCAACTGGTTCAACTTATTTATTGCAGCAGTTTGTTCGGTATTGTTGTAATAACATGTTCATGGTGTTTTAGTCATTGCAACGACAAGTGGGGGAGGGGGGCTGGGGGCAGGTTGTGGGGGGAGCTGGTGTTGGGCGAAGGTGTGGTGGGGGCCAGCGAGGTTAAGGGGGCGGATACCATGCGCATGGGGGTGGCAGGTTCCTTGCGCGCGGAGCGAAGTGATTCCTTTCTTCTCTATGCGGGACAGACAGAGTCACGTTTCCATCTCTACTTTCTTCTTTTTTCTTTCTCAGCACGGAGCAGGTGGGGGCGCGATTTATATGAAGGCTTGGCGTCTGGACGCTAGCGCCCGGATCGGACGTCTGGGCGCTAGCAGTACCGTTAATTTTAATAGGTGACTTGATGTTGTGAATGGTTGCTGCAAGAGTTATAAACGAATGGGTAGAAACAAGATGCCAATGTGAAATATTTATGTATTATTCTTTTTGTGAAATTTTAAAGATATATTTATTGGATTTTTCGGTAGTGGGGCACTAAATATGTTGTGGCAAACATCCTAACTTTAGTTTTCATATTATCATGTGTTGGTTAAGTTAGATATCAAAGTTCAATAACTTATTTTAAGAACCCATAAAAATATGTAACTTTAATATCTTATTAAATTCGGCATGAGTTGGTCGTCAATATGTTTAAATTTTCACATGTTAGCACCTGCCGAGAGTTGCATTGATATATACAGATAATTGAAAGACTTGCATTGATATATGTAGACAACTTGGAGAAAATTTATTTTGATTAGTCTGAATAAAAAGTTTGTTTAATATTTTAGTTTATGATTTAATTGGTTACCCCATTGACTGATTCATAATAGTAATAATTTATATATTTAATTAAAACTAATAATTTAGTAATAGAAATTTCAAACGTAATACTGTATTTATTTTTATCTTTTATCTTATATTAAAAAAAAACTTAATACTTTATTAGAAATAAAAACAAAATGAAATCACAGAAGAGGCAATCATGGATACCACTGTGCATGAGCGGAGATTAGGGAAGTTACGGTCCAATCTGTGTTTTGGCTTTATTTGTTTAAAAAACCTAAATATCATGATTAGTATCATTTTGGATTATATCATTATTTCTATTTTTGGCTTTAGTTAGTCACATAGTTTTTATTATTATTAGTCCATCACGTAGAGGAGTTCACGTTAGACTTTGGAACCGAGGAGTTTAAAGAAACCGTAATTTAATAGCTATGTCGCGAAACTAAGATAAATAATTAAAAAAACTGTATCATATCATATAACCTAACATGGCGTGATGGCTACCCAGTGTTGGTAGCCTCGCCGAGGTTTGAATCCTAGCTGTCGCGGCTGATTTTTTTTGCTCGATCTTGTCATCTGTTTTGTTTATGATTTTGGCTGATGGGCCGAAAAAATGACCAGTGGACTGGGGAGAGCAAAGTGTGGAATGAGCAAGTCGAGACAGTTAGACCATGTTTAGTTACCCATCCAAAAACTTTTCATCCATCCCATCGAATCTTTGGACACATGCATGAAACATCAAATGTAGATAAAAAAAATAAACTAATTACACAGTTTGGTTGAAAATCGCGAGACGAATCTTTTAAGCCCAGTTACTACATGATTAGCCTTAAGTGCTACAGTAAACCACATGTGCTAATGATAGATTAATTATGCTTAATAGATTTGTCTTGCAGTTTCCTGACGAGCTATGTAATTTATTTTTTTATTAGTTCTTAAAAACCCTTCCCGACATCCTTCCGACACATCCGATGTGACACCTAAAAAATTTTCATCCTCAATCTAAACAGGCCCTGAGACCAAAAGTATGGGCCAGACCAAAATTAGGGGGTGAGAAATTTTACCCTTTTTATTATTAGGTACAGATTGGTATGGTTTATTTTCTTGGTCTCTTTTGTAGGTATTTGGGAGTTATGGTTCTATTTGTTGTAAAACAGAGAGAAGGAGTCCTAATCCTAGTCCGGTTGTATGTAGGCTCTTACCAAAACTCTTATGCCTTGACATGAATATATATACATGGGAGGTCTATGTTGTAATCACCAATATTCAGAGAAATAAAGAATGATCTCCCTATCTTGTGCCTATTTGTTCTATACTTTCAATCTACTATATTGATCATGAGAGACAGAGAGGGAAATGCCCTAACCATTGGCAACATATTTTATAACACAAAACGACATTTGGAAAATTTTGCATTAATGGCAATTAAAAATTTCTAGAAGAAATTCTATGTAATTTTAAATATTGTGTATTTTATACATTTGAAGTGTATGGTCTATTTTTTATGTATGAGTACTTGGTTCAATTTTTAGGCTAAAGAATAAAGAAGCTAGACAATAAAATAGTTTTACAAACTATAATATGTGCAAATCAGGGGAGAACATCCTTGATTTTGTAGGAATGCTGAACATTCTTAAGTATATTTATGAATTCTAGCTCACTGCATATAATGTATAATAACCCCATATATAAATATGTGTTTGAATATTTCACACAAAATTTATCATAGCATTTATGAATGGGCCTCCACTTGTAGTTAGAGATACACAAATTTGAATTATTTTAAGCCCATCATAAAGGATTTCTTTTGAAGTATGCTATTAAAGATCTAATATTGTCATTAGGGGGGAGAGAAAGCCTATGTTAAATGCCAAATATTATTTTCCTATGAGAAAGCCTATGGAAGAAAAATGATCTTAAGAGAAAATATTCCTTGATGCTTGAAACAGGAATAGTATCATACTCTAAATCAAACAATAGTTTGACTAATGCTCCTGTGAAACATGAAACAGAGCATATGCTAGATATTTTTTTGAAAAATGAGAGGGGTAATTTGAAGTTATAAACAAGAAGTTGTGTTTACTAGTAGTAAACTAAATGTGTATACTATGAAGCTAAAATCTACGGGGATGCCTGTGGGTTCTAGTTTAGTGTATACTTGTTAAATGAAATAATAAACTCCTCCAATATGAAGAGAACACCTCTTGAAGAAGTTTAGGCACCTTATGAAGAGGATCATCATGAAGATGAAATCCAACACACTAAGCGTGCGCATCATAGTGTTGGTATCAGAACAATAAATTATCTCTTGTTTAGAAAATAACAAAGAGATATGATAATATCACATTGTGAGAGTATTGGGAGAAAATAATAGTTGTCGACAACGCTACCTCTATAATTGCAAATATTTCTCTTATGAGAACCCGAATCTAGAAAACAAAGTCCATGGCAAAGTCGCTTGAAGCGATTATATCGGGTCAACAAAGAAAGCAATTGAGGTTCAATCTCCTACTAAGAAGAAATAAATGTTCTGCAATATCTCTGACAAATAAAATAAATAAATATGAAATACAGTTAGTAAAGTGGATTCTGAAAATCCATGTAGTTTCTAAAGAACAGAAATCGCAACATATGGAAATTAAATCTCATACAAAGTATTAAGAAGTCTAAGGTAGAATACATATTCCTTTATGAATATTGAAGTCTCAGGAAGAGCATATCCTAGAAAGAAAAGAGTCATTGAATGATCTTGTAGTAGTGAATATCACTATTTTATTATGTATATCACATAATAATCTCTCATGTAGTAAAGAATATATCTCATAGAAGAGAGATATTATTCGCTAAGAATGAGAACTTCCTTGAAGGATTTAATCCATGATAAATTTACCAGTCGATTCTTAACAAGCACCATTAATCCTCGAAGTGAATTTATACCCGAGAAGAAATAAAATAAAGAATTCTAAATATCATGAAGATATTATACAAACACTCAGAAAGTGTATATTATAAAGCTAGCAATAAAGTTTTGATATCCTATAAATACAATAATGGTGATTTTGGTAATTGAATTATTCCCTAAATGCCAAATACAATACTGGATTTATTGTTTAGTCATATAATCAAAATCTCGAAGATTTGTAGAATATATAATTTAAAATCTACTAAACAAGAATTATAAGTTTCATAGACTATCTAGAAGATATTGAATATTTTAAGTTATTTACCCCATATTTCTCTGAAAGAATTTATTACCTTGAAGGATATTTTTTATTTGTTTTGCACAACTAATAAGTGGTTATTTATACGTGAAACATATTGCTCTTGTTTATACCCATATAATTCATAGAAGAATTATGAGCCAATTTTTTAAAAGATATAGTATTGTGGTATTGCATATCATTAATTAAGCACATATTTGTGAACAGTGTGATTTGAACAATAAAATTCAAAATTTGGCATTTTGAGGGGGACTATATTTTTATTGAATCTACTTTGAAGGTAAACCACTAGAATTACAAAGATCAAGTAGATCATATTTGCTAAAATATTAAAGTTTATGCATAAATCATAAAGATAAATATCTATTCATGAAGAATAGAAATATCCTGAAGAATACATGACCACGAAGGTTAAATGTTGTACTCATTTTTCCTATATGAGTTTTCACTTGAAGGTTTCTCACACAAGGTTTTAAATGAGACAACATGTACAATGCAATTAACAAATGTGATGTTCTCTTTTCTCCAAGAACCGTTTTTCCCATTGGGTTTTCGGATGGAGCTTTTAACGAGGCATGTGCATATCGTGGTAATCACCCAACAAGGGAAGTATTGTAAAACATACAGACTTAATCCTAGAAGGAAAGGAGAAGAAGGAATCATAATCCTAGTCCGTTGTATGTGGACTTTTATCAAAACTCTTAGGCCTTGGTAGAACTATATATACGTGAGAGCTCTATATTGTAATCAACAATATCAGAAGAATAAAGAATAATCTTCCTATCTTGTGTATATTTGTTCTTCTACTTTCATCTACTATATTGATCAGTTTTTTCTGCCCACCCTCCAGTCCTATGGTTTTTTGTTTTCAAAAAATAAATGTTAAAAATAGTAAATACAATCCTACGTTCATAATAAGTAATAGATTTTTATGTTGAAAGATAAATAAAGTATTACGTTCAAATAAATAATAGATTTTTTTAGATCCAATTCGGTCTATCTGATTTTTTTATCCTATGTTTTTTCTTATCTATCTAATCATAGGATAGGAATAAAAAAGTACCAACTAAAATGAAGAAGATATGGCGAAAAGATTACTCAGCATGTATGATTTGAAAATTTCACTTCACTTTCTCGTCCATCGCATACAAATCCCTTCTCTCCGAACCATAAGAGTAATAATATGTGATGGATTAGAGATTAGTTGAGTCCTATTTGGTTTATTGTCACATGATCCGAACTTACGACCATGATGAGTTAGATATTATTAGAGTTCTAATTGGTTTCTGTCCCATTCATGATCCAAACTCACAACACATGCTCATACAACCCACATAACCACAGTATTAAGTCTAATTCTGAAATGTATTAGAACAAGTTTTAAAACATATTAGAAAGTATGACAAGATGCCACCGACGGAGGCCGGCCAATTCCGGTGAATGATAGCACCGGTGTCGCTGATGGAGCAGGTATAGTCTCCCCATCTCTATCTTTCTCCCTTTATCTCCCTCATTCACTCTCTCTCTCTCTCTCCCCTTTTGTAGATCTGGTGCTAGATAGAGCCGCACCGACGGCGGTGGTGGCAGACAGAACTCTAGAAACCGGTACAAGCGAGGACGACTATGGCGGCAAGCAGGAGGATAGTGGTGCACAAGTGACCTTCGCGACGTCGTCGGGAGCTGGCACGGACCGTGGAAAGGAAGGCCTAGACAATGACGACTCCAGAAGCTAGAGAAGGATCTAGAAGCTAGAGTTAGCTGGCTCCAGGATCTAGATTTTATTTTATTTATTAACCGAGATGGGCCTAGTACCGCCTCCACTAAAGGTCTATTAACGGAGGCGGTTGCCTTATGACACCCGCCTCTCTACTATTAATAAGGTTTTAACGTAGGTGGGCAGGGGCAACGGCCTACATTAAGCCATGATTAACGTTGATCTCGTTGGAGACAGTTGCTCCAGCCCACCTCCATTAATGAAAAACGACCGTCTTCAATAAAAAAAACTGTAGTAATGTTCGGCACACCTGGACAGCCGTTGGATCCTTCTACCCCCCTACAACTGCTCGTAGGTTATTAGGTTCATGTGTTACACATGAAGGCTCGTTATTAATCCTCAAGATAATGACATGAACCCTCACTTAGAAACGTTATGTTCATGTGGTGCATGTCCTGCATAGCAGATAGGGCATGGATCACATTGTTGGACCTAAAACTAAAAGGCCATTGCCTTCGCTCTCGTTTTCCTTTCTCACTCAATTCTGGGAGACGTGGCATACCTCATACGTGGTCAAAACGATAGCCAATAATAGAGAGGCTGTATATATATAAGTAGTTCTAGACTAGCTAGTAGCACTTGTGACGGTGTCGGAGCTAGCGCGCGCCAAATAAACATATATAGATCAACGGCGGCGAGGACGACCGACCGATCGAGCATGGCCACAGCGGCCGGCAAGCCGCTGGTGTGCGTGACCGGAGCTGGAGGCTTCATTGGGTCGTCGCTCGTCAAAGAGCTGCTCCAGCGTGGCTACCGCGTGAGGGGCACCGCAAGGAACCC
>Ga0182004_10004779_pt1 | contig 10967 bp, 9 predicted proteins | sample Sormic07211540_1_FD_120479 | JGI IMG/M metagenome (GOLD analysis project Ga0182004, IMG submission 120479) | Endophyte microbial communities from Sorghum bicolor roots, Mead, Nebraska, USA - 072115-40_1 MetaG | ecosystem: Host-associated > Plants > Roots > Unclassified | place: USA: Nebraska...
CCTTGTTTAGTTCCCTAAAAATTTTGCAAAATTTTTCAGATTCTCCGTCACATCGAATCTTTAGACGTATGCATGAAGTATTAAATATAGATAAAAATAAAAACTAATTGCACCGTTTGGTCGAAATTGACGAGACGAATCTTTTGAGCCTAGTTAGTTTATAATTGGACAATATTTGTCAAATACAAACGAAAGTGTTACTATTCATATTTTGCAAAAATTTTTGGAACTAAACAAGGCCCAACCCATGCCATTTTGCTCAGCTCCCGCAGCGGTTAGGGTTTGGCCCGTCTAGGCAATGCACATTTCGGTGCAACCTTCATTGATTCCTCCCTGCCCAGCTCTTCTTCAAGCATGGCTGCATGGGAAGGCATGCGTTGCCATGCCATATCGATCGCCATGCAGCAAAGTGCAAGCCCTGCCTTTGCGTTGCATGGGCATTGCCTATTCTATGCTAGCTTCGTGCTTCGAGAAACATGCGAGGAGGATGAAATAAAATCATAAAATATGTATGGAGCAGGAGGAAATATCAGTCAACAATACCTATAGCTTATCAACTAAACGAACAATATTTTTAGTCAAATCAAATTTTGCGAGCACATACATGTAGCATTAAATATAGTTAAAAATAATTACTAATTATACAGTATTTAGTTATAGGGTGAACGGTGGTGCTGATCGCATTTTGCTAAGCAAGACTGAAAGTATTTTGTTGCGAAATAAAAACACCAGATTCGGCACGTGAACCGAACAGGCTCAGTCGCGTGTGTGGCCGTGTGTTGTGGTCGTCGTAGGCTCGTAGCTGTGCCTGAGTTCACATCACACCAGTGTGATCAGACAGTGTCGATGTACAGCTACGTTACACCCTACTCTGCAATCTATACTGTTCCCTCAGTAATTGCAACCATGACTGCCAATCTGCCGTGGACTAGAGTCCTGGTACTACTGCTCCTACACTTTGCTTGGATCTTTTTTCTCACAATTTCTTAAATTTTAAACAAACAGATACTACTCCTCCGTCCCAAGTACGTATCAAGTTTGACAAGAAAATAGTATTAAATAAACCTATTAAAATGATGTATACTATTAGGTATTATAAACAACATTAATATTTTTAGTATATATTTAGTTAGATTTACAAACAAAAGTACTCCCTATATATAAGATTTAGAAGTCGTTAGGATATTGATACGGTCCCCAAAATAAAAGTTTGACCTTATATTTTTATAAAAATATTTAGTAAAAAGTATATATAAGTATTTTTTAATATAAGTTTATTCATATAATTTTTATATTTACAAACACAGTAATTTAAAAATTATTAATGATTTTTATTCTCAATGTTTAACTTAAATTTTGCCTAATCCTGTACTGAGGGAGTGTTCCTAATACTAGCAGTTCGCTCTAGCTAATAATTTTCTATAAACTAGAATAAGGCTATTGTTTGTTTGGGTTTATCAGCCATATCGGTCATAACGTAACCCTTTATCAGCCAAACGAACATGAAACCATTGATTTGGAGCCATTAGAAGATAAAATGAGACATACAGTACGTACGTACAGTACCAGAAACGCAGACACAGCAAAATCTGGGCCTATCTACTTGTGTGCGTGGACCACCACCTGCCTGTGAAGCAGTGGCCAGCATGAGCTAGTACTGTCAACTGTGAGAGGAGGCCGGCCGGGCGCTGGGGGTCCATCGTCCAGCCCAAAGACGCAGAGTTTGCATGGTTATTAAAGACAAAGAGTAGCTAAGGACGTGTGCACAGATGCAGCGCGTGTCATCGATGCGCCGTAATTTGCTTGGTTAATTGTCGTATCTGCAGTAGTGATTGTGACTGTATCTATCTGAAACTGCAAACGATAACCCTGCGCGTGCACATGAGGACAGAACAGTGCAGGGCGCAGCGTGCAGGCTGCCGCCGAGAGGAGGACGGTGCCGCCGGCCGGCGGTGGTGCTGTGCTGCATCGCTCTGCCTGATCACATGAATGGGAGCACTAGAGATATGCTCAGATGCATGCATACTACTGTCATGAAGTAATAAATTAAAATTTTCGTTTTATTTAATAATTAGTATTAATTTATAAATTAATTATACTCAAAAGATTTGTCTCGTAAATTATCCTCTAACTGTTTTTTTAGTTTTTCAAATAGTATTTATTTAGTTTCATGTGACGAGTGATAAAAAAAAACACATGGAACTAAAGGGTGTTTTGGCCGGCAGCCGGGGCAGAAGGGAGGTAAGTTGCTTTTAATGAAACACTTACCAACAAACCGCAGAGCAGCAGGCTGATGCAGATGGAGATACAAGTTTTCATTTATGGAGGCCTTGTTAACAAAAAAAAATTGCAATTTTTTTAAAATTCTCCGTCACGTTAATCTTGCTGCATATGTATAAAACATAGATAAAAACAATTATACAATTTACATGTAATTTATGAAACAATTTTTTTAAGACTAGATAGTTTATGATTGAACAATATTTATAAAATATAAACAAAATTGCTACGGTATCCATTAAAAAAATTGACCTAAAAAACGAACGGCAAAGCAAGCGAGATCGAAAGTGAGAGAAATTCCAACGTCGTACCCGCGCGCCCTGCGTTCTGGCTCCACAGGCCCAGAGCTGAGAGCACCCTAATCTCACCTTCTCTCTCTAGAACCGTACAGTACAAATCTACGTAGATTTTGTTTGGATCTTGTGCGCCCGTCCACTCGTCATGGACAACAATGGAAAACCACAGCGCACAGCCGCAGCCCCTTTAATGCAATGCAAGCAGATCTCATCAGCAGCAGCAGCTGCAGCTGGTAGCTGCTACTACTAGCATACAGGTGCAGCACTGTGCTTTCGCAGTAGTGAAGGCACTGCAGCAGGTCTACCTCACCAGCTACTCCTACGGCCCCACCGCTTGTAACGCCAAACCACGGACAAGTCCAGGACGAGCGTTTGTTGCCAAATTTTTTTAGGTAACGTATTACTTTCCTTTATATTTAGTAATTATTTTGTATCATAGATTAATTAAATTTAGAAAATTTGTCTCATAAATTATAGGAAAACTGTATAATTAATTTTTATCTATATTTTAACACTTTATATATGTGCATAAAGATTCAATATGAAGAAGAATCTTAAAAAATTTTAGGAACTAAATATGACCTAAATGCCGCATCATATTTAAATTAAATCCAGTACCAGTATGTGTTTTGTTCGTTTGACTGCCGAAGAAAGTAGCTTTTCACCATCGTTCCCCACGCTTCACACAGAGTTGTTTAGTTTCAAAAAAATTTCAGATTTCGTCACTTTAGCATTTTTGTTTTTATATAACAAATATTATCTAATTATAGACTAACTAGGCTCAAAAGATTCATTTCTCGATTTACAGGCAAACTGTATAATTAGTTTTTATTTTCATCTATATCTAATGCTTTATGCATATGTTCCAAGATTTGATGTGACGGGGAATCTTGAAAAGTTTTTAGTTTTCGGGGTGAAATTAACAAGGCCGGTGTTTGGTTTGAGAATACACTAGAGCCTTGTTTAGATGTGAAATGTTTTTGGATTTCGCCACTGTATCACTTTCGTTTGTTTGTGCAAAATATTGTTCAATTATAGGCTAACTAGGGTCAAAAAATTCGTCTCTCGATTTACAAACTGTGTAATTAGTTTTTATTTTTGTCTATATTTAATGATTCATGCATGTACCGCTAGATTCGATGTGACGAGAAAGCTTGAAAACTTTTTGGTTTTTTTTGGGTGAACTGGCCTTGTTCAGTTCACAAAATTTTGAGGTTTTGGACACTTTAGCATTTTCGTTTTTATTTAATAAATATTATCTAATCATAGACTAACTATGTTTAAAAGATTTATCTCGTGATTTATAGGCAAACTGTACAGTTATTTTTTTATCTATATTTAATACTTTATACATGTGCCGCAAGATTCGATGTGATAAAGAATCTTGAAATTTTTTGGAAACTAAACAAGGCCTAAACAAAAACTAAATATAGATTCTCCATCAAATCGAATCTTGCGGCACATGTATGGAGCACTAAATATAGACGAAAATAAAAACTAATTGCACAGTTTACCTGTAAATCGCGATAGCCACGTGTGTTTATGTTGAGTTACACATGAAATCTAAAAACATTTTAAGATTTCTTGTCATATCGAATCTTGCAACACATATATAGCATTAAATATAGATAAAAATAATTAACTAATTGTACAATTTATCTATAATTTATGAGATAAATTTTATAAACTTATTAATTTATAATTAGATAATAATTATTAAATACAAACAAAAACTAAAACTAAGTCTTCGCATAGGGAAAACAAGCAGGGCTGATTCTCGCCACACCTGTGACTAGTTGGTCACTATTTTATTCACTTTGCTCTCGGCAACGCCACAATTGCCGTGACAGGCGATGACCATAAACCAAACAAATCTCTCAAGCAGGCTTGATTCTCGCCACACGTGTGACTAGTTGGTCACTACTTTTTTCCGCTTTGCTTAAGCTATTTTTTCGCTTCATCGAATGCTTCCGGTCTAATCTTTGTATTTATTTATAATTTTAATTAAACTTAAGATGCTTTAACTCTTTAATGTTCTTAGAATAACTTATATTTTGAGATGGAGGAAATATGAGTCTAGAGCGTATCTTCAAGTATGGTAAGTCCATCAAACTTAAATGATCTCTAACCAACATTAAAAGCCCCCATAGGATTTCTCCAGCGGTTTCAGAAGCCGTTTGGAGCTGTCTTTTTCTAAACGAAGTAAATTGAATAATCTCCACCAATAAAGCCCTCATGTGCTCTCATAGAGCTTTTGAGTAACAAAGAAGTAAAAAAAATAATGGTTTATTCTAGTTTCACCTCATCCTACATGGCATCCTAAGAGAGCATATTTTAAACAACGCTATATGTGAAGCTGTTTTACCAAGCAATTTCACAAAATGACTTTAGCTCCACCTATAGAGTTATTCATAGAGCTTAATTCTAAAAAATAATTTCACTAATGAAGTAGAGCTATGCCAAACAGAACCTATAAACAAAAACATTTTGAATAAGGTTTAAGTAAAAAATTAGGAATATAAATCATGAATAACTAGATAATAGATTTGGGTTTGAAAATGTGAAAACCATATAAATACATTTATTTTGAGAAAAACTTTCATAAAAATATACAAATGGCACTCTTTGATAAATATTTTTATAAAAACTATGAGTTAATTTGCAGACCGTATCGCTGTCCTAAACGACTTTCTCTAGATATGGAGGGAGCACGTGCTAAGTTGGCTATTGAGTGTGGCGGGACACCATCAATTACTACTGTATTTGTCCCATCTTTTTATTTTTTGCAACTTTAAAAATTTAAGAATAAACTAATTCTTTTTGATGCACTTGTTACATATGCGTATATATATGCCAAACTTACATGCAAATATACATATATGAAACTTTACTATAGTTACATGTCTTATTAGAAGATCCTCTCTATTATATACGTATATTGACCAGTTTTTAGTTTTAACATAAAACATCATCAAGCTTTATACACAATGAACTTGTTAAAAATTAATTTCTAATACCCTGTTGTTATTGGTGTACAATTTTAACCTTATAATGTGATAGATTTATACACATTAGGACATGAGAGTGATGATAGTTTTCATTTTAGTTTATCTATGAGAATAAAATAAAAAAGAAGGACATGACACAATCGCGGAAAAGAAAAGATACAACCATGCATAAGAATAAGGAAGGAACAATGAAGGGAGTGCATGCCCACTTGTGTCCTCACATGATTAGAGGGATTTGAGAGTATTTTCTTTTTAAAATTAATTGATTGATTTAAAACTATGTAAAAATTCAATGGCTCAAATTTATTTAAGATATTGTCTCCTAAAAAGTAAGAAGTGTACCATAACATTGCCCTATAGGTATAGATATAGATGATAATAGTATTCGTTAGACCGTTAGCCTTGAAGCTTAATTTTCTTTTTAAAATACATGTACTACGTGAATAGTTTAAACCGAATCCTAACTTACCTAATTTGGTGCTCATACAGTCACAGTTTTGTTACTACTAGAATGCGCACTTGCTCTAGCAATGTACCAGATGGAGACTCCACTCCAAGTACATGCATGCATCGATACACTGGAGACCTCTAGCTACGATACACTGGAAACCTCTAGCTACCATTCCCGCGCGCATTCCCTGCTCGACCGTTTTGTTGGTTTGTGCATGCCGTTTTTGCCAGTTTTGCGCGGTGTCAGGCCATATATGGGAAACGCATGGCAGCGCAGGCGCCACTGTTGGTGTTGGGTACGGCACGGCGCTCGGCGCTAGCGGCCGGAACTCTCTCAGGGTCAAAACGCCAAGCACGCAAACGACAGCGCGCGCATGCGCATGGCCGCCCCCGTGCCGGCCAAACTCGCCATGCATGCACGGACCGCAGCAACGACGAGCTTGCATTGCATTGCCCGTTGCATTTCAGAACCCAGATGGATGGATGAGCCCAGTGCCCAGCCGGCCGGCAGCGGCAGGTCCGGTCACAGTAGGGCCCCGAAGACGAAGACGAACCCTCCTCTCCTCTCCTCTCCTGTACCAGCACGCCCGTCGCTGCCTGCGCTGGAAGCTGTCAAATGCTAGCTAGCCCGGCGCCTGCCTCTGCCTCTTTCTGACCAGCTGCGCCTAGCTAGCATAGGCATAGCACAGCTGGCTGCTCACACTCGCTGCTCGCTGTGCATGCATGCATGCGACCATGGGCCATCCGCGTGGCTGGGTTCGCCGTAGGACGGTAGGAGTATCTACTACTCTCGTGAATCATCTGCCACCGCTTTACGGTTCTTGCGTTTGTCACCTCCGGCGCGACGTACGTACGTCTTCTCCCCTTTCCGTGCTTGCTTGCGCCGGCGTGACTGATGCCGGCCGGCCGGTGTGTGTCACACAACCAGCAGTAGCAGTACCCGCCATGGCCAGGCCAGCTAGTTGCCTCCTCATCCTCATGCTCATCTCGATGTGGCGAAGGAAAAGGGCAGCGGTTCAAGTTCCAAATCGGTGAAAGATTGACGGCTAGCTTGACATGACGCAGATGGATGCGTGTTGGACGAGCTGCATGCGAGAGCTTGACCACTGCCGCGGCCTGCTCGTCGTTTAACCGCGCGGGCGGCGAGCTGCATGCAGCGCCGCGGGGTAAAGAAAGAAACAAAAGCCGGTAAACGGGTTCGCACGCCTACGGTCGACTCTCGTCGGGAAAGATTTGAAAGACGGCCAACGCAGCGAAATGCTTTGGAAAAGCTAGACAGGAAGGCCAATCTATGTTTCATGAGAGTCGACCACTGTGCTAGTACGCAGATGAATACTACCTCTCCTCCTAAAAACTTTAACTCTTAAAATCCGTATCAGTTATTTAACCAACTTTATTATAAAGAAAGTATCGTTTTCTATGACATAAATTAAGTATATTAGGAAAATATATTTTATGATAAATCTACTGATATTAATTTAATATTATAAATCTTAATATCTTTTTTCTATAAATTTGATCAAAATTTTAAAAGTTAAACTTAGAACAACTCTTAAAGTTGCAGCTTTTAAAGATATAGAAAGTATTAAATATATTGATGTGGTACTATTGTTAATAAAATGAGAGATAATAAAAGTTTATCGGAATAGAGAGAGTTTTATGAAAATAAAATTCTTTTAGATCATGAAACAACCGCAATTCTGTAAGATAGACAGTAATCACCGCGCGAGAGAGAGATGATGCTACGGTGATACCTCACTATCTCCAACAATGGTCACCCAAAATACAAGACTCATTTATTCTTTGGGTAGCGCTACAGGTAAAAGGTTTCATACCTATTTTTAGTCTTCTCCAACAGAAAGACCTAAAAGACAACACTCTCTGCAAATGGGTCTCGAGGAGAGAGGATACCCAAATTTGGGTTATGCCTCTCCGGATACCCAAAATAATGGGTCTTTCTGTATGGATACTACTCTGTTGGAGGCTATAGGTATTGTGTTGGAAACCTATTTTGGGTTTGGGTTCCCAAATGGTTCTTCTATTGGAGATAGCTTAAAGCATCTCCAACAACTCCTCAAATGAACTTGCTATCTTTATAAATTTAGCAAAACCACAAAAATCATTCTCCAACAATTCCTCAAATACACTTGCTATATTTCCCAACTTGCTATCCAGGGGTGTCGCACGCGGATATATACGCGCGCGGCGAGGATTGCGAACAAATTTCTTCCGCTGCGTTGCCTGCGGCGTCTCCCGCGTGCGCGACATCCCTCTCCCCCGCCAGGTCCGCGAACGCGCCACCGTCTTCGCGGCCGCCGACGCCAGGTCCGCGCCATCATCTTCGCGGCCACCGACGCCAGGTCTGCGCCATCCCTCTCCCTCGCCAGGTCCGCGAACGCGCCACCGTCTTCGTGGCCGCCGACGCCAGGTCAGCGCCATCGTCTTCGCGGCCACCGACACCAGGTCCGCGCCATCCCTCTCCCTCGCCAGGTCCGCGAACGCGCCATCGTCTTCGCGGCCACCGACGCAAGGTTCGCACCATCGTCTTCGCGGCCACCGACGCCAGGTCCGCGCCATCCCTCTCCCTCGCCAGGTCCGCGAATGCGCCCCACTGCAGCGGGGCCACGCCCACCGCCGCGCACGCCTGTTTGTGCGCCGCCAGGTACTCGCCCACCGCCGCGCACGCCTGTTTGTGCGCCGCCAGGTACTCGCCCGCCGCCGTCGCCGCCGTCGCGTTGCTGCTGCCGCCCTGCTGCTGTGCCTTGGTGACCGGCGCGGCGCAGAGCGCGAGGAGGAAGCACGCCGTGGCCATGGCCGTGGGGAGGAGAAGGTGGTGGCGGGGGAGGGAGCGTTGCGGCGAAGGACGAGGACAGCGCGATGCGAAGAGTTGCGGGCTCGCGGCGTGAGCGAACGCCGAAACTCACGGAAGTATACTAGGTGGGCCTACTTTTATGAATTTAGAGCAACTCCAAGTGTTTGCCAAAAGCACTTGGCAAATTTGAATTTTTGGCAAAATCAGAAAAAACCTTCTCCAACAAGTTGGCAAAAGGACTTGGCAAATTTGTGGAGTTGGCAAAAACCATCGTTCCAGGCGCATATTTGCGCGCTACTCGGCGCTTGGCATCGCGCGTTTCGGTTCTCCCGGCCTCTCCTCCCGCGCGCGCGAAACCTTCCCCGCGCGGCCCCGCGTGTTTTGCCGCGCGCGCCAATACATCGATCGTCCTATACATCGCGGCGTCCTCCAATCATCTCGACGCCTCTGATCATCTCGACGCCGCCGGGCCTTGTATCTGAAACTCGACGCCTCCAATCATCGCAGCCATCAGGAGCCGGCACCTCCATCCCGATCCGCACGCTGGAAGGAGACGGATCGAGGAGGGGCGTGGATCGACGAGGACTGCTGGTGTAGGTGAGGAACTCCATCTTCCTTTGTGATCGATTTGGAGATGTTTCATAATCTGCGTTCTTGCATAGTAGATCAATGTATCCTTCTGTCAATTGGTTCCATAGATCAATCTGTAAATTAACTTATATGTTCATCAATTATTAGATCGATTTGTATGCTAGGGTTTGGGTCGATTTTCCATCTGTACAGCAAGCATATGTTCAGCAATCCATGTACCGTATTTGCTATTCAATATGTACGCTTGGGTATATTCCATCTGTACAGCAAGAGTTTGATTATGCTTTTTTTTATAGCAATTGCAATGGAAGGGGGGGAATTTTTGACTGACATCCTTTGCAACGGAGTTCACAATGAAGTTGATGGTGATCTTGCTGGTCTCGACGATTTCGAGATTCCGATGACCCAAGAAACACAGTATGAAGATGTGGAAGAGGTCCAGGCTACTCGCAGCTCAAATAAATCCAAGAGGTCCAAGAACTTTTTTTTAAGGAAGATGAAGTTATATGCGATGGATGGCTGTACGTTAGCAAGGATCCAATTCACGGTGCCAATCAAACTCGTGCATCATTTTGGAAGAAAGTTCATGCTTATTTTCTGAAGAACAAGAAGACTGATGCTGTGAGGACACAAAGTTCCATTATGCACAGGTGGCTTACAATTCAGCTGCAAGTGAACAAGTATTGTTCATGCGTAGAGGCTATTGAACGTAGGAATCAGAGTGGCATGACTATCGAAAACAAGCCTCGAAGATGTACACCGCACTAGACAAAGAAAAGAAGTCATTCACGCTTATCCATTGTTATGACATACTGAAGAAGGAGGACAAGTGGGCAGCTAGGAGGGTGCACCTTGCCAATCTGGAGAAACAACAAAAGAATAAAGAGAAGAACAGCAAGAAGCGCAACAAAACATCGAGCCCAAGAGGTGAGGAATCACCCATCCAAGAAGTAGCAATAGATGTAGATGATGAGCCGGCGGAACCTATCAAGAAGGCAGTCGGGATCAAGAAGACAAAGCAAAATCTTAGGCGAGGGGACAAAAAAATAGATCGACTATTCCACAGTATATCATGATTACATATATTTTTAAACAACAGGACAAAAAACCTAAAGTACTCATTGCATATATTTTTAAATTCGGTAGCTATATAAATCAGGGTGATTGTTCCAGAGGTGCTCAATGAGATCGTCTTTGAGTTGGCCATGTGCTTCGGGGTCTCTGATCCTTTGGTGCGCCTCAATAAATTCCTGTAGTGTACGAGATGGCTGGCCATGTCCGGGCTCCACATTTTCCTCTTCCTCATCGAAACGCTCGTCAGGATCCACATGCCCTTCGTCTTCAATTATCATGTTGTGCATGATAATACAAGCCTTCATGATCAATGTTAGAGTCTCTATGTCCCACATACGAGCCGGTCCACGAACAATGGCGAACCTTGCTTGAAGAACACCAAAAGCTCTCTCCACTGCCTTCCTTGCTGCTTCTTGTGCCTTCGCAAAATATTTCTCCTTGTTCCCCGCTGGACGA
>Ga0182004_10004780_pt1 | contig 10965 bp, 10 predicted proteins | sample Sormic07211540_1_FD_120479 | JGI IMG/M metagenome (GOLD analysis project Ga0182004, IMG submission 120479) | Endophyte microbial communities from Sorghum bicolor roots, Mead, Nebraska, USA - 072115-40_1 MetaG | ecosystem: Host-associated > Plants > Roots > Unclassified | place: USA: Nebraska...
ACAAGACATTTACTCACATATACTGAGGCTGACATAGTATTCGACCACCTGCCATGTTTTGTGTGAGTGCTCCTCCAAAGAAGAGCATCACTTGGCTCTTCACCAGTTTCTGGGTCTCTCTAGGATGCCAGAATACAATTCAACACACATGTATTGCATCAGACTAGGGAAGGACTAGATTTGTGTAACCAATGATTACCTGCTCAAAGCTACACTGTGAGAAGTTTTTTGAACCCATCAGATGCTTGGTTCTTTGTTGCTGACGGTTGGAGGAGTTCTGACTACTTAATTTCTGTAGATAGAGAACAAGTGCTTTGTAGCAATGCAAATAAGGTTGATCAAGGTCGTTCGGCAAATTAGATTTTATGAGAACTAACCTAGAATTTACACAGGCGATTGAGTTACATTAACCGCCAGTTTATGCCATTAACACAGACGGTTGTTATCTCTTGCGGTACTATTTTTACAATATAGGTGCATGATAACTAAAACCACCTGTGGAAAGGTTTTGCCACCGCTGGCATTGAGCACTTGTGTACTAGTGTGGGGCAACAACTAGTTTTGGCACCCAAGACCGGATTTAGTGCTCCCATGGTTAGATCTAGAATATTGAGGTCAGATCCAATGACCACACATGGTCAGATTTTGTGAGCACGTAGTGGGAATTGGCTTTCCACTACTACGCCCCCATCGTCGTTGGTTTTGGCCCTCGACGAAATAACGATGGTAATTGCCATGGTCATTACCGTGGTTTGGAGATTAATCTAGATGTGATAATGGCATGGTTACTACCACATCACAGTTGGATCCTACGCTAATGTTCCTATAATCTCTATTGGTTTACAACATGATATGACGGTGATGAGCTTCTAGTCACCGCTGGTCAAATTTACACACCGGTTTTGGTCACCACCAGTCAGTGGTGTAGTCCAACGATGATGAGCATTTGATCACCACTGGTCAGTGGTCTAATCTGGCCAGGGGTGATGAGCAAATGATCAACATTGGGTCATTCATTAACACAGTGGTGATCATTATTATATCACCACTGGTAGTTTGATCACACTATTAGATGTACCTTCACTGATAGAATATTATTTCATCTGCCTATGGTATTGTGTTTTCACAATATTTATTGTGATGAAGCTTAATAGCCTATTGAACAATGATAAGATCTAAATGGCTAAGTGGGGTGAATAGTCTATAAAAATTCCTTCAAGGCATTAGAGCAACCTTGATTAGTAAATAAGATGGTGACTATGCAATTTATTGCTCTAGCTCTACTTCACCACACAAGCATGCCTCCTACTCAATTCTAGTCGCTATGACTCTAGTTGATTTCACCCAATCAAACAAGCTAGCAACTATCACTACTAGATACAACTAGCAAGAGCTACTAAACAAGACAATTGCAACTAATTACAACTACAACTAGCTCTATAATATTCTAGTCCACACATGAAACTACCACACAAAGCAAGTATGAACAAGTAAATACAAGTGTGATAGTGTGCAAACCGAATGGGGAAATAATATGAACATCAATATTTATCTCCATTATGCAGTTGCTTTTGGGAAACTAAGTCTACTTGTGGTGAGTCCAGACTAAGTAGTTCATGCACTAATTAACACCGCACGTTAAACCCACCACAAGGGTGTTGCAAGAACCACTAGAGAGGCATTACGCAAGCCATGATTTCTCTAGAGTGGCCTTTGGCGAATCTTCCATGCGGAATAGGCATAAGAACCCTTAACAAGCAATCACTTGATCGAAGCCAGCAACAATCACCAAAAGCCGCTCAATGATCTACCTCTGCTCTGGGCCGTCTAGGTGGCAACAACCAATGATATTAAGAAGAGCACCACTAGCCGAACTTGCCTAACTAGTGCCGAAGATGCAAGAACTCAATACAATGCACTAGAGGCTCTCAATCTCACTCCACATGTGATCCAAAGTGATCCAAGTGAGTGGACTGTGTTATTCAACTCTTAAGGGGGTGCACAAATGAATGGAGGTCCAAGAGAGTGGCCAAGGTCGGCCACACCCTCTATTTATATCCGCACTTGAGAAGCTAACTGTTTTCCACTTTTAGAGCCCATTGTGGGGGCATTGGTTGCCTCTCATAGGGGGCACCAATTTCCGCACTTCACCACTATACTCTCCTAATGGCTAGTTTAGTAACTTGAAAAACTAGTCGTTAGCGCTTGTCAGATGACTGGTGTGCCACAAGTTAAACCACCAGTGAAGATCGATGCTCGTTGAAGATCACATGTTGGATTACGTGCTCTCTAGATGCCCACTCCGATGAGATAACCAGTGCTACACTAGACACCACCAGTGCGTTGAAGCGCCCACATAGCCAATCTACAAGCTCTCTAGAACCCATGATCGGTGTACACTAGCCACACTAGTGCTTGGCTGAAAACTATGCAACATGAACCAAGGCCATCGTAACCGGTGCACATGGTTGGTGTGCCATCAAACATAACTGGTGCCTACAACACAATAGCACCGAGAGCACCCAAGTGCCTTTCAAGCGGGCAACTCTTGAATATGTTAGAGCCAAATTAGCCTTTTCCAAAGAGTTTTTCATAAACTTTTGTGCTTGCTCTTCGAGTGCACTAGGCTTATATGGAAAGGCAAATATTCCAACACTAAGTGGCACAAGATGGTCGAATTGTTAAATTAGAGCTTTTCTCTTATTAGTGCGCCCATATACCCTAAATCCGATCAGGCACTCTACTACATCTTGATAGGCAAAACCGAACCCCTATCTATTGCCTTGAGCTCATAGGGTTTTGTTTTTTCTTTCTTCTTTTCCAATGACTAGGCACTTGATCATCATCATGTGGCCATCTCCATCAACCTTGAGTGTCATCTTGCTCAATCCTTGGATGTGGACCAACTATCTCTTGACATCACTTAGAGCAATGGACTCAGTAATTGTTGAGCTCGCTCTAGTTTGACAACACGTAGATGCTAGTTACCCCTTAGTTTGTGCAGCTAAGTAGTTGTTGAGCTCTCTAGTTTGGCTTGAGTAGCCTTGCTACTAAGTAGTGCTAGTGAGATTACTCTTTGTGCGCTTTGCATATTAGCATGTATAGGAACTCCGTAGTTACTTGAGTACTAATTGTATAGATTTGTGTGACCTTGCTAATTAGAATTGTTTATGTGAGCGCTCTACCTAGCCTAGCACCTTAGTTTCTCATATTAGGATCTTGGTAAGGTTCTTGAAAATATAGATAGAGGGGTGTAGTCTTCGTATTTATTCTGACACTTTTAATTTTAGAAAGGACTACTTGCTCTAGTCAATCATCTCAACCTATCACTTAGATCACGAGAATGAATGTGTGAGAGACCATGTTATACATCATATGCATTATTGAATTTAGTTCAACAATAGTTCAATAATTCTAACACACTTCAGTCGAACACATTTCACACCACATAGCTATTTTGTAGCATAAATGACAGAACCGAGTATGACACATCAATAGTTCAATAAGACAATCCAAAAGTAAAGAACACCAATTCTTACACACTTAGATCTACTTCAGTGAACAAAGGATGTGGCCAATCTACATGCCAAAAACTAAGATATAACTACAAAATAGGTGAAAGAAGAACAACTTAAAACCACATTTCATTTTCACAGGTACCAATTCTTCCATCATCTTCGTTGGAACCCTCGCCGTGTCTTCAACATCTGCCATTGTTTTTATCTCCTGCATGTCCTTGTCAAATGCTGCATAGTTGAACTATTACTTTGTTCTAACAGGCGCATTCGCCATCTGAGACCATATCTCGTCAAGTAAATATTTTAGTAAAGTTTTCATAAATGTTCCATGTTTAGGGTCGAACAACTCATAAAACCCATAATATAATAGGTTCTATTAAAACAGTAATCATAAATAGAGCGCACTTTCAACATTTCAATACCCAATACTGAACAAATAGTCAAGCAAGAACTAAATAAATCGTATTACCCGTGTGCTCTACTGCATTTGTGGTAGCAATGACCTAGGTAACCATCACACCAAGAAACCCACCTAGCTGCCTTCGGTCTATAGCGACACTCATTGCAAGCTGGTATGCAAAAGGGACGTCACGGGATCAGAATGACGCCCCCTCCTGATAATGCAATAGTGATTTCTCTCATTTATTTGGAGAAAGTCTATTCTACCTCCCTAGTTCGTTGTAGCTTGATTTTTCTTCTCAAACTCTAAAACCAGACATTTTACTCCGCGAACTTTGAAAACCAGTCAAATCACTTCTATGTCCTGGTTTCGAGTGGTTTTAAAGGTGGTTTTTATTTTTTTAGTTAAAAATGTGTAAATACTTGATAAGGTTTTTAAACCATAAAAATATCTCTAAGCTTTTAAAAATTCCCCAAAAATATGAAGATAGATTAGGATACGTCAGATTCAGACAAAATATTTAGAGTTCATGACATTATCTCTAGATTCTTAAAAAAAAGATTTAGCTCTATGTGAATGGAAAATATCCAAAAAAATATAGAAAACTCTCAAAACATTCTAGTCGATGTGTAAATGTATTTCAAAGACTTACCATAGTATAAAATTATATAACCAGCACAAATGTAGCATGAATGCATTCAACATTTCATATATGATGCATTCATGTTAGTTGCATCTCATACTTTTGCCATGCAAAATTTTTAAACATGTTTATACAGTAATTAGAATGAGAATTTTCTATATTTTTTTATATTTTCTCCATTTTCGTAGAGCTAAATCTATCATTTTTAAACATCTATAGATAGTGTGATGAGCTATAAATTATTTATTTGGATTTAGCATATCCCAGTCTATCTCCAGATTTTTCTAGAAATTTTTAAAAGTCATGTGGTTTAGAAAACTTACCAAGTATTTACTGATTTTTTAAAAAAAATTTGTAAAACTACCTTCGAAACCACTCCAAACTAGTACAAAGGGTAATTTGAAGGTTTTGAAAGTTTAGACACTAAAATATCTGGTTTTAGAGTTTGAGCAGGAATTTCTATATTTATTTAGTAGTGATCTCTTTCTTCTCCCTTAGGCTTGATTTGACATATCATACTATCTTCAATGAATTCAAAAGTCTATAAAGAAAGGATCACATTTGAAGAGTCAAGGTACCATTTGTTCAAGACTATTGGCATGTTTGGTAAATACGTGACAGAAGATAGCATGGGAATTAGTGGTGAGAGCTAATAGAGACCTGGTTTTTGGTTTAATCCCTTGTTTGTTTACACTGCTATAGAATCGGCCTTTAGTCCCGACCGAGAAAGGGCTTTAGCCCCAGATTCCGAGCCGAGACTACACTTCCGGGATGAAAGGCCCCCCTTTAGTCCCAGCTCCGTGCACCGGGGCCAAAGCCCCACTCTTTAGTCCCAGGCGGTATTACGAGCCGGGATTAAAGGGACCCCTTGTTTTTTCTTTTTCTTTTCTTTTCAGTTCTGTTTTTTTAGTTTTGTTTATTTATACAATAGGTTTTCGAATATGTATTCTTTGCTGCTAATGTATATGTATATATATATATATATTAGCAGCATATGACAATAAGCTTATTTTATACATATATTATTGAATTATATAACTACATATATAATAAATATATGCACATAAATATATAGAAGTTGTTCTCCAAATCTATTACTGCACAAGTTGTACTCCAAAGTTAATACTCTAAAGCTGTTACAAGTTGTACTTCATCATCCAAAGATCTACAAAGCATACAAATGATCATCATTATTTGGAATCATCTTCTCGTTAGGATTATAGTGGAACTCGCTGCTTGGATTTATGACTTGTTTCCAAAGAAATCCTGTTATTGCCTCTTGTATTGCTTGGAGTTGTTCATGTTGCATGAGTTTTTGCTTCAACCATTCAGTCTTCAATTTGAATTAAAAGAAGGTATTAGTTATATTAAGATTATCAATAGTAATACGAGAGAAAATGAAAAGAGACATGTGTTACATACTCTGAGGTATTCTTTAGGAATTCTATTTGTTACTGCCATAATATACTAGCAAACATAGTATCCACATAAGTTGTTCCCCGGTTCTTGTCTCAAGATCCACTGTAGGATGTAAAGATTCATCTCGTAAAAAAGACAAGATATAAGATGTACCATGTACATTGATGAAGGATAAACTTACTTGTAGCTATATTATCTTTAGTGGCGCGCTACGTTGAGTTAGGTGTTCCTGAACAATGAATCTTTCCCAAACCCTAAACCAATGATATATTTGAAACAAGAGAGTTAGATCGTTAAGTATGCATATATACAAGCTTAGTCTACTTTACGCATGCAATGGATCGAAATTACCTTTGAATGATGTCTATCATATCTTGGTAATCTTGTTGCAGTTTCTTCATTGAGTCATAGATTACCAACTTAGTTTCAGAAGATTGATGACTATGAGTATCCATTGAAAGCTGTTCATAGAGACATGAGTCGTAGATTAGGGTTAAGTAAAATTAAAGGTGCACACTTGCATGTTAACTATATATGTATAACTCACTTGAATTTGTAGGGGAAGAGTATTCAGCTTTTTTGTCTTTTTGGTTCACGAAGAACCTCATAAGATTCGTATACATGTCATTGATCCATGTCGCCGAAGGGTTTGGCTCCTTGAAAATGACGTAAGGATCAACAAATCCAAGAGTATTATCGTTTTTGGATCTGAGCTCGGTCATTTGGAGCCTGCATATAGTGAGTCCATCGACAAGTACGTAAGGATTACTACTATATAGACATGTTGAAGAGTTTAATAAAAACAAAGAGATACTTACAAACAAAAGCAGCTAATGAGTGATTTGTCTAGAGCGTCCATGTGGCATAGCTGGTGTAATTTGCTCATCTGGACTAAGATAAGGTCATCGCCACGGAAGTAGTGATGGTTTCGAATTCGAACAGAAATACAATCAACTCCACCTTTAGAAGCCTCCATGCACCAATTGTTGATTGCAAACATCTGTGTACCGAGTACATGTAGGTGCTTGGGGTTCATTAGACTCCTGCCCGGTGCAAAATTTCTCCTCCATTCATCAACTACTTCCGCTCGTGGAAACTCTAGCCCAGCAGCAATATTTTGAATCGTGGAGTACGGGAGACCACTCTCAATGAAATATTTTACAACTGACTCCATCTCAGACGAAGTGGGCTCTCCAGATTTTCTCTGTACTACGCCCACGTTTGAACCATACTAATCTGCCATAATTAATGGGGACAAAGGTCTTGATGTGTCCCCGAGCTGTGGAACACCCTTTCCTGCTTTCTTCTGGGCGGATTGAGCTCTTACATCTTTTATTAGTTGGCGTTCATAGTCCAACTTTAGAAGAGGCTTTCGAGCTTCACACATTTTTCGGTTGTGCTCTTCCACCCTCTTCCTCAGCTCCCCTTTTGGTAAGTAGAGGTATGGCTTTTCAGAGTTTCGCTTCACTTCAAATTCCTTTTTACATTTTTCAAAGTGTGCTTTCACATCAGAAGCAACCGATGCAATTATCTCCTCGTCAGTCTTCTCATAAGGCAACTTTTCACTGGCTGCTTTAGAGCCAGAGGGAGCCTGAGCCTCCTTCTTTCTAGGATGTGGGACCAAAGCCTTTGGTGCTTGGGTGGACCTCTTCTTACTGGCTTGAGGCGGTGGCGGTGGCGGGGACGGTGCGGCCCGTGGCGGCGTTGGAGACCGTGTTCGAGGTAGTGGTGAAGGCGGTGGCAGGGTGGGTGCGGCCCGTGGCGGCGTTGGAGATTGTCATGGAGGAGATGGGGTTGTAGTCGCGTCCTCCAATGCATCTTCACCGCCCACAACACTATGATGCACTGGGGAATGAATACTTGGACTGAAGTCCCTGCTAGGAAAACAACGAGTGTTGTGAGCGAATAAATTGTTAGCGAATAAATTGTTTCTTAATAGGATGTTAGCGAATAAATTAAATTGTTTTTGAATCCACGCACCTATGCTGAGGATCTTGATCATCAGTAAGACGAGGTGGCGGCAGTGAGACTCCAGGAATGATGATGAAGTGCTTATGCCAACAAATGAATGTCTTCTCCGCCTCACCTAGAGTCTTCTCCCCATCTCCAACTTCAATGTCGAGAGGCACGCTAGCACAACCTCTCTCCATCCTATCCACCGAGACACGAGCATATCCTTCTAGTACCAGTTGACCATAGATTCTTGGTGTTCTTGTCCGGTCGATAGCATTTACAACACCGACCACCACCTTCTTCGTCCCGGTTCCTTCTAAAATGTGTAGGTCACACGAATTAACTAGTTCTGTGAGGTCATCCACGGGGAACCGTAGCTTCACGTCAGCTTGGGCAGATAGTACTTCCGTGTAGGCACAGCTGCTCTTCAACTGACCTGGGGGGCTAATGTTGATGTCTGCCGGCGGTGATGATGTAGCCCCCTCTGGTCAAGGAACTAATTGCTGCTTGCACTTGCCTCTTAATCTCCTCCTGCATCCATTCTTCTCGACTTCTTTCACGCTCTTGTGAGCTATGCACAAACTCCTCCAACTTGCGAATCCGCTTTGCCTCCTCCTTCTTTCTCTGGTGGCTTCTATAAGTTCCTTGATCAGCTGGGAAGGAATGGTACCATGGAACTGCCCCATACCCTCTCGTATGCCCGCCGTGTTCTGGATTATCAAGGGTGTACGTGAGTTCATCGTTCTCTCTATTGGGCTTGAAGAGACCAGATGCAACCTCTGCTCATGCACAAACTAGCCTTTCTGCTACTCTTGAGATTTCTGGGCCCCAATCTAGCAACCCAGTTACGGGATCTACGGTTCCCCCATGACCGTATAACCATTACTTCGAGCATTCACCCCAATTCTCCCGTATTGTCTGAGGTACTACCCCCTGGCCATCATCTCCTGTTCCATTCTCTCCCACTTTGGAATGGCACTCATATAGCCACCTGATCCTAGATGATGCTGGTATTTCTTCTTTGTAGAATTCTCTTTGTTCCTTCTGATAATAGCTTCGCTCTCTTCCGATGTTTTGTACTGCACAAATTCATCCCAAAAGGGCCTTAGCTTGACATACGCCTTGGTGCTGAAATTTGGCATCTCGTTCTTCTTCACAAACTTGGTGTATAAGTTCTACTTCCAAGCCTGAAAAAGTGATGCCATCTTGTTCATTGTCCACTCTCGAATTCTCTCCTTCAGCTCGTCATCGTTCGTGTCGAACGTGAAATGGTGTCCGATGTCAGTCCACATGTCGACCTTATCACGATTGGAGACAAAGCTGATGTGAGGAGCACTTGGCTTCTTCTTCCATTCTCAAGCATTGATCGGTATCCTATCCCTCACCAGGTAACCACAATGACCGACATATGTCTCTGCATACGGTCCTAGTGGTTGGCCTGTAGCCTCATCGAATTCGGAGATTATGAGACGGCCCTCGAACGGCTCTGCTCTTCCCGGTCGTAGATGTCGATCTAGAGGGCTACATATATATAAAGATATGAAGATGAAATTATTACAAGATGCAATATACCCTAAAGTCTAAACCTAATCCCTAATAAACATGTATAATTAATATACCTCGCCAGTATTGGCTTGCTTGACAATTTGTTGCTCATTAGGTGGCGGGGAGGATCCCTGCATGATCTCCTCGTAATCTGCCCGCAAGTACTGACTCCCATCATCATCACCCTCGATTTGTTCGTCACCACCGGCGATGAGATTCATCATGATGGCCTCATCATCGGTTTGTTGATCCCTCGGACCAGCCATTGTCTATATATATAAGGTATATAAAAAACTACACAAATATATAAAAGATGTGTCTATATATATAATGAGTCATATGACATTCATATCAAGTTACATCTATTCATACATATATCATCATTCATATATATATCTATTGAAGTATATTAGAGAAATATATACATCTATTGAGGGATATAAATAAATAAATAAATAAATAAATAAATAAATACATATATTATATGTCAACTAGGTATCATAAGTAAACAGATCTCGGTTGTTCAATCCTTTGATAACCAAGGTCATTCCTTGCTAAAGAGAAATGATCACTATGGGTCAGACTCAATAGAATTGGATCCATTCAAATAGCGAGAATTAGGATTCTTGATCCCTCTCAATCTCTCTTTCAATTCGAGGATCCAGAGAGGTTTTTCATAGTCATCTCCGAATATTTGCCATCTCCAAATATTTTTTATTTCATTTTTCTATGATATGTCTTTATTTATGAAAATTGGTTATTTACGATGTACGATGATCCCAGTTAAGCATACATGGCTGAATGGTTAAAGCGCCCAAATCATAATTGGTAAATTTGCGGGTTCAATTCCTGCTGGATGCACGCGAACGGGAACGGTCTATTGGAACTGGCTCTCTATCCATGAAATCTCATCCATCATCCATACATAACAAATTGGTATGGTATATTCATACCATAACATAACAACAATAAGAACTCAAAATCTTATATATATATATATATATATAACACTTAGCAACTAGATTATGACACAAGACTTAACACCTATGACAAGGTTAGGCCACAATTGTTTCTTGGCATGACAGAAGAGTAGTGGGCGCCATATTATCGCATTGTGTGTATGATATATTTATTATTTGATAGACTACAAACTAAAAAATAATAAATATATACGCACATTTTGAATTGATATATCTTTAGTCATTGCTACTTCCATATTATGCAGATAAGTTTTTTTCAATATCTTCTGAATACAGCCCATCGTGCAAATGCTTCTGGTATTTTCTCTCTAGACTTATCATCAATAGAGTATTTGGACACATCATTATTCATAACTGAGGCAGAAAATTCCACGAATGACTGCAGAGCCCTCGATGCACTTTGCCGCAAAATCAATTCTTCAAATGACATATCATACAATGAGATAATATGGCGCCCACATGCTCTTCTGTCAAGCCGAGAAACAACTGTGTCCTAACCTTGTCATA
>Ga0182004_10004781_pt1 | contig 10964 bp, 13 predicted proteins | sample Sormic07211540_1_FD_120479 | JGI IMG/M metagenome (GOLD analysis project Ga0182004, IMG submission 120479) | Endophyte microbial communities from Sorghum bicolor roots, Mead, Nebraska, USA - 072115-40_1 MetaG | ecosystem: Host-associated > Plants > Roots > Unclassified | place: USA: Nebraska...
ATTAATATATATATTTACGAGGGGTAATAGTAGAGCTAAGTCGATGTAGAACTTTTGCTCAGCCTCCCTAAATTTTTTCCTAGCTTCGTCTCTGCTTGCACTCATATGAGATGATGGTGTATTTCTACATCCACCCGTGCAGGCAACCAAATGCCCTTCTTTATAAGATTATACGCATCTACCCGTGCAGGATGACCTTCATGCGAGGAACAAACACATCCCAAAATATGCACCCAACCGATAAGCAATCCATATGTCACAAGGGGCACAAGAAAAAAATGGCAATTCCTCACTTAAAAAGAAAATAATTGGTTAATTGAAGTTTCACATTCAAGAAGGCAGCTTGGCGCAGTGGCTGAGTCTCTCTACTTATGTCTTGGAGGTCCTAGGTTCGAACCAGCCTCCTTGCTGAATAAGAAAGGATAAGGCTATCCAATGGCTTGGAGGTCCTAGGTTCGAGCCAGCCTCTAGAAATTTATTTCTGCAGACCTTACCTTGTATGGGAGCTTTCAAAACTTGGTACGCCATTTTTTAGTTATGGTCCCACACAAGAAAAGAAGAAAAAATTCCTTCCTCGGACCTCGCCTTGTATGGGAGCTCTCAGAACTGGGTATGTAACTTTTGAATTTTAGCCCCACCCAAGAAAAGAAGGAACTACCTCATAGCCACTAGTGAGGAAGAATATAAAACTGTGTATTCGATAGCGTTGATTCTATCTTCTTCCAATAATGGTTGTGCGCTGCGGCACAATCAATGAATGAACCCTAGTTGAAAGGTTTTAACTCGCAGGCTATTTTGGTTGTGGCTTCTTTTGAAACACTAAAACAAGTGTTCGTTTTGAGTCTAAGTACAGTTGTGGTCTGGGATCCATGAAGAAGGTCCAGTCTGGTTCTCGGCAGGAGCTTCCGGTTTGAGCTCTATCATGCCAGTATGCCACACATCTTTTGTTTGGATAGCATTTCTCTCAGATGTGTCGCATATGCATGTTTAACTATTTGATTTGGTGTCCGTTTTTCCTTCTTTGTGTTAGGGTACTAATGATCCATTCCTTCTTAACAAGGGGATGAGCAGCTCTTGACGGTTTGGGAAAAAATAACATAAACTTATTACAAGGTGCCTAGGTATTATGTACAAAGAATAGTATAATTATCCCAATTTTGAACAAAGATATAATGCAAGACATTTGGTAAGAGAAGTATGACTTCATCACAAAAAAGATCATACCGGCTGATGCAATGATTTTTCAAGCTTTCCAAAAAAATATGTGTTGAATATGTAGAATTTGTCTCTGAAATTTTCATTACACAATCTGGTCCTTTCGATGTACCTGCACCACAACATCGCACAAAGAATACAGAATGCCATCTTAATACCTAGCATAGCTCAGAGTTCACAAAATACTACTGTACAAATTCTGCAGCTAAATTGCCCACAGAGAATAGTTTGGTGGTGTATAAGACAGTACAACGTGAAACAACAGTAGAAGACTAAGCATTAAATTTCTTAAAACAGTAGCAAGCATTAACACCTAAATACTCACATAGTATCCCTTTCTTTGATTACTTCTTATTTGTTCGAAATATAAGCGATACATTGAAGCAGTTTGAGGTAAAAAAATCATAATATAAATTTAACACTTACTTGATGTAGAAGTTTATCACGTGTGAAGACAAAAATACTTGAGGATCAAGACATTTAATATCAGATCTGGTGATCTTGACAGCTTCTCGATCATCTCTGTTCACATAATAAAGTCAATGAAAGGTAAAATAAACATTGACCATGAATTCATGATCTGCGGAGAAAAATGCACAATATTCACCTTGATGGGTAGTAGATCTCTGGTTCATTCCTGAAAACACAATTGGTTGAGTTAAAACATAAACTAAAAGGTAAGCTAACAGTATACATGATGAATACAACACCAGGGAGGAGCTTACAGTCTGTCAGACATCTCACAGTTCACTTCTTCCTTAGGTTTCATATCTTCATCATCCAATAGAACCACATCTTGAACCTTAACGACCACTCATACAAATAAATGTATAAGTTCGAAAATTACATGTAAAAGTGGTGCTAGGATCAAACTACTATGAGAAAGCATGGTAGAGCGCCCAATAAACGGTCCAGCTCTTGACAACGTGACATATTTATATGACAGCCAAACTTATTATAAACAAAAAATACCATGGTAAGTTATTAATGGAAAGTATAGTGGTATATATGAAAGAGCATAATAACTACCCAACCTTTCTGAACACAAGATTTAGTGCAAAATACAAAACTTCGTAACCTCATGTTGAGTCTATTTTTCTCAACCTTACCCGTCTTGTGAGTGAGCAATCATTAATGCAACCAAACCATCGGTAATGCAAAGAATGTCCTTGATGGTAAAAACCAATTCACTGCAATCCCTACTGTGCGTTCTTATGACCACTGAAGTCAAACATCATATGCTCATTACACATTGCATGTAATAGGATTCCACAAATGCAACATAATATAATTTTCACATTTAGCAGTTAATTCAAAATGAGGATTGTGTAACTTTAACATTCAAGCAACAGGAAAACATGGATGATTATTACGAAACAAGAAATTAATGATTATTCACAAAGTACACTTCTTGGTATACTTAGTGAAACAAGATTGGGAGAATAAATTCTCTATTGTTGTAGGTTGTAATTGTACAACAATGAGTGTATATGCAAGGAAAGAATCAAAACCTCTAATCTAGCCTAATTAATATAGGCTATGAAAGTTCATGCAGATTATAATGACTGAGATTGGAAGACAATAATGGCTAGGATAATGCCATTATAATATAGCCCTCCGCGGTGTCAACTAGGAGTAGAGTGGACGTTGGGAGCAGAAGATCAAGTCAATAACCCTTTGGTGAAGATGTACACATATTAGGGAGTCATGGGAATGTGAAGGACACGAACTCCTCCAAGTTAGATGCTTCATGGTCAAATTCAGTCTCCACATGTTTAGTCCTCTAATGTTGCGCTGGATCTGTGGAGAGGTAATCTGCACTTTTGTTGTCACTATAGACAATAGTAGTTTTCTGTAGAGGATGACGGAGCTCAGCGAGCAGCTAGAAGAACCAACAAACTTCAATGAAAAGGTTTCCTCATTGGAGCGAGGCATAGTATGTTGTCATTCGGAAGACGAAGAAATGAGATTCTCACAAATAAAAACTCAATAACCAGATTTGAATAGCCGTGTATCTTGGCAGCTCGCCCAACCAACATTGGAGTACACTATGAGGGTGTTCATAGAGTTGTGAGAGAGCTAAAGACGACAAGCTAATAAAGTGTCATTCACATACCACAGTATGCTCCTGAGGATAGTGCATACGCAACCATGCTTGTTGCATAGCATGTGTGATAATGTCAGGGTGAGTGAGAGTGAGGTGCCGTAGGGTGCTCACAAGGTTCCTATAGGGGCTTGGATCAGCAACAGGTCTTCCTCCTTTGGCTGTCAGCTTGGCGGTGGCTTTAATGACGTTGGACCTAGGGTTGCAGTTTGTCATCTTGGCGTGTCCCTGAATTTCAGCAGCATATTTCTCTTGGGAGCAGTGATGGGAAGGAAGGAAATAATGGAGTGGACCAAGGTCTGTCATTGCAAACTCTTGCTGGAAAGAGTTGATGATACAACAAAGAAGAGTTGTAGTGGAAGCAGTGAGGTTGATATCATCAACATAGAGAAGCATGTATTCCATCTCAAACCATTTGTTGAAGATGAACAGTGTGGGGTCACACTTGGAGACCTTGAAACCGATAGAGAGAATAAACTCTAGGAACTGACTGATATAGGCATGGGGAGCTTGTTTGAGACTGTTAAATGACTTGTTAAGGCAGCAGGCATGATGGGGATTGGCAGGGTCAATGAAGCCAAAGGTGGCTAACAAAAATACACCATTTCTTGAAGGACGCCATTAAGAAAGGTGTTCTTTACATCGAGTTGGTGCATAGGTCAATAGCTGTTTTGATTGTCACTGAGTTGATGATGAGGCTGAAAGTCTCATCGTAATAAATGCAAGGTTGCTGTGAGAAACCACGCAAAACAGTATGTGCCTTGTATCGAACCAAGGAGCCATCGGAGTTGTACATGTTTTGGTACACCCATTTGCTAGAGATGATGTTGAAGTTGGGAGGTTGGACAAGGTCCCATGTTTGGTTGGTTATGAGAACATTGAACTCCTTGACCATGTCAGCATGCCAAAACAGATCAGCGAGCGCACCATGGTATTTTTTCCACATTGGAGAGGGTGGGTCAATGATGGAGACACTATAGGTGAGGTAGTCCTTGGGAACGCAAATGCCCTCTTGGCATAGGTCAGCGAAGCTACGTTGTAGCTTGTGGGACAAAATTTTGAAAAATCAATATTAGGATAAAACATTCAACACGTTTGTAGCTTAAACTTTCACACCTATAAGAGAAGCGCACCACCCTCTCATTTGCTCTAGCTTTGCCACTAGCATAGGTGGACATTGGGTGTGAGTTTTGGATAGCCTTGATACTGCTATGCGGGCACTGATAGGTCATTGTGACTCCCACGCGCTTGATTTGGGGTCTCCATGTAGGCCTTGGTGCAGGGAGACAAGTATCATCGGTACAATAGCAAGAGCGACGTGCAGCAAGGAAGGCATGTGTGCAAGGACTGTGCGTGGCATAGGGGGTGTGCCTGGCATGGAAGAAGTGACGGCAAAGGGTAGGCATGTGCTGAAGAAGACTGCACAGATGCAGTTGTACGGCTGTCGGCTGATTGTAGCAGCACCTCATAAAATAGAGATGTGTTTGGAACATGTAGCACAATGATTCAATCATGATGGGCCCTTTGTGTGAGCATTGGAAGACAAAGGGCAGGATGATGCAACAGTCATCCTCCTCCAAAAACTTTTAGGAAGAAGAGACTAGTGTGGATTGATCCGCATATGGAAAACATGATTCATCAAAAAAAACATGTCATGATATAATCACATGATTAGTAGACAAATGGAGGCAACAATATCCTTTGTGGTTTGTGGGGTATCCAAGAAGGATGCACTTTGTAGACCGAGGAGCAAGTTTGTGGGGAACTGTGGACGAAAGTTTAGGATAACATCGACATCCAAAAACCCAAAGGTGACCATATGATGGTGAAATTTAAGGTTTTTATGGGAGGCGATTAAGAATGTGTGTTGATGTAAGAAGTGCTTCAGCCCAAAACTTAGGAGGTAGACATACTTCAAAAAGCAAAGCTTCGATGATGTTATTGGTAGTTCTAATGATGTGGTTGGCTTTACAATTTTGTTGCAATGTGTAGGGACAGGAAAAAGCAGCTGGGTGCCAAGGGTGAGGAAGAAATCTTGAGTGAATGTGTTGCCAAATTATTCTCCATTGTTGCATTGGATCAAGAGAATTGAGTATTTTGTGGTGTGTAGAGACATAGGCACTGAAATGCCAAACTTTTGTACAAGAGGGAAAGCCCACAGTGATGAATGTAATCATCTAAAGAAACAAGATAATACTTGTTGTCGGACATACTTTTAATTGGAGATGTCCATACATCATAGTGAAAAATATAGAAATATTTATTTGTGTGTGACAAAGAAGATTGAAACAGAAGCTTGGTATGTTTTCCTAATTTACATGCATGACAATTGGGAGTAGTTAATCTATTGCACGAGATGGTGTTTGTGGAGGTGAGGTGTTGAAGAATAGAAGTTCCAACATGACCAACATGATGATGCCAGAGTGTGTTGTCGATGGATGGCACAATGAAGGAGTGGCAGTGCTAGAAGGATAGGGTACGGTTCCCCAAAGCTATTGCAACAAAGCATCACTATCTTGGTTTGAAGATCCTTCATAGAGAGGCCAAAAAGGGTATAATTTTTTCTCAAACACACAGGAGGATTGCGTATCATTTCATTAATAAGTAGAAAACAGAGTCCGAATTCATGCCAATTCCATGACTTGGGTTAGTTTTTTACATTCATACCCTTTTAGTTTGATAAAAACAATGTAGCTCTACTAATGTCCTAGAAGAGAGCCCAGTGCCTTGGCTCCGGCCATCACTCAGAGGTGACAATGGTAGTGCACCTCATGCAACACAATCACATCTAAGGGTCAGATGTTCACAAACATGCATCTATTCCAATGTTTCTAGATCATCCAAGCAATGAAGATCACTAATGTGTTTAGTCCCTTCCTCGCTGCCTTGGACATACTGCGTGTGCTTCATCGCCACCAAGATTAAAACTCGTCGTCATCTTCTGAAGGTGCAAGGACATCCAGTCCTAGATGATGAAGCACAAGAAGCCACACTAGGTGTGAGAACATGAAAGATATCAAGACTTGGTCAATAGTCTCACTCTCTTTGTCACATAAAGGGCACCATGGAGGGTGAGGCATTCCACTTCGAGCCAGGTGTTCTATCATCTAGCATTGCTTGTGTGTCGCAATCCAAAGAAAGAACTTGCTCTTCAACAGTTCACAAGTGTTCTAGATGCGCTTGTGAGGCTAAAAACAATAGCACCATTGAGGAATCAACGATAGGTGAACTTGGTGGTATATAGACCAGAGCTCGACAGACTCCAGACTAGAGCTTGATAGACTCCATTCATGGACATCTTCCTGGTCCATATGCAGCTATAATCATCCCAAACACATCCGAAAGTTGTAGATAGTTGACGGTCACCACAACCGAGAGACCTCCAGAAATGTTATGAACTTAGGTCAAATCTTGAACTACCTCAATCACATTTCATCATCACATAGCACGCCTTTTGATGAAGGGATCAGATCAAGTGCTTGTCGTGGAACCATAGGTCTGTCTAGAACTTTGTGTTATACCCATTTCCTACCATAAAAGTGATCGAGATTGCAAATATGGATTTAGCACAAGGGTGCATCGCAACCAACGCATTTCGAGAACCCCATCCCAAGGTCTCCAAGTTGTGGACACCAAACCCTCCCAACTTGATCAACCTACAAGCCATTGCCCAAGCAATCGATCAATACCTGCCACTAACATCCTCATGTCCCTTCTAGAGGAATGCCCGATAGCATTTTTCAATCATGTGAATCACTCATTTGGGGACATTCATGGCTATTAGGATGTACATCAGCACGATGGTGAGCACCGCATGGATGAGGACAGATCGCTCTGTGGTGTTCAACAAAGCTACCTTCCACCCAGGTAGCATATTGGGGATCTTTTCAATGATGGGTTGTGATTCTGCCTTGTCATTTTCCTTATCGACAGCAGCAAACCAAATATTTGCACGAGAATTCCTTGATCTACAGGGAAGGATCATTGTGGTCACTAGGAGCTCCTCACCCTAGCACCGTATTGTGACCACAAAGCTCTTGGCCACATTTGTTTGTAGCCCTGATGCATCTCCAAACAACTATAGGATGGCCTTGTTTGTTGACATGTCCTCTGATGTTGGCCGAATGAACAAGACAACATCATCAGCATACAATGAGATGTGATGCTCAATGGGGTGGCTACAAAGTGGTTGTAGAGATGGTGAGACAAGAACATTGTTTAGATAAAGCGGTCCATGAAGATAGGATTGGAGTAGAGCCGGAGGCAGTATTAGGTGAGAACCATCACCAACCATGACTACGGAAGGAGGCATGTGTTGAGGAGTGGATAGATGATCACCAGAGTTGGAGGAGAGGTGCTAAGAAGCACCTGAATCCATATATATCATGGAGAGGTGGTGTTCACTTGAAGGGCCATGGCGTTCATTAGGGAAGAGCAGTAACAATGGTTGCAAATAGTGTAGCAGTAGGATATGCTTGTGGGTGGTCACCCATGGTAAGAAAGAGAGGATCATGAATTAGGCTGATAGCATGAAAAAAGACAGGGGGAACAAAATTCTCTATTATTGTAGGCAGTACTTATAAAACAGTGAGTGTACATGCAAAGGAAATTAAAAATACAAAATATCCTCTAATGTAGCATAATTAATACAGCCTATAAAATTACATGCAGATACAATCTGCTATTAGGTCCCAAAATGACTGAGATAGGAAAACTAGTAATGGCTACGATAATGCCATTCTAACAATTAGTATCAAATACCAACCTTTCGAGAATGAACAGAAGATGAATTCTGAAGTTGTTGCTTCCTCCTGCATAGAAGGATGCTGGATTAGAGAGCTGATGATTGATACTTCTAAATGGAGTGAAGTAATAAGTTACAAATATACTAATTTAGTACATCATACATGGCAATAGATATGACCATACATGCACAATATGCAAATGCCTATGAAACATAACTATTAAGAAAGGCAAAGAATATCTTTAAAAAGCATACAAATTTCTATATAAGGTCACATTTTCATTAACCCAAATGGTTGTAAAGAGTGCACACATAAAATCATATAAAGGTAATAACATAAATAACTTGTTTGTAAACACAAGGAAAATAGACGCCTACCTCTCAGAGAATCTACTGGGAAGTGAACTTTTATAATCAGACTCCTCTGGATCAATGGCATGAGTCATCCGTTTGTTCATGGGAGGTTTCCTTTTTCCACCATGGCCTTGACTTTTCCTTTTATTCATGGGTAGCTGCATTCACAATTCCCCCATAAGTGTCCAAGACAGAGAGGCCTATGGATAAACAAAGCAAGAGAGAGAGAAGGGGGTTGAAAAAAGTGTATTTTACCTGGCCATCATTCTTCTTCTGCCCACTAAACTTGAGGGGTGACTTTGAACAGCGTTCACGGCTCACATGTTCTCCCTGTTCATCCTCATCCACCAGACCTATACACACAAATGAAACATGACAAATTAGTGACTGGTTGTATCAGTGAATGTTATGACCGACATCACGTATCAACGCCGGGGCTACACGCTCAAGATAGGCTATCTTTGGATATTTTTCCTATTTCCATAATTATAGGATTGTGATTGATTTGCTTGTAAGGTGAAGGGATAAATAAACCTTAACTCTTTTGGAAATAATGAAGCAATGCAATATTCCTTCCTAGCCTCAAGGGCCATCTCCAGAGCCTCCCTTCTGCCTCTCGCGACCACGCACACTTGCTCACCCTAGCGACACTGCTGCTCATCACCACAGCACCAACCCGGGGCCGGAAATTACGACCTTAGCCTCCCACCTCGTACCCCTACGCTCTTCGCAGTCATGGTAGCTAGGATCTAGGATCCTACCGGTGAACAACTACAGTAGATTTAACGACTGATTTATTCTGATATTGATACTCCGCATAGATAGCATGCATTCCGCGATAAATTCAATAACCTCATGAAATGAGCCCAAATTCTCCCAATCCACCATTAACCACTTGTAGACTTTTTTCTACGATAGTGCCTAGACACATATTAACCACTTGTAGACATGCAAGGTTAAAAAATGAAAACGGCAGCAAGCGTAGGAAACTTACTGAAGTCATATACGCCCTTAGAAGCAGAAGGATGATCCGGTCCCAAACCAACATCAGCCTGCAAACCAAATGAGAAATGGTACTATGAATAACCAATGCGATGTAGCTCATAAAGGGAGCGCACAAAACCTAGGCACACACTTCAAGAACTGAACACACACAGATAATCAAACAACACAGCTCGATGCAAGAGCACAAGAGCAAGATAGGGATGCCTGTAGATCAATAAAGCAATAGTTGAAAAAGTGTATTTTACCTTGCCATCATTCTTCTTCTCCCTACTAAACTTGGGAGATGACTTCGAGCAGTGTTCATGGCTCACATGTTCCTCCTGCTCATCCTCATCTACTGGACCTATAGACAAATGAAATATATCAAATCAGTGACATCTTGTATCAGTGAACAGCTAGAATAGATTCAATGATTGTTTTGTCCATTGATACTCCACAGGGATAGCATGCATTCCCGCATAAACTCAATAACCCCATGACATGAGCCCAAATTCTCTGAATCCAACTTTAACCATCCGCTGATGTGCAAGGTTAAAAATGTTAACGACAGCAAGTGTAGGAATCTTACTGAAATCATCGACGCCCTTAGAAGCAGAAGGAACATCCACATCTGGTCCCAAACTAACAGCAGCCTACAAACCAAGGGAGAAATGGTACTCTGAATAATAAGATGGGATGTAGCTCATAAATGGGAGCGAACAAAACCTACACAGTATGCACGCAACTAAGGGACAGAAAGCGCACAAATAATCAAACACCATAGCTTGTTTTTGTTGCAAGAGCATAGGAGCGAGCTAGCAGGCTTGCATACCTTGGTCGTCGCACGGGTGAGTCGGAAGTGCGGCTCGTCATCAACCAGCGCGTCGGAGCCAAAGCGCCGCTCGAACTCGCTGTGTGGCTCCTCAAACCTTTGGCGGCCGCCTGGAGATGTGGGGGCTTGCGGCCCTGGCGCGGGGGAGTCAGAGTCGGCGTCGACCGCGCCGTCGTGAGAAAAGGCAGCCAAAAACACGCTATACCAGTCGATGTCGCTCCGCTTCCGCACCATCGTCACCTCCGATGATCAGCCTACGATCGAGGAGGGGGAGATTCAAATGGGAGTAGCGGATAGGTGGTATGAGACTGGCCAGACTAGGGGGGTTTTGTGTTCTAGAGTTTTGCCCAAGGCAAACGCATGCAAGTGTCCTGTCATATGTGTCATTTTAACTTTCTAACTAGGTACAACAAAGACTCTCTAAACCTTGACATATGGTGCGTCCAGGTACATAGAACATGCTGTGAATCTAGACACTAAAACACACTGCAAGAACGAAGGATAACATAGAGATTTAATAATTAGCTCCTTTAAATTCAAATGGGATCCAGCTAATAGTTTAGTTGATTGTTAGCTAATAACCTAATTAACAATTATTTAATTAGTTTGGCAAAACAAACTAATAGTAATTAGCTGCTTTCAATCCAAAGCAAGATCTTGCTAATAGTTTAGCTAATTGTTAGCTAATACTCAATTAAAAATTACTTTACTAGTTAGGCAAAATAAGATAA
>Ga0182004_10004782_pt1 | contig 10963 bp, 11 predicted proteins | sample Sormic07211540_1_FD_120479 | JGI IMG/M metagenome (GOLD analysis project Ga0182004, IMG submission 120479) | Endophyte microbial communities from Sorghum bicolor roots, Mead, Nebraska, USA - 072115-40_1 MetaG | ecosystem: Host-associated > Plants > Roots > Unclassified | place: USA: Nebraska...
TAGAGAGCCTCATCACTCTCGCCATTCGCTTCTCTTGTCCATCGAAGGCCTATGCATGACCACTTCGTTGCACGCCTAGTTCCTCCTTCCGTGCCTACCTCCAACCAGCACGTACTACTCTGTGTCGACCACGGACGAAACCATCCATTCAATAGTAATTAAATAGCTGATTGATGGCAATGAGTAGTACTTAGACCATTCTCAGTACTAGTTTTTTTGAAGAGGGATGATAGATTCCATTGTATTGTTTCTAAAAATAACTCGCAAATAACTTCCACTTTGTTCGCAACACGTGGGGATAGAACAAAACATTTATAGTAGTGATTTTCTATCCCGTTTCTAACGTCTTGGTAACCGTTAGTGCTAGGTTTCATTCGGTCGAAAACTCATCTCATCTTCCTCCTTTATCTAGAGTCCGCCCGTTTCTGAGCAACTCCAACAGTTTGCTAAAATTCACTTGGTAAATCTGTAGTTTTTTAAAGTGTCAAAACTAAATGCCAAATGAAAAAAGAAACTTTCTCCGACAGCTTGCTATTTAGGATTGGCAAAAGAACTTGACATCCTAGGATTTTTGCCAAAATCACAAAATTGAGTATCCAACAAGTTTGCAAAACTAGTTGATAAATTGGGATACACGTGATGCCAAGCGATGGAGAACTTGGCATATTTGCCAAGTGAAGGGGGAATTTTGCCAAGCTCACGAAATTGCCAAGTAGTTTTGCCAACTTGTTGGAGGCTATTTTTTGTGGTTTTGGCTTACTTTTCGCAAACTGTTGGAGTTGCTCTAAGCCATATTTTTTCTACCAATCAATAGTTAGTACTCTAAGCTATGACTTTTCAGACCAACGAACAGATTCCTAGTTCATTAATTTGTCACATCACCAATGGTGATTCACCATTTTCTATGATGTGCTGCTTTGTTAAATGGGAATAAAACTCCTTTCGGTACTGTTCTTATACAGTGAAGGAAACATGTTAATGCCTATTTGATCACGTACTTAGCCCATTCTAATAATTATTTTATTAGTATATAATTAATTAATTAATTAATTAATTAATTAATTAGTCTCTCCGTCCGTTCTAGTTCTAGAGATCAGAGCCCCCGTCCGTGCCGCACGAGGCCGGTCCCCACGGGTTCCATCGCGGCCGTCCACGAGTCTGCGCGGAGTGGCGCGGACGGTGCACATTCGCAGGCCGCGCTGGCGTCCACTTGGCCGTAGTAGCTTTCAAACGGCTTCCGTGCTGCGGGGCGAAGGGACGCCCGCGCATTCCCGCCACTCCCTCCTCGAATTCTTGCGACACGGCCCCTTTACAAACTTCAATTCACCGCGCCCCTTTTAAGCCCTTTATAAATAGAAGAAGAAGAAGAAGAAGAAGAAGAAGATTTGCACAATAATGCCTCTTTGCTTTTGCTTTTGCTGATGGATTGATTATTACGTAAGACAATGGATTAGGCTCTCGCCTCGTCTGTCCGCACATATGGGTTAAAGCAAAAAGATGAAAAAGGGAGGCACTTAAACGACTTGCCAATTGCCATTTGGCTCCGAGTTGTAGGCCCTGGGAAAGGTGATGGTAGTACGTACATTATTGTTTCTTTTGGTTACATAAAGGTTGGTGAGGGTGATCTTTGTCTCTTGTTAATTTCGTACCCCCGTGCTCAATGGAATCAATGAAGTAGATCACATAGGTCCTCCACTCTTCCTTCCTTCCTTAGAGCAACTCCACTTTATACATTGATTTTGCATGACATAATCTAATGCATGTCGGAATGCTGTGAGACTAGTACAATGTAAGGTTCGATTTACAAGGAGAAAGCCAATTAAAATAAAACTCTCTCTACGTGTCACTTACTCGTCGTGAGGCTCTAGAGTGTCGGTTGGCTGCATAGGTTTAATTCTTACCCACTTCAGTTCAAACTACTACACAGAATGGATCCTAGCTCTAACACACCAAAGTTCGATTCTACAATGTGCAAAGTTTGATTTTCTATGGGCGTGATTGGATGATTGTATCCTGCTCAACTAGGGCGGGGCGATGATGCAACCGACAAATGTTTGGATTACTGGTTTAGTCACCTGGCCGTGCCCATGTGATGCAAGACTTGTCCTCTAGGCTCGCCACATGCGAAAAAATCCTTGTTCATCTAGCGCTTGGCTTGCATGATATCAAGTGAAAATACATAAAAGTGGAAAGTAGCCTATTGTTGTAGCAAAGTCTGACAACCAAATAACTGTCCAATGCTTGCTAGCATTCATGCATATGGAATGGTCCTTGAATTGCTCTTCGGTTTCTCTAAACACCGGAACTGCTCTTCGGTTTCTTTATACACTTTTCTCTTCAATTTTGGCTTCTCTATCTTTCTAATGGAATACTGACAAACACTAACTCCTAAAATGACTATGAGAAAAAAATGTTTTTTAACATGAGAAGAATAAAAAGGCACCTAAAAAAATATGACTTCTCTCACTTATTAGGTGAAGTTTTTTGAAAAAAAGAACTATCAAATAGGTTTCCAATGTTTTTCTCTATTATTAGAAAACAAGCTTAATGTTTCTTCATCATTATTAGAAAACAATGTTTTTTTTACACGAGAAGAATAAAGGCACCTAAATAAATATGACTTCTCTCACTTATTAGGTGAAGTTATTTGAAAAAAAACTATCAAATAGGTTTTTAGTGTTTTTCTCTATTATTAGAAAACAAGCTTAATGTTTTTTCATCATCATCATCATTATTAGAAAACAAGCCCTAAGAAAACTCCTAGACTTTTATAGTGCTGTCGTACAAACAACAATTTTCCAACCCAAACAAAATCGACATAAATCAGACATCAGAATCTGGAGAATTGGACATGGATACGCATGCACTCCTCATACGTGGAAGAATTGGTCATATTTGACCAAGTGCAAATACACCCCCACAATTCTGTAAAAGTCTCCGTTCGTGACTAAGTGATGACTGATGAGTACCGCAAAGGAGTAAAACTAAAATCGAGTAAAAAACAAGGTCTAAACACGAAGAGGGGAAGAGAACAATCGAATTAATTATTAATGTCTCAGAGACTTCATAAATCACAACAATAATTACTACTCATCCAGGCGGCCTCCGCTCCTCTCTGTCGTCCTCTCCCCGCTGCCCGCTCCCCCCGCCTCCGCCTCTCGCCGGACTCCGGCCGCTGCCCGCAATCCGCGGGCCGCACGTGCCTAGGGTTTCCGCTCCCACCACCTGCGCACTCGACCTCCTTGTCGAGAGGCCTGTGGGAGGAATTGCAGCTGGGACGCCCGGACGACTTGCGTCTGGGCAGCAGTTGGGACGGAGTGGCGCGGAAGATGCTCAGCTCGTCGGCGTCCAAGAGGGACGCCGCGAGGAGCGGCGGGGAGCTCCCTAGGCCGCACACGTCGGGGATGGCGCGGAGCGAGGAGCTGCCCAAGGGCGGCTGCGCGGGCCCGACCCCCGCCGCGGTGCGGCACGAGGGGTGGATGGTGCGCCACGGCCGGAGGAAGATCGGGAGGTCCTTCTTCCACACGCGGTACTTCGTCCTCGACAACAGGGTGCTCGCCTACTACAAGAAGCAGCCCAGGGACAGCATGGTATGTGATGCATCGCTCGTTGTATGCTCTCAAGCCTGAATCACTTGTTCTGTAGGGATCGTCCATCTGTTTGGGGCAATTGCGTGCCTCTGCTTCTGTTTCAAAATTTGGATCCAGTTCTAGTTACTTCTGTAGTTTGGTTAGCTGTGATGTTAAGATTGATGTGGGAGTTTGTTTGGACGATCCCTTGCTGCTGTTAATTCGTAGACTCGGGATTTCCCTCTCGCGGTTTTTGAATTTTGAGGAGGAGGGTTTGACCAGTTTGAGATGCATGGAACCGGGTCTCGATTCTGGTCCACTGGGCATAATTGTTTTTGGGTGTAGGAATCATTCCAGCTTGCCAATTGTGAACTGTGAAGTTGAGGGACCCATCGATGTCGGAACCTGGACCGGTTGACCATTTCGATAATTAGATGCTTTATTATTCATTAGAGTCTGGCAAGTGCCGAATAATGGCACACCTGTTAGCTGAGTTTTGGTCCTCAGTTTAACCATGTCAGCAACTTGTTTCGTCTGCTTAGACTTCTTTAGTCTTCCAATCATTCAATCTAATGATTACCTGTAAAGCTGTTGCTTCCATCAACAAAAGCAAATAGCATATCTCTGGGATTAAAGAATATGCTTTTTGTTAATCAGTTTAGAAGTTCTCTTTTAACTTGTTTGTTAGCTGTACTCATATTGATTTTTGTTACCTTATTGGGAGTACTTTCAAGGAATCAAATCCATTCCAGTTATGGTTAGAATTGAGTACACCCAGTGACACAGCATGATGTAGTTTTCAACTTTGTACTGAAAATGTGTGGCTTTGCAGATTCCACTCAAGTCAATTGTTATTGATGGAAACTGCAGAGTGGAGGATAGAGGGCTTAAAACACATCATGGTCAAGTAAGTTATATATCCCCTTTGCAAAATATCTCTCGAAAAGCTAAAGTTTGTTTGTTTAGGAGGGCAGTTTACCGATTTACATGAAACTATGAGGTAGTTTTCTTGTTCGCCTTCTCATTATTACTGCTGTTAACTTTTGCAGATGATTTATTTGCTATGCATTTACAACAAGAAAGAAAAGGAGAACCAAATCACGGTTTGTTATAATGCTGAACTCTTCAACACTTTTAGAACTATCTGAATATTTGTTACATTGAATACATTTTAAATTTGGATTCGTTGATGTCCTTTTACCTGCACTTGTTGAAAGTTGTTCTTCGCTCATTATTTTGTAAGACACGTGTGTAGCACAGCGGTAGCTTTGCCTCTGTGCAAGCTACATGTTGGGAGTCGACTCCCCTCTCTCACCAAGAAAAGGCCACTTGATTTGCTATTTCCAGTGAATTATGTGGCCCACTGATGGTTGCAGCGTGATATGCGGCCACAGGCAGTGGCGGATATAAGCCTAGGGCCAACATGGCCATGGCCCTAGGCGTGGGAAAAAACACTAGAGTATTCCCTTTGTTTTTTCTAGCTAAATCTACATATTAGTATTACTTTTGTCCATTAGCATGTGATCCGATGTTGGTGGTTCATAGTATTGGCCCTAGTCGTGAAAGTTCCCCACCTCCGCCACTGGCCACAGGTGTGTCCTCAGTGTTAGTGGCATGTCCTGGATACCTGGGGTTTTGTGTCCTTTTCTCGACTTCTTAATGCAATGCCTCAGGGGAGGCTTTTCTCTAGGGGTCGAGTTTTTTGTTATTTAGTTTGTACTATTACAAATAAGCTGCAAAGGTAAATGCCACGGCGTATACTCCGAATTTGCCCTTAACCACAAAACTGTCTAGGAACCACTTTTCTTCAGTTTTGAAAGTTGAGCGTACTACTGGATATAATTTTTTAGTCGCCTCTATACTTCAGGATGAAAACAAATGCTTTGCCTTTTGTAGCTTGCACTTTTTCATCCTTTTGCAGTTTGCCAACTTGTCTTATTAGCCACTTATTTTTTGTGGCCATGTATATTTTTCTATCATTGATATGAGTAATATGCCAATGCTTCCACTGTTCTTCAACCAGATGGGTGGATACAATATTCAAGATACCTTAGCCTGGAAGAGGAAGATAGAGCTTCTGATTGATCAGGTGCAGAAAGTCTGGCTTGCAAAAAACTTATGTATCTGTATATGACATTTCTTAACATGTACAAGGATTATATGTTAAGATAAAATCTGTTTCAATGTTTTTCATGTTTATGGTCATGGCGTATAAGTGAATATAACTATTTGACCTACAGGCTTTTAAAACAAGGTTAGAAGGTTCTGCTATTCGCTAGTTAAGTTAATGAAAAAGTCTTAAACTGCCAATTTTCAGGAGTCTCCAATGCACTATATGATAATCAGGAATCTGGTTGGTCAGTTACCAGAATTTAGATGAACAAAATGTCAAATTGTGTCAAACAACCAAATATTGTGCAATTGCCACATTCCATTCTGATAAATATTGGTGGTCTTTGTTGTGCAGCAACAGGATACTACGACAGCGAAACACCGTAAAGCTTTCGCTTCTTTGGATTTTGACATAGATCTTGGAGGACCATTTTCGTTCTCTGATCATGACAGCGGGCAAGTGAAGTTGAATCCGCTCCCCCCCCCCCAAATAGTTGCATATTGGTCCTTTCTTTCTGATAATTGGAGATTCATTGTACTGCAGACCTGAAGATGAAGATGATGAAGAAGAAGAGCCCCGGCCCACCTTGCTTCGCAGGACAACTATAGGGAACGGTATGCAGTTCTATATGATTTCTTGTTCTATTCATCTAAACTTTATTTACTTAATATATATAATACTTATCTATGGCGATGCTGTGGAACCTAAGTTGGCTTTTCTTTTGTTAGGCCCTCCTGATTCTGTACTTGACTGGACCAAAGAGGCTGATATTGCTCTGTCAGATCAGAATGACATGAGTCAGGCTTACTCCAGAAAGAACTGGAGGCTTCTTAGATGCCAGAATGGCAAGTTTAGAGTTCCTTTACATCAATTTTTGGCACTTTCTTTGAGGGCATGCACTTTGAGTTCGAGTCAAATGGTGTCACACTGGGATTAAGCAACCTCTTTTTAACATTGGCAGGATTGCGCATCTTTGAAGAACTTGTGGAGGTTGAATACCTTGTATGTGCCTCCTCTTAACTCTATACTACTAGGCAGTGGATGAAACTCCTATTTCTGACAGAATTTTCAATACTTTTTTTTATGAGACAATACCTGTTCCTTGATATTCATGTGCACTTGTGCAGGCGAGAAGCTGTAGTCGAGCAATGAGGGCTGTCGGAGTGGTGGAAGCCTCATGCGAGGCCATTTTTGGGCTTGTAATGAGTATGGATGTAACACGATATGAGTAAGTGTTTGTCACTTCATTTCCTTGTCACACTTGGATGGATGCTGACCTATGCATCCTTTATTCTCCTGTGTAGATGGGATTGTAGCTTCCAATATGGGAGTTTAGTTGAAGAGGTTGATGGTCATACTGCAATACTGTACCATCGTCTACAACTGAATTGGTGTTCAATGTAACTACATTTTTCCCTGTATCACTTAACATTTATAACTTGTTGCTTCTTTCTAACAACTCGTATGATGATTACATTTCACATTCTCTCGAAATAATAATGAAAGAATGATGCTTGCAGCTAAAAGCTAGGACTATATAAGCATTGGTTTTGATATATTCAGATCTGAGTTCAGAATTTGGAACCAGACATATTCTATACCATTTAGATTAGCAATTGCCTGCACCCAATAGCAGCAAATCCAAAATTGTTAAATTTCCTGGGTGACTGAATGTGCCAGTATGCAACAATTCATTCAGCAGTATGTTTACAATATCTGGTATATCTTGTGAACATGCACAATGCTGTGTATATCCTGGCCTAGGACTCTTGCATTACTCCCGAAAGTATAAGTTTACATGTACCATGCGAAACTAAATTTCTAGAGTACCTCTGGCCTCTGGGACGATGGCACTTGGAAGGGATACTTTGGTACTTCTAGTCGGGGATGTAAACCTGCTACTGCTACATGGCAGCACCGTGAGGAGTTTGGTTCTTAAAATTATATGGACTGATTGTACTGCAGCCTGCACTGTCAGATTTTAGGATCTTCATGCTTCCATCTTATGTAAACATGCAGGTTGGTCTGGCCCCGAGATCTTTGTTATTTACGATATTGGCGGCGCAACGATGACGGAAGCTATGGTAATTTTTAAATGATTTCTTTTCTGGTTACTCATCCATTGAGAATGCCCTTTTTGATCCTTGTGTGTAAACTTTCAGTTGTGCTGTTTCGATCTACCGAACATCAGAACTGTGGCCCTCAACCAGGATTTGTGAGAGCTTCTATCGAAAGTAAGTTGCCTTCTGCTTTTCAGGAATCTGCCTTTTTTTAAAAAAAATAGTTTGCCACCTTTCTTCTTCTTTTTCCTTAACTTCATACTAATTCAGGTGGAGGTTTCAAGATTTCCCCTCTCAAAAGCCTCAATGGGAGACCGCGCACTCAAGTTCAACACCTTATGCAAATTGATGTTAGGGGATGGGGCGTGAACTACTTACCATCATTCCAGTACCACTCTTTGTTGCAGATGCTGAACTGTGTTGCTGGTACAAAGAACACACAACTATTTAACCTGTAATTACATGATGTCTTGATTATCTATCAATAATAAAGTGCAAACAAAGCTTGGTCTCAATTTCCCTTTGCCTGATGGTTTGTGATCACGAGGATTTGACATTATATTTATTTCCAGGATTGCGTGAATATTTTTCGCAAACAGATGAAGTTCATACAGTTCCAAGGATTCCAGTGATGCATACCATGTTTAATGCGGTCTCAATGAAAAAGGACCAGAACCTTCAAGAACCTGACTCAAAGACCAAGCAAACTGATAGCAAACATTTGGATATGGTAGATGAAGAGTCGGAAGATGATGATGACTACCAAGCCCCTGAAGCTGATTTGGAGGTGAATACCTGTTTTACAGTCACGCCCTAAAAACATTCACCCTACTTCTGTACTTTGCCAAAAGTTTTGTTGTTCATCACTTCACAGTTTCATTGCAATTCATGTACAGGAAGAACCTACCAAATCCGACAGTGATGCTAAGAGCTCAGGTTAGGTTTTTCTTTTCCCCAAAATTTCCATTCTTGTAGTTTGATTGATGACTTTATAGGTTGCCCAGTCATGTCTTAACCTGACCCCTTTGCCATTCTATTTGGTGGTCCTTCAGACCCAATAGATTTGTCTTGGTTTTCGGGCACTATTCGTCAGGATACAAATGAGAAAAGTCGTAACTGTTGGGCAGTACCTGATAGCAAGATCTTTAAAGTTCGTAGCAAGACCTTTCCACATGACAAATCAAAGGTCCAGGCGTTCAAGTGACACAATTGGTTTATTTTCTTTCTGTAGCCTAACAGGCAATCAAGTGTTTTAATATTTTGTCATTTGACTTGCAGGTACCAGCAGGGAAGTATCTTATGGAGCTCGTAGCGATTGACTGGTTTAAGGACACCAAGCGTATGGATCATGTTGCTAGGCGGAAAGGATCTGCGGCTCAGGTCAGAAAACCTATCATGGTTGCTTAATGGCACATTCCTATCTCAGCCCACTTTTTCTGTAACCGCAATTCAAACTTGGAGGAATAGTAGAATACCATTGTCTCAGAGGACTATTAGTTCAATCAAAACTTTCCTTTCAAATAAAATACCATTGTTGCATATGAATTTATATTAGTGTTCCTGCTCCTAACTAATACAGTGCTTCTGCTACATGATGATTTCAACTGAACCTTCACTAATGTAGGTTGCTGCTGATAAGGGAATGTTCACTTTCCTGGTAAACATACAAGTAAGCTCCTGTTCTAACAATCCCTCCATGTTCATTTCTTTCTGTCCTGCTTGGATCTTTTCTCACAGAAACGTGACTGCACAGAGCACAAAAGAAAATAAAAATAAATTGGTGCCTTGCACAACAATCTGCATGCTTTTTTAAATGCCTAATTGGTATTGATTCATAAATAAAAAACTCGACCGGAGCAGTTAAGACTGCCGCCGCAGCTTTCAAATTAATAAGAAAGTAAGTCACAAAAAAAAATTAATAAGGAAATGCCTTATCACTTTCTCAACTAATTTTGAGAATTAAATGATAAACTTATGGATTTCTTCCAAGTTTGTTCCTAGATTGCTGATTTTTCTTCTATACTTAGGTTATGTTCTTTAAGTACTAACTGTTTCTCCTGCAGATTCCTGGACCAAGTCATTACAGCTTGGTCCTTTATTTTGTCTCAAATTCCTTGGAGAAAGGATCACTGTTGCAACGTTTTGCCGATGGTGATGATGATTTTCGAAACAGCAGACTGAAGCTTATCCCATCTGTTCCAAAGGTCTGTTCCAATGGGAAGTCATTCGAAGTGTTTTTTGCAAGCCGTTCTCACTTTAGCACGTTCAAATTCTTCAGGGGTCTTGGATAGTTCGACAAAGTGTTGGAAGCACACCTTGCTTGCTGGGGAAAGCCGTGGACTGCAGCTATTTGCGTGGCCCTGACTACTTAGAAGTAAGTCCCTTAATCGGTAATAAAGTTGCAATTCAAATTCTTTTAGTTGATGAACAGCAAAATACATTCTATTTATCATGTGTGAACACGGTTCAGTTGAATTTCGATTTAACAACTAGAACATTGCATTCTTTTTGGTCATGCACGGACTACAAACCTAGCATGAATACATTTTTAGTTTCTTATACATCGTGACAATTCTGCAGGTGGATGTAGATATTGGTTCATCCGCGGTAGCCAATGGGGTCCTGGGCTTGGTGTTTGGTGTTGTTACCACCTTGGTGGTCGATATGGCGTTTCTTATACAGGTAAATAAAACCCCGTTAGACAATCTTTGTTTCTTTCCGGCTGTTTTCTGACTGTTGCGTCGCACCTGCAGGCAAACACTTATGACGAGCTCCCAGAGCAGCTCCTAGGAGCTGCACGGCTATCACACATCGAACCTTCCGCAGCAGTGTGTCCTGACCTTGAAAACATTTGAGCGGGACAAATCAATCTGTGCAGATTCTTTCATTCTTTCCCCCCCAAAAAGGCCCAAACGCTCTCAATTTGTTCAGTCACTGCAGCATTTTGCAGTTCGATACAGTGAGGTTCAGACAGACTGCAGCAGTCCACAAGTGCCTTGTACCTCGCCTTTATACAGTTTTTGACTTTTTTTGGGTCTTTTTTTTATTACTTTACTGGTGTAGCTTGGGCTTCTTACAGATATTGTAATGCAGTAGATACATCAAAGTGAGATATACAGATACAGCATGGTTCGGAAACCAATTCGTGTACATTAGCAGCCGGCAGCCCTGCAACGAGGATACATCAATGCTATAGTATATTGGTTGAGAAATATACACCA
>Ga0182004_10004783_pt1 | contig 10962 bp, 9 predicted proteins | sample Sormic07211540_1_FD_120479 | JGI IMG/M metagenome (GOLD analysis project Ga0182004, IMG submission 120479) | Endophyte microbial communities from Sorghum bicolor roots, Mead, Nebraska, USA - 072115-40_1 MetaG | ecosystem: Host-associated > Plants > Roots > Unclassified | place: USA: Nebraska...
ACAATATTTGTCAAATACAAACGAAAAAGCTACAGTGTCGATTTTGCAAAATATTTTGGAACTAAACAAGGCCTGAGCCTAGCTGCTAGCCTGGTGGAGATGGAGTCGGATTTTGTTCTGGTCCAGCTTTTTTTACCGGAGAACTTTTTTTCTGTCCCAATATTTTTTCCCTGGTCCTGGTCCTGTCTGACTGCAGTTCTTTTACTGGAGATTTTGGTTCTCCTGTGGACGATTACTCAAGGGACCTTTTAGGTGTAGAGATAATAACTAGCTTTCTTATCTCACTGGAGCTGGATAGAGAGATAAGGTTCCAGTACCAGGCAATACAATGTTTCTGCATCAGAGCAGTGTATATTCCTCTATCAATATGACAATAGCCACTGTAATGTTCTTTCCCTTTCCATTGTGTTTTTTCCATCTTTTATGGTATACCCAGTTAACCACCAGTCAGTAGCATTTATATTATTGCTCTGAGATGTTGTATTTGGCATTTTCTGTTTTCTCCCTAGCTGTCGAGCGCAGATACACAGCCTGCTTATCCAATTATTTGAATCTTATGTTGCTATTGGCTGGCTGTGAGACACTTTTACTAAATCATACCAACTTTCAGATCCAGTGAAGGCTGACAACTTGACGCAGGGTGTTCAAGAAATTTAAGCCGTGCACTAGATTGCTGAGAGTTTTCCTTGATACAGGGGAATAAGGGACAAAGAATCTTTTGACATTGATCTGTAGCCAGTGCTGCAATGGCTACGAAGCTTGTGGTAATTTACCAACCCTCCTTTCCGTTGTAAGATTCTATACATGAATGCCGCAAGGGATAACGAGGATGCACAATTAATGCACGTAGGTTCTCGGTATCCCCTGGGATGTTGACACTGAAGGGTTACGGGAGTACATGGCCAAGTTTGGACCCCTAGACGATTGTGTCGTCATGAAGGTTTGCCATAATTCAGTAATTCACATTTAGATTGAATGACACATGCTATATTGTTTATGCTTTCCTACCCCTATTTTTGTGTCATTACAATTCCTGAAGTAGTGATCCTTCTATTTTAATAAATAATTTGGAAAACTATTGATTATTTATTTTCTCCAAGAATAGTTGCTTAGGAATAGGAAATTATGTCTGGCCATATGTCTGTGTCCTGTTAGTTATTTTTTTATCTTGCAAATTTGACCGGCTTGAAGTTTGCTATTTTATTTTTAATTTTATGCTGTTCAATGACATTTTGTGCCGTTCAATGACAGATGGTTCCTAGTTCTTTTTTTTTACATAGGCAAATATTAGCCATTTTTGTATGTACATCTGCTGGTTGCACTATTCGATCACTATATATGCTGATTGCCACGCTTATTTATGACCATGTTTCGTGCATATAAAAAATAATAGGAGCGGTCTTCTGGGCGATCTCGCGGGTTTGGCTATGTAACATTCGCCTCAGCCGACGATGCAAAGGTAGTAGATTAATGAAGATGATCCTTCATTTTCTCCATGCATGATGTTGCATGATAAATTCTGTGCATCGTTCAATCTTTAACTGGAACCCGTATGCAGCTATTTTATAGTGCCCAATTCAAATGAGTTTTCTGAACCACTGCATTATCCTTTCAGAATGTTCTTGATTGCAACCATGTTCTTGGCAGCCGTACGTTAGAAGTGAAGATAGCTACTCCAAAGGTAAATAACATATAAAACTTTACCTTTTCTTTCTGTAATTTCCATATGGTCTACCATTGATAAGTGTCCAGATCTACTTGGTATTGATTATGGTGCAATTTTCTCTTAACACAGGAAGAAATGAAATCACAAGGAACAAAGAAAGCTACAAGGATATTCGTTGCTCGAATTCCACAATCAGTTGACGAATCGATGTTTCGTAGGTCAGTCAGAGCATTACTACCTTTTCTTCATTATCTATGTCCTTCTTGATTTGTATTGAGCTTGTCTAAACTGGAGTAACTTTATTAACAGGCATTTTGAAGCTTTTGGGGAAATTCTTGATCTTTACATGCCAAAGGTTAGCAAAAACTAAAGCTGGTTTTGTATGGAGCATTGCATCTGGTATCCTTCAAAAGTTCAAATAGCGATAGTACCTGCTATGCTAGTTGATCTCTTCGATGTTATGATCCTAGATCATAGGGGTAAACACCAACAGGACGATAGCTAGGTGGAGTCAGCTTGCAGGGAGGCTAGACTATTGGGATTAATTCTTCATTGCTTGATTGAAAGTAGATACCTCATCTCATATCAAGAGATAAGGATTAGCAGAGAGGTTTGATGGGCTGGACCTCTGGCCACCCATAAAATTCTTCCTATTTAATTTGCAAAATTATTAACTAAGGGGATATTCTACAATGCCATTATTTACCTGAGCAAGTTGTGAGACACCACATCTTAATCTGGATATAACCTAAGGGCCTTTATAAATAAATCATATGTGGTTTACATTAGTGGCCTGTGGCCATAGGTTTTAACATGCAATCTTAAGCATACATGTATGTTTAATATAAAGTCATTGAATGAAGTTCCTGACTTGTGTACAACGAGTTTTGGAGTTATCTTGATTTCTATAGCCTTATTGGCCTCCAACATCAGTATACCAATCTGGGACTATGGAGAGTGCCAGTGAAGATTAGGGTAGAATTTATGTCATCGTATTGCCGTATTCTCAGTGTTTTGAATAGGATAGACCTTGTACTTCTTACCAGCATTAAGATCCTAGTGCAGAAACTCTGTTTTGCATGAGTATTTTGCTCCATTGTTCCAAAAGCAATGTCATGGAGCATTCAATGGTTTTGTGGCATTACATGAGTGGGATAAATTAGAGGTGGATATGACAATGATTTTCAATGGTTATGCAGCATTACATGATTGGGATAAATTAGGGGTGGATATGACGATGCTTTTACTAAAATTTTCGCTCCACACTCACATCTCCTGTGTAGGAACATGGTTCAAAAGGGCATCGTGGAATTGGGTTTATCACGTTTCAGAGTGCAGGTACGTTTAAGGATGTTTTCCAGCTCATTTAGACGTGAAGAGATTTTTTCGGTTGAGTTGAGGGGGTGGGGCACATCAACTTTAACAGGAAATGGAATGGCAGACCTAGTTATGATGTACTAGTTGCCTTAATTTTTTGCTTTAGCAATCAGGTGCCAACTAGTAGAGTTAATGCCGTCGAGTCATTTACAACTATCTCATTCTTACTGTGAATTCTTCTTTATCTGAGGATCTATTTTTATGTTGTTATTGATTGCACTTGTAGAGAATTGTTACACTTCTCTTTTTCTTTGATTTTTCTTATTTTGCTTGCATTCTGTGTATTAGGATTTTGGGATAGGATTCTAGTCATAACAGTTCTTGCTCAAGTTTTTTATTGTTCTGCTCATTGGTTTTTTAATAAAAGTTGGCCATATGTTCATTCTCCTGAGCCATTCTTTTGTTTGTGCGTCATTTCCTTTTTACATTATTCTAATTTTGAATTTGAATGTAATTAAATAGAGTCTGTGGACAGCATCATGCAAGAGTCACATGAGCTTGATGGTACAACAGTAGTTGTTGATCGTGCGACTCCGAAGGTACCTTACTCTTCTGAAATAGAACTTTACTGTGGTCAGATGCATCTACTAGCTCCAACTAGTTTATCTAGTGATATACTCGCCCCATTCCAAATTATAAGGCATTTTGACTTTTCTAGATACATAGATTTGCTATGCACTTAGATATATACTAAGTCTATATATTATATAGTAAAAGCAATGTATCTAGAAAAGCCAAAACATCTTATAATTTGGAACGAAGTGAGTATTTGTGATTTTTTGGTGTATTGCGTTACACTAGAATACTGTATATAGTTTATCTAGTGATATATTTATGGTTTTTCAGTGTATTGTGTTACACTAGAATACTGGATCATTTACTATCTTAGATGCTTAGTATTTATAACTGTCTGAAAATATGTTTGCATCAGGATGAAGATGTCAGATACCCCCCAAGTAGGCCATCTCAGGGTGGCTATGGTGCATATAACGCATATATTTCAGCTGCTACAAGGTATGCAGCTTTGGGTGCACCAACGCTGTATGACCATCCTGGATCAGCTTATGGAAGTAAGTCTTCGATCTGTTATAGATTTTTTGTCATATCTGAACACACTGAAACTTTCTTCTCAGTTTAGTATTTCACTGTTTGACTCCATCAATCAGGAGGATACTATGGATCCTCCCAAGCAGTGGGCAAGAAGATATTTGTTGGTAGACTTCCACAAGAAGCAAACACAGATGACCTAAGGCATTACTTTGGCAGATTTGGTCGAATCGTAGATGCATACATTCCGAAGGTGAGGCTAAGACTTCCACTGCTGTGCATGCCTTAATATATTGGTTGTCTCAACTTTTCCAATTCCTGCACAGGACCCCAAAAGAAGTGGCCACCGAGGTTTCGGTTTTGTCACCTTCGCTGATGAGGGTGTGGCAGAACGGGTAGCTCGTAGAAGCCATGAAATTCTAGGCCATGAGGTAAGGCTGCTGGTGTTTGATACATCTGTATCTACTGTAAAAAATGGTAGTGTTGTCCTTGTCTGGGTAAAAAAAAGCTGAGTTGAGTTTTTCCACTTTCTTTCAGGTTGCAATAGACCCAGCTGCACCACTTGAGAATGATTCAGCTGCTGGTGGTTACATTGATCCCATGGATCTTTACGGAGCTTATGGTTCAATGCGATCCTTCGGCAGGTTCTGCGGCGGTCTAGATTATAATGTAAGCACAAAACATGTTCTCATGGTGTAGTATTATGATTATAAAGCACAAATGAAATTGATGATGAGGTCCCCCGAAACAGAAATCTAGGCTAAAGTTCGTCTCTTGTTGCTGTGACCTTTTTTCTGTAACTCATCTATGGCTTGTCATTTAATAACCAATCTTGTCATTCCAGTATGGCTATGGCCCCAGCAGTGGAAGCAGCAGATCAAGATCAGATTGGCGATACCGACCTTACTGAACGTTTTAGTTTACATCTAGGGAAGGAAACTGAGGAGATGGAGAAAGAAATACAAGTTGTTTAAGAATGCAAGTGGTACCTTAAGTGGCATGTTAATCTTAAAGAGGGCCGTGTGGAATCTGGAATCTATCTATTTGTTCATGTTGTAATTTTGTACATGGAAATGGTTCCCTGCAATTTCTTTGTCGTGATTCACATTATTGATACAAGATGAAGGCAGCCTTGTAGTTATCGTGTGGAAGTGCTGTATGTAATAAAAAGGATCAATTGCAAAGCGATCGACGTGCGCCCTGAATCGTCTGATCCTTAACCTCTTTACTGTTGGTTGCACATGGTGATAGCATAATTCTTTGCAAGTTGAGCGTTTTTACACCATGGTTAAAGGTGCTGCTTCCCCTCAAGAATCTCCTCTCCATCTTTGCCTTTTCCATCTCCATCCTTGTGGTCGTGACAATGTTGTACAACACCGGACTGTGTATGGCGTCCGCCTACGTACCTGACTTACCGCATCCTCTACTAATAGGAAGGATAAACATGAAATCGACTCAGAATTCTTAAATTCAAGAAATTTAGAGATAAAATGGCCTAACGAACAAGTTCAGATCAATATGGAATTGAACGAATACCCACATGTCAAATAAAAGGATAGTGCCTATGAAAGGGGGTGAGGCCAATAGCCAACTTGAGAGGCCCAAACCCGGCTGCTCTAGGACTCCTAGGTTGGTTTAGCTTGCATTTTTTTTACCACACATTTAAACATGCATTCCTTGGCTCTGAAACCATCAAACAAGTTTAGTTGAAGGCGAAAACATAAGGGGAGATAGAATGGAGAGTTCAGGACTATGAGAAGGATATGGAGAACTCCAGAGAGAAGTGCTTAAAGGTGGAGAACATTGCTAAATGCAATGTCCTAATTCAATAATCAAATCAGCCTGTAGGCAGCAGGATCCTTAGTTTTGTCCGGTGCTTGCTAATTACCCTATCTAATCACCCTCGAGTTGATCTATATATAATTAGAATAGATGGCTTATTTTCCCTGTAGCAACCACGTGCTAATTACCCTATCTAATCACCCTCTAGTATTGTCCGGTGCTTGCTAATTACCTTGTGTAATCACCCTCTAGTAGCGATTTACAAGCTACAACGCTCCCACTCTTGTTGTAGACTGCTCTTTAGCTAAGGATCTATTTTTATCTTGTTAACCGATTGTTATAGAGATGTTACACTTTTCTTTTTCTTGCACTAGGATTTGGGATAGGATTCAAGTTGTAATATACTACTGTTCTGCACCTCTGCTCATTCTTTTTTAATAAAAGTTGGTCATATGTTCATTCTGATTCAAGGAATAAATTTGAAAGGGATTTGTAGCACTGCACTGTGACGTACGTACGTGCAAGAACGGGGCAGCCACAGCCAGGCCATGCCACACCCGCTCAGGCCACGGGCCACGGCCGGCCAGTGAAGGTGGCCAGTAGCTTGTCGCAGTTGTCCAGAGGCCGTCAATAGGCGGCGAGGTGACAATTGTCTCCTCCATCTGATTTTTTTTTTTTTTTGTACTGGATGGTTTTTCTGCTTGTGCACTGCACATGTGTCAGCTTCTTGTGTATTCACAAAGGAAAAGGCTCCCTGCTGTTGTGCAGTGCACATGATTCATTTAGGAGTTGGTCTTTGATTTGAGAATATTGCTTCAGTGTATTTAGAAAGGAAAGAAAAAAAATTGCCAGCTGTTGTGAATTTATTTCATGGCAAATTTATCTGTCATTGACTCTTCACTCTTGGTAGTTGCTTGAGAACACAATATTTAGGGGCATATCAGATCTTTCTCAGAGAAATATTATATTCTTCGCAGTACGTATTTTTTCTACCAGTCAGTAATATTTTTTTTTACAATAAATTAATATATAATACTTTCATCTATACCTTTTTCAGACAAGTCGTCATTCCTCGCTCGCTCTCCAATCGATGAATATATTTGGAAGGAAATTGTAGCACTGCACTGTGACGTAGTACGTGCAAGAACGGGCCAGCCGTGCGACAATTCCCAAGTTGCAGCCATTCTGTTGGCTTTGACTCCCTTGTAATAAGGAGAAGAAGCCCTACAGATATTTATTGCCATGCTATCCTGTCAGTATCAAGTATCCAGCAAGCTGCACTCCACTCTTCAGCACCGTTTGGAGGAAGCGACGCACGCAGACAGAGAGACCGCACGTCGGCGATGTCTCCCCGCCGCTCCTCCGCCGGCGGCGAGCTGCCCGTCGTCGCCGACAGAGACCAAGCCCGGCTGCAGCAGCTGGGATACAAGCAGGAGCTCAAGCGCGGCCTCTCGTACGTTCCGCATGCTCCATTTCATTCCAAGCAACTCCTGCATTATTTTCTTGCCAGCAGAGCTCTCACTCTCAGTGTTCTATACCTCTGCCTGCGTAGCGTCCTCTCTAACTTCGCCTTCTCCTTCTCCATGATCTCCGTGCTGGCCGGCGTGACGACGACCTACAACACCGGCCTGCGCTACGGCGGGCCGGCGTCCATGACGCTGGGCTGGCTCGTCGTGGCGCTCTTCAACGGCTGCGTCGCGCTGTCCATGGCGGAGATCTGCTCGGCGTACCCGACCACCGGCGGCCTCTACTACTGGAGCGCCAAGCTCGCCGGCAAGGACTGGGCTCCGCTTGCCTCCTGGGTCACCGGATGGTATACATGCTTCTGGTTTTTTTCCCCTCTTCATTAATTTTTGGATTAAAAAATGTCTTTCGCTTTATTCATGTCAGTGTCATATAACTTATGGAGAGACGACGTTTTTCAAACCATCATCATGCTAGCTGCCGGTCTATCTAGTTACCGTATTTTTAAACTTTGTGTCATGTTTCGCAGGTTTAACATCGTGGGCCAGGTACGCTTTAACTTGGTCACAGAATTCATCACATCATGAATTATACACGCCTGCCAACCTTAGACTTTTCCTATCGATTTTAATACTCAAATATATATACTAGTGGTCTACAGTTGTCTGTGGCCGCTAGCTGATTTATATCATAGGTAGCCAGCCAACTTGGACACGGTTCAGTTTGGACTGTAACAACTGACAAAGACACTGTAAAAAACACTGATCATTCGGTTACTCTTTCTACAAAGATGATCATTCAGTTATTTGACAGGTCGCTCTAAAAGTACTACTCTTCTGAAATTAGTAGCGTATTTCATTTTATTGGGACAAATTTTTGACCAACAATATATTTATTAGTAACACATGATTTTTTTACATAATTGATGTAATTAGATTCATATGAAAAAATACCTACGATTGTGATTTTTATCACATAGGTGGCACTATAGAGTAAATGTCGACCAAAATGTTTAACTGGTTCAGAAAAAAAAAAGGTTGCTTCCAAAACTGGGCAGCAAAAATTTGGCGATGTAATCTAGCGTGCCATAACAGTAGTCAGCAACTTCTGCAGCTGAGCTCAATAATGCATTCAGAATTGAGTTGAACCGTCGTCCCTAGGCACACCTACATTAACCTGAATGATTGGACTTGGAGCAAATTAAGGGCTCGTTTTCCGTTCTCCATGAACGAGTCTTTGGAATGATTCCCAGTTAGAATGATTCACTAACCTGTATAGTGTTGATAAGCTGAAATGGTTCATAGCCCCAATCCAGAATTACCGAACAGACCCTAAATCAGGACATGAGCCGAAGCCGATTGACGTACGCTAGTTGTAATTCCTTCGCTAATCTTTTATTTTGCACAGTGGGCTTGCACCACGAGCGTGGACTTCTCATTGGCACAGTTTATCCAAGTCATCGTCTTGCTTAGCACCGGGGGAGCCAATGGCGGTGGTTATCTGGCCTCCAAATACGTCGTGCTGGCAATCTACTGTGTCATCCTCATCCTGCACGGGCTTATCAATAGCCTCTCCATCAATTGGCTGGCCTTTTTCGGTCAGCTTGGAGCTTTCTGGAATCTTGCAGGTATGCATGTGATGGATCCAATGACATTTTCTCATGTATTGACTAACACAATTACACAAACACAGTGGTTTTACCTAAAGTAATTTGGTGATGTGATCATGCATATCGTAGGTGTATTTGTCTTGACGGTATTGATTCCGGTTGTTGCTAAGGACAGGGCAAGCATGGAGTTTATGTTCACCAACTGCTACACTGACGATACCGTGGGGATCCACAGCAAGGTCTATATACTAGCCATTGGTTTGCTGACAAGCCAATATTCCCTCCTCGGATATGATACTTCTGCCCACATGGTAATTCTCTCTGTGTCGATAATGCACGTATTTACTGAATGTGAAAGCCAATGGGTTTGATCAGATGCTTGTTTTTTACAAACAAATCAAATGCAGTCAGAGGAGACGAAGAACGCGGAGTGGAGTGGCCCGATGGGGATCGTGGTTTCAGTCGCGCTGTCGAGCGTCTTCGGCTGGATTTACCTGGTGGCCTTGACATCCATGGTGACCGACATCCCGTCGCTCCTGGACCCTACCAACGACGCCGGCGGGAACGCCATCGCGCAAGCCCTGTACACCACCTTCCGCCAGAGGTTCGGCAGCGGCGGCGGCGGTGTCATCTGCTTGGCGGCCATGGCCGTCTCCATATTCCTCTGCGGCACGGCGTCCGTGACCAGCAACTCGAGGATGGGGTACGCCTTCTCCAGGGACGGCGCCATGCCGCTGTCGCGGCTCTGGTACCGTGTCAACAAGCACGAGGTGCCGTTCAATGTCGTCTGGCTCTCCGTCTCGGTGGCATTCGTCATGGCACTCACGGTGAGTGTGTGTGTGTATATATATATATATATAGCTCGTCTCAGTCTCCAAAATGTAACTGCATGCGTGCATGTCGTGGCAGTCGCTGGGGAGCCAGGTGGCGTTCCAGGCAATGGTGTCCATCACGACGCTGGGCATGTACATCGCCTACGCCCTGCCCATCTTCTTCCGCGTGACGACGGCGCGGAACTCGTTCGTCCCGGGGCCGTTTCATCTCGGACGCCGCTGCAGCCTTGTCGTCGGCTGGGTCGCCGTCCTCTGGGTGGCCCTCGTCACCGTGCTGTTCTGCTTGCCGGTGGCGTACCCCGTCGCCGGGATCAACTTCAACTACACGCCGGTGGCCGTCGGCGGCGTGCTGCTGCTCAGTCTAGGGGCGTGGGTGCTCCACGCGCGGTTTTGGTTTCGAGGACCCATCACCACCGTGGACACGTGAGGTGATCGGGCCTGATATGCTCTGTTTCAGTTCAACTATCGCTCTGTTTTTTCTTTTTCTAATATAAAGACCCTACAATGGGTGGCTCATGTATATATATATATGCGTGTATAGATTTGTCGAGGAAAGTAATTATTAATGGTATAAAAAGATGGAGTCGCCACCAGTCAGGGTCGGCCTAGACTTAGAGACAATCATAACTATAGTTGATATAATAATTTAACACCATGCATAAAAAAGAAAAATATATTGCAAATAGTAAGCACTTATAGAGATAAATATAGCGACAGCATATTGCGAAAAAGAAACTGTTTACAATAGTAGTTACCTATTATAAGTTGAGGTATAATTTCACTCTGCGAAGTATGGCCATCCATATTCTACAAACTAACTATGATATCATCATTTAGAATTGCATCAAGAAATTCTTGTTCCATGGAGCAATTGATACAATCATTCATAAATCCATCGCAGATATAGTTTAGATCTATCTTCTCAGTTTTCATTACTAAAATCACATTTTCAAACCTTGCCACCACTTTGTCAACATCCTAGCAAATCAAACCCTAAATAAAACAAAACAAGGATAACACAAATCAAATTTATGAATTCCCACTTAGGAGATAATTTGAACATGAAATTCAGCATGGGGGAAGCTGGGGTTTACATAGAAGGGTTAACACAATTAATAAATAGTAATTCTCCACTGGATTTTGCCAAAGTTCATCGGGTTTGCACACCCCGGTAACAAGGCTAC
>Ga0182004_10004784_pt1 | contig 10962 bp, 8 predicted proteins | sample Sormic07211540_1_FD_120479 | JGI IMG/M metagenome (GOLD analysis project Ga0182004, IMG submission 120479) | Endophyte microbial communities from Sorghum bicolor roots, Mead, Nebraska, USA - 072115-40_1 MetaG | ecosystem: Host-associated > Plants > Roots > Unclassified | place: USA: Nebraska...
ATATATAAGATCAAATCCCACAACAATGATTTTGCAAGTTAAAATCATATAAACTCGGATGAATTTGTTCACACAAGTAAAGATGTACATCGGTAATAATATGTTGCAACAAGAAGGAATATTTTCAATCCACTAAAGCATTTAAAAGTTCATGTCTATATCCGTCCTAAAGAGTAAAACCGTATATCAAAATAAACATATAAAACTCAACATAAGGCTCAGGTTAGAAATATTTTCGTTACGATTATGACATATGCTATTGATATTTATAGGATAAAAACGAAGATACAATGAACAATTGCATGATAATCAATTTTTGGATCATCACGATTGCAGTATTAACACTTATGACCTATCAAATACTAAAAACATTGGTAGAAAGAGACAATAGGTGGGGGCATGGTGCATCTTGCTCAAACTTTACGGTCCTCATCGAAATAGTTGAGGTGCGGTGCATCTTGCTATTGCATTGCGTCAAAATCTATTATCTCTAGCAAAAAAAAATCATCCAACACATACAATGTTATATCACCATAAGTATTTGTCTCGTTATCTTAGGCAAGTGAAGTATGATGACATTGATGTGTTTTTATTAGATGAATAGAAGAGACACAACCATTAATTTTATTACAACAAACATGACATCTCAAAAAAAATGCCTGACCTTTTCGTACCGATATTTGTTAGTGTGTCACAACCTTGTGTTTAACATGGATGCAAGATACTGGTTGCTATTAATATATGAACAAAGCTTACCTTTGATTGCACCCAAACCCTTGCTCTTCACGCCCTTAACTCATGCACATGTTAACCATATTTTTGAATTTTTTTTGGAACAGTTGGAACCCATAGATGTTTCAATTCTCCTACTCATTGCTCAACCAACTTGTAAGAAAAGGAGAGGGAACAAAATCTAATTTACTCCTAAAACTAAAACCCCATTCGTAAAGAGGATAATTTCTACAATAACCCCAAACCCCAGGGACCCCATCCAAAACCCCGGGCAATATTTCTATCCCCTACACCTTCTCCACCTTCACCTCCGTTCCCCAATCTCTCTCTCCTCGGCCACCTCCCATCTCCGCTCCTCCTCCCCGCCCCCAGCGCCCAAACCCTACCCGGCGATGGCCTCCCCGGCGCCGGCGTCCCCCGCGGCCGCCGCGGCCCACGCTCCTGCACCGCGCATCGGGCTCGCGGGCCTCGCCACCATGGGCCAGAACCTGGCTCTCAACATCGCCGAGAAGGGGTTCCCGATCTCCGTCTACAACCGCACCGCCGCCAAGGTGGACTCCACGCTCTCCCGCGCGCGGGACGAGGGCGCGCTGCCGGTGCTGGGCCACCGCGACCCGCGCGGCTTCGTGCTCTCCCTCGCCCGCCCGCGCACCGTCGTGCTCCTCGTCCAGGCGGGCCCCGCCGTCGACGCCACCATCCAGGCCCTCACCCCCTACCTCGAGCCCGGCGACGCCATCGTCGACGGCGGCAACGAGTGGTACCAGAACACGGAGCGGCGCATCGAGGAGGCCGCGGCGCGCGGGATCCTGTACCTCGGGATGGGCGTGTCCGGCGGCGAGGAGGGCGCGCGGAACGGGCCCTCGCTCATGCCCGGCGGCCACGTCGATGCCTACAACAACATCAGGGACATCCTCGAGAAGGCCGCCGCGCAGACGGAGGATGGGGCGTGCGTCACCTTCGTTGGGCCCGGTGGTGCTGGCAACTTCGTTAAGATGGTGCACAACGGGATCGAGTATGGCGATATGCAACTCATCGCTGAGGCATACGACGTGCTCCGCAGAGTTGGGGGCCTGTCCAACTCGGAGATTGCCGATGTCTTTGCGGAATGGAACAAGGGGGAGCTCGAGAGCTTCTTGGTTGAGATCACCGCGGATATATTCACTGTGGCTGACCCATTGGAAGGGAGCGGCGGAGCGTTGGTTGACAAGATTCTAGACAAGACTGGGATGAAGGGGACTGGGAAATGGACGGTGCAGCAGGCCGCAGAGCTTGCAGTGGCAGCACCCACAATTGCGGCATCACTGGATGGGAGGTACTTGTCAGGGTTGAAGGACGAACGGGTTGCAGCTGCTGGGGTGCTGGAGGAAGAGGGGATGCCAGCCGGGCTGTTGGAGACGATTAATGTTGATAAGAAGGTGCTGGTGGATAGGGTAAGGCAAGCACTTTATGCCTCGAAGATTTGCAGCTATGCACAGGGTATGAATCTGCTGCGAGCCAAGAGTGTGGAGAAGGGATGGAACCTTAACCTTGCAGAGCTTGCCAGGATTTGGAAGGGCGGGTGCATTATCCGTGCGAGGTTTCTTGATAGGATCAAGAGGGCGTATGACAGGAATCCTGAACTGGCCAATTTGATTGTTGACAGAGACTTTGCAAGGGAGATGGTGCAGCGGCAGAATGCGTGGAGGTGGGTTGTGGCACGGGCAGTGGAGGCTGGCATTAGCACACCAGGAATGACTGCTAGCCTTTCATACTTCGATACCTACAGATCAAGTCGGTTGCCTGCAAACCTGATCCAAGCACAGAGGGACCTGTTTGGTGCACACACCTATGAGCGCATTGACTGTCCAGGTTCATTCCACACGGAATGGACCAAGCTGGCGAGGAGGAGCAACGGTGCAGCCATTTGAGGAATTGGTTCTGCTGTTTGCTGCTCTGGGTGATTTCTCTTTGTGGGTTCTCTTTCATTTTACTATTGTTGTCTTTTTGCTTCTAGATCCAAGTTGTGTACTTTGAATAATGCTGTACTGTATGGTTGGCAAGTGAAGAACATTGTGTAGCTTCAGATTTACTGTGATCTAGGTACACCCAGTTTGATACTCTTAATTTTGGCATGCAATCGCTATCATGCCTCTCAAATCCCAGTGTTGTGTCTTTAAAGAGTTATGTGAATTGTGTTGAAATTGCTACTAAGAGTAGTGAGTTTTGCATCATAGCCTCTCAAATCAATGGTGTCTTTGAAGAATGGGTATGCTATGTGTATACATTGCTACTACAGTTGTGAGGTTCTAGTGTGCCAGTATTGAAGGTAACTCATGAGTCATATATGTTCCTTAAAAAAAGAACCTTATGTTGATAAACCTAGATGCCTGGGGATCTCTACCTATATGCCAATGATCCTGGCCTGTTTGTTTAAGCGTCTTTTAGTGAAAAGTTTATTATAATTTGATGCTCTTAGTTTACTGTGCCAGCTATGCTAATCAGAAATAACTTTCTGAAATATGCATAATAGTACCCACTCTTTGCCAGAAAATAAAGGTGCTGCCATTTAATATTTTCATACAACTAAGCTGATACTTGAAGTGGTTGTGTAATTTCTAAGACATCTAATTTGTGAAGTTATAAATGATAATGTCTACTCCTTAAGTTTACACACCGAACCTTTATTTTAATAATTTTGGTTGGTTAGTATGGATAATCAAATTAGTTTTATTTTGTTTTCTGTATAATTGGCTAGCATAAATATATAATATTCTTATATACATGATTATTTACTTTTCTTTGTGGCAGACTTGTCTCAAGTACTCAAGTTAGATACATATGCTGTTAGTGAGTTTGACATGTTTGCTAGGGCAGGTTCAGCGACTACTGATGAGCTATCTAGATCTAGATATTCTCAATTGAGTTCATGTCATGTCTGACCCGTGAAGCTATTGTCAGTTGTAGTTTTTTTCCTGACTTAAACTACTATATGACTCTGCTGCAGCTAAATGATCAACTCTAAATGCATTGTAGAAAAATCATATTCATCTTCTTTTGCTGTAATTTGTAGTTGATTATGATTCTATTTCTATGCTAACAATGATTTGTTGTTTTTATCGAGCTATTATACCAATCAAGTTTTAATAATTGTGAGACATATGCGGTAGGGATGCTGTGCTGTTAATAATATATGGAAATGAATTGCTAGATCATTGCATTTTTCAAGAGCAAAGCACTTACGATATGGGGATGATAGGTGTGGTGCAACCATCTAGTGGTAGAATTTCTGGGACCATATTGTCTGTAAGAATTGGTACTGGCATTTGGACTATTTCTTTACATACAACTGTGCAACTTTGTCAAATCGATTGAGATGTGGATGTTTGTGGTTTGCTCAATGAAGGCTGTGGCAATTTCTAGTAATTTTGCCTTGTGTTAACCGTCACACTACTGAACCTATCATGTAAAACCTGCTTGAAGCCTTGAACCATTTCTTATGTAGATTAGTCTGTCATGGTTTTGTCACTTCAGTATTCCTCAGAATTTTCTGAGGCCCTACCATATGTTAACTTCATGGGGCTAACTCATTCGCCATTTAATGTAGCAGAACATTTGGTATTTTTCATTTTGTTAATAACTTAGTGTTTATCTAATTTTTCATGTGAAGGCTGATATTCAATAGAATAAGATCTGAATATTATGTTTGCTTGTATTCAGATGAACTTCCACAGCTAGGTCAATTTTGAGGATCAAAACTGTCCATTCTGTAAAGTGATGTTACTCTGTTGGGCCAGTAGGCCACCATTCTAGACAGGTCCAAGTTGGGCCAATGGGCCTTTAAACTCTACATTTATGAATTATGATTCAAGTTACTCTGTTTGTTGAGCTGTGGTTCAGTCATATGAATGTCATTAGATTAGATGCATTATGCAAGGAACATTGTCAGTTCATTCAGCCATAGAATTTTAATTCTGATCAAAATTGAGAACCTTGTGATGATCAGCAAATGTTGTGACCAAATTCTTTTTAGTATTTAACCTTCCTGAGTGTTATCTACTGTTTCCTACAACTAATGTAGACCAACCAAGTACATTAGCTATAATTTCCATATTTAACAAGAGTTTCTGATATTGGTTTTAATTTGTGGTGGTCAACTAATGTACTCTAACCAAGTGATTGTGATTCATTCTTCCTTGATGCTATATCTAGTTTTGTTGTTCATTAATGAAATAACAACAAATGTATGTATTTGGCAACTTGCACTCCAGAGTGAACATATGAGTGTTGACTGTCTTGCACATACAATTTCAATGATCGAGCACTATCTTGCACATAAAGTTTCATTGATCCTCCCTCCCACTATGTGTGAAATGATCCCTATATCTCTGCCTATGGAGTTTGTTGCTCGATAACCAATACAATCTTTATCATATTCTGGAGCTGGATTTGATGGTTCCTGTATATCTTCCAGTTTAGTGGTTGGAAATCTGCCATGCTATGATTATAATTGAATAACTGCATAAGTAGGTCTATGTTTTCATTGGGAGTAATGTGCCAAGTTCACAGTATCGAATTTCCGCAGGAAGGTTAATATTTGGTTATTAGTCAGTAGTAGCTTTTTTTTTTGTGATGTTTCACTGTTGCTTCAATAGTTGTACTGCTACTGAAAAGATCTCCCATGCACAGCAAACTTATACTATGCCTAATCTAATATGATGTTTTTATGAAATTCCATTGAGGTATTACATCTGCTCTGATTATTTTAGATCTGATTTTTTTTTCTCAAACATGCAGGAGAGTTGCCTATCATTATATTAAAGAAGGATAAAAGGGTAAAGAATCCCAGTTACACCAACATCCACATACCCAAAGGATCACAATATTAGATACAAACCTTTTTATTTTAGATCTGATAACAATGTTAAAGCTGTATATGTGCTGTGTCTTTTTCTAAAATTTGGTTGCATTCAGGTGATAATTGAATAACTGTTAATTGATACTTTCTAGCAAATTCTGCTGCCCAAATCACATATTGCTTCCCTTGGTAAAGTAAGTTTAATGTTTGATATAATTAATTTACAAGTAGCTTGAAATAAAAAAATAATGAACTTAAATGTTAATATGTGTTTTTTTTATCTTATGTCCTCCCATGATTGATTTTTTTTTTGATACACAAAAACCTGATTATGCCCTGATCTATTTGAACTGAAACACAGTACAGATACAGTTCTGAGTATAGCCGTGAGAGTTTAATGTAGTTTATTTATAGAAGCACTGCTATAAGAAAACATTTGTTGTCAACTACTGTGATTCAATCATAGAGGTGTGATAACTTTCTTTATTTTGTATGACACAGCGAATGTTGGGTGAAGTAAAAAATTGTCATCGATTGGTTGGCCTAAGATAGATACTATGCAAGATAGTGGTGATGGTTACATCAGACATATCAAGTCACTCTAGGTTGCCTGCATGTTAACAGCTAATAGATGAATTCTAATCTACTTGTTATTGTTTTTATTATTAACCAAAAATTATGCTTGCACAATATATTGGCGTGATTCACTTCTGGATCACAATTAGTGGAGAGGCTAGTTCCCTGCCCACTTCTGGGTATTTGCCATGTTGCCATTCCTAAGCTGTAGGCTGAGAGCTAGGGTCATCTGCTTGTGCCTTTGCGTGTAGTTTAGAGGGCTGGGAAAAGTGATAGGCATATGTGCGGTAGTAATAGCAATGCATCATATTAGGTTTTCCCCATTTCGGACCAGATTTAATGCTCTCTTGATGCATAAGCTTCATTTAAAAGGTTTTTGCATTTTTTTTATTTATTAGGTAAGGATTTATCACTATGAATAGTAAATATGTGTCGTTCTTACTGGAGCATTTAGTAGTGAAGCTGAGGGCTCTTGTATGAAAAACTTTGAGAGTACTTACACTCACCGTGCTACAGTGTCACGGGTACTGTTCACAGGCTAGGGCTGCGAGGGCACGAGAGGGCCGGCTGCGTGGCCTTTGCCCACGGCCGGGCAAGAGGGAAGGGTTTTCCTTCTTAATTCTTGCTTGATTAGATTGATATATCTCCTTTCTTTATATAGAGAGCTTTACTTGACTTACATGCAATACTTACTTGACCCCTAAGCAAGCGACCCTTATCTCTAATCAATCCTAATACTAATGGGCTATGCCGCCAGCCCAGGCCCAATAGGCTCCTAACATACTCTAACAGATTCACTTGTGGATGGAACCTAGGGTAGCAGGCAAAGAAAGCTATTGAACCCAATTTACAGGCACTCTTAAACTATTCACCTTGATTTTTTTCCCTTCATACTTAATCTAGCTCTTTGCCAAGTATGTGCTGTCCTTGTTCTTTGCAACAGTGCCTCAGCAGAACCAAGCCAGTTACAGATGGGCATGGTCTGTATGTATGTGGATCACCAGGCAGATGTATTTTCTGCCATCACTACAGTTCATGAACATCAAATCCTTATTTTGGTTGTGGATCTTGTGGTTGCTGTCGTATCACTATTTCTCAAACCGCATAACTTCATTTATCTTGTCTATGAGTGGATGAGTCACCACAAGATCATACCTATCTGGCCAGTGATCACAGCACAATGGCCCCACCACTGGTATATAATTCTTCTTCCCCAATTGCTAGCTTGCATGTGAGCATTCTTGCTATGCTCAGCTCAACCACCACAGCTACAACCTACTGAAAAGACAGCAGGGCTAACTAGCTCTTTGAGAGGAAAAGGATGTCCCTTGACACTTAGCATCTCCTGTTGCTGATGGTCCTGACTATGGTGGAGCTAGTTCTTTCATTTTCAGGTTCACACGTGGGAGTGGAGCGACAGGGCCCTCATGAATCATGAACCACTTGGTGAAGGCTCCTGAGGATTCATCTTTCGGTGTAAATAAAGGTAAAATACTGACAGCTGTTCACCGTTGGACTGATATTCTTGTTTATGCAGTGATTTGGAATTTTTTTAGTGCAATTTATAGGTAGATCATAAAAACATTGTATTCCCTGGTAGATTGATTTTTTTGGGGGTATAATTTTGCTTGTTCTTTCACTGGATCCTTCTGATGTTTGTTCTTACAACACGATGTGGTGGTGGAAGAGCAAACAACAGTTGCTGGACCTTTCTATTAGTGGAAGTGAATCTGATCAGGACCTTTAACATAAAGAGAATCGGAAACCATTAGCTGAGTAGGTGCGTGTGAATAAAGAGCTAGCCCACATTATGAGTCCATGACCCACTTCAAGTCTAAGAAGCTTTCTTTTTTACTAGGTCCATAGACCATACTTGTGTTAATTTACATTTGTTTAAAAGAGAAGCAACTTTTCCCCATCAGAGCAGAGAGGAACGACGGAAGAGTCATTGAGGCTTGTACTGATTTGCTGCGTTGTACAATGATTATTGACCAATGTTTCTTTTTTCTATCAAAATGATTCTTCAAGCAAGCGTGTGCATATACTTTTTGATGTTCCCCATTATCTCTAATGATTTCTCGAGCTGCATGAGTAATCAACCTCGAGTCCTCAACTTTATTGTAAGGCAATATGCACCACCAAAAAGAAGTTATAGGGGCACCTATATGCTTTTCCTACAGATTCTTTTATGTGAACTTCCAAGATTTTTTCTAAGGGCAGTTACTGTTTTTCTAAATATCCACTTGCTTATTTTTTATCTACTAGCTGCAGTTTCTACAGTGAAATACTTGCTTTGTAATATCTGAGCTTGATTGCAGTAAAGTTTTAATCACTAAGAGGATCCATTTGATGCTTTTATTGCTCTTTGTGTTTAGCACCCTTTATTTTCCTGCAAAATGCATCATGCATAATTGATTCAATATAGGTGAAACTTGTAAAATCATTCCTTCCTACTTTGCAACAGTATGGTTGAGTTGAAATAGTAGACTACTAGTAGTATTTGACAAGATGCTCATGTCTTGCACTATTAGTGTCACACAGGAGCTGCCAACACTCTCACGGTGTAACTGGTCAGCACAACAGGCCAAAGAAGCGGTTGCTGAGCCAGCCCGGGTTCGAGTCATCGCACCATCTTCTTAAGACGAAAATCAGGGGGACGTCTCTCCCCCTGGTCGAGTTTTTTTTAGTGTCACACAGGAGCTCACAGGCCACATCTTCCTCGAAGAAGTTTCATCAGCATGAAACACAAATAGCCAATGTACAACCAGATGAATTCTGGTGCTAGATGATACCACATGTTTCTATGTTGCTATCTGTTTAAACAATGATGCACAATTGATTTTCTCCAAAGTGGAAGGAAAGAGAAACCAAACTTTCTTGCAAGAAAATACTCCATATTGGTGACAAATTACTCACAGATAATGACTGTTTTTTTACCATTAAACTAACTTCTTGTAAACAACACCCAGGAAGTCATGATGCAACTCGTAATGGACTAATGGTCCTGGCCAAAAACCACATGGTGCACAATGATGGTTGTAGGAGGTTAATAACTCAGTTATGTGATTCAAAGTTAATACATTAAGTTTGAATTATTGCACTTGCACCTAATAACCAACAAAAAGGGCTCATGCAATGCATAGTTGCATAGATCACTAGGTGTTGGCTGAAATCCATCAGACCATTATTGGGATGCCATCACTAAACCACTCAGGATTTCCTCTTCTTCAGAGGGATATAGGTTCTGAATCCATCAATTGATCCCCATAATGTTTAATCAAGACAAGTGACAACTTATCTTACAATTTAGATAGTCGCCAATTGTTTCTAGAAACCTAATTCTATCTTTGTTGATAGGTCATGTCTAGGATGCATTGTTTAACTATTAATCAGGTTTCAACTGATGGATAATGAAGTAGGAAACCTTCATGATCGTCTGGTGTTGACGATCTAGTCCCTATATGGTTGAAGCTCTAGACTCTTCAGTAAGGGATAATTTTTAGTTTGACCTATTTTTGCAGGCACTTGAAATATTGAAGCACGCCACAGTAACCATGGTATGCATCATTCTGTATTTTAATTTGTAGCTGCATGCTGTTTACAGGCACCTAGCTATGTGGTAACTAGTAAGAACACCTGGTAACAGACTCATGTCAAAATTCCTAAAGCTGGAAAACGGGAATAGGACACAACATGAGGCAATAGGCTTCAATGCTCTTTAAGTTTATCACTTGTCATGGACGTACTCAACTGCTCATCCAAAACAATGGACTGTTGCAGCCTTTGTCCAACTTACCCCTTTATCACAGTCTCTTCTACACTGACTACGTAGTTATTGCTGTGTCTGGCTGGTGGCATCGGATTTGAAGCTGATCTAGGATATCTTACATCTATTTGTAACGGTGTCTAGGCTAAAAACAAACATCCAGAAGAGTAGCGTCACTCCAATTCGACGTACTTCAGATCTCACTGATCTGATCCAGCTGCGTATGCCGTATGAAATAAAGAAATTTTCCTTGTAAAATTCTCAGCTTGCCACTGCCCATTTAAGAAGTTGACAAAGGCATTAGTGAAGCCAATTACGGATCGTACTGTTCATGGTGGCAGTGCATCCTGAAGTCGAGGCATTGTTCTCAGTTGCATTGGTTACCAACTTATACATAATAGAAGTAACACTCTGTTCTGGACTGTCAGGTGGCTAATCCTACACACATCTCTGGGATATTTTATCTAGGGTGGAGCTGAATGAGAGCATTCCTGACAAACATGTATGGAGCCTATCCTCTTCAGGCCAGTACTCAGCCAAGAGCGCCTACACTGCCCTGTTTAATGGAGCCATCACTTTTGAACCTTTTGAGAGGATTTGGAAAACTTGGGCGCCCCCAAAATGCAGATTTTTCATGTGGTTAGTGGCCTATAACAGGTGCTGGACTGCAGACAGGTTAGCAAAGAGGGGCCTCCCTCATCCTGATTTGTGCATCTTGTGTGACCAGTATGAGGAAGATCTCCATCATCTTCTTGTGGGATGTGTATTTGCAAGAATTTTTTGGTTCACCTTCCTCTCTCATTTTGGTGCTTCAACCCTTGCTCCAGCACCTGCTGATCAGAATTTCGATGAGTGGTGGAGAAAGATTGATGGTGCTGTTCAAAGTGACCTAAGAAGGGGCGTGAATTATCTGGTAATCCTAGGCGCCTGAAGTATTTGGCGGCACAGAAATGATTGTGTTTTCAACGATGCAACCCCAAATGTTAACTTGGTCCTGCACCTGGCCAAGGAGGAGGCTGGTCGGTGGAGTGCGGCAGGGGCTAAGGGGATCTCC
>Ga0182004_10004785_pt1 | contig 10961 bp, 9 predicted proteins | sample Sormic07211540_1_FD_120479 | JGI IMG/M metagenome (GOLD analysis project Ga0182004, IMG submission 120479) | Endophyte microbial communities from Sorghum bicolor roots, Mead, Nebraska, USA - 072115-40_1 MetaG | ecosystem: Host-associated > Plants > Roots > Unclassified | place: USA: Nebraska...
ATCTAAATTCTTGCATGATATAATGAAATGTGGCTTTCCTGTTGAACTAGGAAATGTAGAAAATACATTGAACATGTGTGCTGAAAACTGCAGCTTGTGCAGGTTTGATTGGGTGAACTGTTCTGAGTAGTAATCTACCTTTTCTGTGATACTTGATAATACAAAATTTGTAGAGGGTTTAGAGATGTTTGTCATCGTGAACGGTCATGATTTTAGACACAGAGAATTCAGAGTTATGAATTTTGAAAGTAGCCGGTTAGGTTTTGGGTCTGGACAGCAGTAGGTGTTTGTGTTTTTTGACAAGATAACTGCAGAATCTTATTTAACAAATAATTACAAAGATATAGAGAATTTCATGGGCTTTCTGTATTGTTATAGAATATAATTTTTGGTTGTCTACAACTCAAGTTATGATTTTTCTAGTCAACTAAACTGCTGCTGCCTTAAAAATTTAGAGAAGGCAGCTGCTACTGTAATAATTGCATCCTTTAAAAATTGCCTTTATATACTAAAGATTAGAATCATTTTATATCATCCTTTTACATTTGTGTAAGAATTAGTAATCTTAATATTGTCCTAAAATCCCAATCATATTCTTTTGACAGTAGGTGGACAAGGTTTCAGTGGGAGGTTCATAATCAAGCGAGGACGTAGCTGAAGAGATGATATGTTGGGCTGCCACGAATTTCTCATGTTCTGCATTGATTAGGAAGTTTGTAAAAAGTTGTCAAATAATAAGTTAATTATACATCAATTTATGGTTTTAGCCACTATTTCATGGGTTTGGCAACATTGAATGATTAATTAATTAATGTATGTGAGTGCAATTGCTTTTGATATGGTTTATTGATTTGCGATGATAATTTACTAAACCAAAATCAAATGCTAATAGGGTTACAATAAAAGCTATACCTATGAGCCATGATGTGTGGCAATATGTGTATGGCAACAGAATGATTTATGTTGCAGATAATAATATTGCCACAACATGACTATTGTTGCAATAACAATTAATCTTCGGCAACGAATAAATTTACATGGAAAATTCTACTATTGCAATGGCCCCGATGTCGTGGCAATAATGAATTGTATATCGCAACAATTAACATTGGGTGGCAAATAATATTGTTGCAATGACAACGTGGTCGTCGCAATAAAGAATAGTATCTTCGAACGGATAAATTTGCATGGCAAATGATACTATTGCCACGCCAAGACAAGCGTGGTAATAATGTATACTCTCTCACAACGATTAAATTTGTGTGGCAAATGATTTACTTGCCACGACACAACGGTCATGGTAACAACACCCTAGGCAACAAAATTCTAGCGTGGCAACAAAAATCTATTGCCATGCTATTGCTCGTTGCATTTACCACCTCTCGCTACGAAGACGAACGTGGCAAGTGCTTATATTGCCACGCCAGTGAATGTTGCGATAATGTTCTGTTCCAATGCTTGACAACGTTGCAAGAAAAGCTAACTCATGCAACGCCAAACTAGCAATGGTTGCAAGTTCCTATTGCAACGTGACTTTTTGCATCCATTGCCAACAAATGAGATTACGTGGTATGAACTACCTTTTACAACAAAATTAGGCTTATTGCATCGTTTTCTCGTCGTTGCGCAAGGGTTAGAAGTTTGTAGTAAGCGATGATAATAACCCGCTAGATCGAGAAAACTCCAAACTTCGTGCACTAAAGTCGGGGCTTTCCAATCTAGGATGTCTTGTACCTTTGATGGGTCAACAGAGATTCCATCTTCGGACAAAATATGGCCTAGGAAAGGCACTTTCTTCAGCCAAAACTCATATTTGCTGAACTTGGCATAGAGCTGATGTTCTCGCAATCTAGTGAGTACAATCCGAAGGTGCTTCTCATGGTCTTGGGCATTTTCAGAATACACCAATACATCATCGATGAACACCACCACAAACTATCCAGTTTAGGCATGAACACCAAATTCATCCGGTACATGAAATGAGCAGGGGCATTAGTCATACCAAAGGACATGACTAAATACTCGTACAGCCCATACCTGGTAGAGAAAGCCGTCTTGGGAACATCTTCAGGTCGGATCTTGATTTGATGATACCCAGACCTCAAATCAATCTTCGAGAATACCTTGGCCTTGGTTAACTGGTCAAACAGAATATCAATGCGAGGCAGGGGATACTTGTTCTTGATAGTCACGGCATTCAGCAGACGATAGTCTACACACATACGGAGAGATATGTCCTTCTTCTTGACAAAGAGAGCCGGACAACCCCATGGAGAAGAGCTAGGCTGAATAAGACCCTTCTCTAGGAGTTCTTGCAATTGTTTCTTCAACTCGACTAGTTCATTGGGTAGCATTCGATATGGCCTTCTAGAAATAGGTGTTGTGCCCAGAATAAGATCAATTTTAAACTCTATATCTCTGTCCGGAGGTAGCCCAGGAAAATCCTCTGGAAAAACATCCGAAAATTCACATACTACAGGAATGTCTGCCACGGTGAGTGGTCAGATAGCATTTGCAGCGTGACGGATGTCATCATCTCTAGGGAGTTGGACTAAGAAAGCTTCTTTACAATCAGGCTCCCTCAACATAATTACCATTGTTGAGGTATCTATTAACACACCATGGCCACTCATCCAGTTCATTCCCAAAATAACATCTATCCCCAAGCCCGGCAAGATTACAAGATCTGCTAAGTAGTTACGCCCTTCAATGGAAAGGTGTACATTTCTTACCATTGGTAGTAGAAATTTGATTACCAGCAGCACTAATGCAAAATTTGCCCTTGTCAATATTCACTACATGTTACCCATGCTTAGATGGAAATGCTTGACTCATAAAAGAATGTGAAGCTCCAGAATCAAATAAGACAACTGCAGGGTGTTGATTGACAAGAAACATACCAGCCGTAACCACTTTTCACCTGCAGGAATTTCTTCAATGGTGGTGTAGTGCACTCGGCCAGGATGGGCATTGCCCCCAGCTACATAATTCCTCTTGGGATAAGGGCAATCTCTCACCCAATGACCAACTTGCTTACAATTGAAGCAGGGACGGTTAGCAGGGGTAGTATTGGAGCTCCCTTGACCTGTGACGCCCCTAGGAAGAGCAACAGTGAAAGACTTGCAAACTCCCGTCTTCACATTTGACTTCTTCTATGGTGGCTTGTACCTTGTCATAGCATTAGGCGGGCGATTAGCCGGCTTGGTTGCCACCGGAGCCTTGGACTACGAAGCACCTGCTTCATAGGCCCTCTTACAGTTCTTGGATGCAGCATATATCGCATTAGAGTTCTCCTGCGTCAAGGCATCACTCACAAACTCATTGAACGTGGTACTCTTGTTACCAGCCATGTTCTTTGACAGCTCGGGACCGAGTCCCCTCTTGAAACTAGCGAGCTTCTTGGCATCAGTGTCAACAAACTCAATAGCATAGTGAGACAAGTTATTGAAAGCATGAAGATACTCAGTCAAACTCTTAGTGCCCTGAGTTAAGTTCATGAACTCAGTATGCTCGATCGTCATTAGGCCCTATGGAATGTAAGTATCCCTGAAAGCGGTTTTGAACTGATCCTAGGTTACAACAGCATTAGCAGGCAAGGTGGCCCTATGATGACTCCACCAAACACATGCTTTGCCTTCCAGCTGATGTGCTGCATACTCCGTTTTCAGCTCTTCAGTCACCCTCAGCAAGCGGAACTTCTGCTCGAGAGTGTTGAGCCATTCATCGGCTTCTAGAGGTTCAGAGGCCTCCTTAAAAACCAGTGGCTTAGTGTCCTGAAATTCCTTGAAGTTGCTGTACTGGTTTGCTTCTCCGCCTTGGCGAACATTGCGGCCACCTCAGTTCTGTTGTGCCATAGTTTGCATATATTCATTGAGCATCCACTGACCCTCAACAAGAGTTGGCAAAAGCTGAGCAGGTGTAGGCGGGGGAGGTGGTGGTTTTGGCGACACCTCATTATGGCCAGAACGAGTATTGCAAGCCATCTACACAAGGCATACCAAGTGATCATTTAGGATGACAGAAATAATTGCCAATGAATCTCAATTAATGCCATACGGAATTTATGCAAATAAACCCATATAATACAAGGCACAATAATTCATTTACAAAATGAACATCATCAATACCGGTTAACACTTGCATTCATTCATAACCACATAAATTCTTAGGGATTAAAAGACATCATTGGAAATTATTTAAGCTCAACATAAACATGGAGCATCACATACAAGTGCATACGGTTACACAAGGCCATTGTCACAGCTTAAGTCTTACATGGGGTCATCACAGCCAAATACATAGAGTCCCAACTGAAAATTCAGATTGCATGTTTAATACCTAAAAGAGATAGGAGCTGGTACATAAATGTAGAAACCATTGCTAAACTGCAAATCTTACTCAGATTCTTCATTATAGACCATGCCATCATCCTAATCCTCCTCACTAGGGTCCTCTTCATGATTAACTGGAACAGGGTGTGGAATACGATTTATGACATTGTTTAGGCGATGGACATCTAACTGCAGCTCAGCAATCCTATGGATTAGCTCTTGCTCTCTAACCTCAGCTTGGAACAAGGCTCTAACTCTAGCAGCTTCTCTATTTTCAGCCAAGCGCATAGCTTCATCTCGCTCTCTAGATTTGCATCATGCGTGCTTGCGCCTCATTGCGCTCTCTAACCGCATTTTCCACTTGATTGTGGCGAGCTTGCAAGGCGGTGTAATAGTTTTGAATTTCAGCTTGTGCATCACTAAAGGCCTTGTGGTGCTTGTGCACACGCTTACGCAATTTGCGCTGCCCAACTTGGGCTTGCTGAAGTGCTAGCATAGCTTCTATATATGTGTCTTGACGCACATAGTATAGCTTGAGCACCTCTAGCATGGCACGCATGGCGGGACTAGAACTATACCCCAGCATGGCTTTTCTCATTTCTAGAGGCTCAGTTCCTACTTGTGACACAAAGGTGTCATTTGCACTCACTCTAGGAAAGGATCCTGCTGGGCCATTGACTAGCTCATCATCAAAGTCTTGGCAAATTTCTAGCAACACCTCCAGGGCTGCTACTTGGGCGTCCTCCCAAGGGGTTTGACCATCAGACTCCACTATCCATCCTAGCCACTGTGGATTGTTTGGACAAGGGGGAACTGTAATTTGGACATCTACCCAAGGCAAAGATCCTGCATGCTCTGCCTCTCTCCAAGTGTACTAGGGTGGTTCCTCATATCCTACTGAGCTCAGCACCCTCCACAACAAAGTAGTAGTGCCAAACATATCCAAGAAAGTCTCACTTGCATGTGGGGCTGCCATCTGTAGGGGAAAGACAACAACTTGAGTAAGGGAAAAATTACTTACAGGAGAAGATAATTAGGTACAAGTTTCAGAATTACAAGAACTTAAGTAGTGCATAAAGAGATGCATGAATGATTCATGATGCATGCATGTTCCATACGTCCTTACCACTCCTAGAAAAAAATTATAGCAGTATAGACAGTGGCATACATACGTGCTCTCTTTATACGTAACTACACGGTCTACCGTTTCGCTGTTAGTGTACCTGCAGAAATTTCATTTTAGCCCAACCCCACAATAGTATATGTGCAGAAATGAAAGTCTTGATCTTCTAAATTCAAGCTAGGTACTCTGATATATCCCCAACATATATCGTAGCATGCTATCCATGCGAAGCACGCCCATATATACACCAAATATATATACACGGTCGCACCAACTACCCACAATTATGTACCTTCCTATATACATGTGTGCAACATGTAAATATTCCAGTAACCACAACTAGCAGTCCCCTAGACCGATGGTTGGATGGTCATGCTCTCACAGCTCACACTTACCATAGCGTAGAGACATGTAGATCCATATATTACCACTCAAGCAAGTGGCATCCATACAATTTCACGCCGTATGGATGACAAAGCAAAATATTGCTTACCATGGCGGAGAGGTATATGATCCATTCATTACCACTTAAACAAGTGGCATCCATACTATTGCACGCTGTATGGACGACAAAAGGAAAAACTCCTAGTTACTATCACTTATTGCCACCTAGAAGTCCTTATGCGGGCATAAAGGGTATGACCACTCACATGGTATATTTTGTTCAAACATTTCCAAAACAGCCCTATTCATAGCCTAAGTTGCCAATAGTTTGGGAAAACAAATTTATTTGTTTTTAAGTACATCTATGATGGTTAAATGCTTAATCTTGCTCCGATGCCACCTGTAACAGAACCGTCCAGTTTATAAGAATTCAAGTGAATTAGCGACCACGAGAGCAGTCAAGCCAATGGACTTGAACCCATATAAACCCGGTAGTCCGACGAAACCTCAAAAGATCTCGATTCAACCAACATAAAACCAAGACCGTACATGATCAAGCATCTCCATCACATATTACAAGCATTCATCACAGAACATGGTTTTACATCCATCAAAGTTCAAATAAAGTTATTACAGCATAAGTTGGTAGCGGAAACAAAGTAGTTTTGAAACATCGCACACACTTAATCTCGTTACATGCCAGTCCTGCGGTCAACCCAACAAAAGCATAAGTAGAGCAACTAGAACTGATCTTGCCCCAGATCTACTCTTCATCTACTGCCGGATGGTGACAGTTAGCACAATAACCGTGATACACGATGTCATCTGCAACAAGGGTAAATAAAACCCTAATTACGAGAATGTACTCAACTAGACTTACCCATCATAAACCAGAAATAAAGTGACACCAAGAATTATGCAAGGCTCACATTTGTGGGCTGGTTTGACTCACTTTTGTATAAAAAGCTTTACTTTGAGGTTACACAATTACCTTCCTTTTAGCAGCAAGTTAATTACTTAAAACAGCTATCCACTAGATTAGCACCTGTTCTAAGCATACACTTGAGTATTAAGCATCAAAATAATAACCATATCCAGATTATCACATAGCCATCATCATTCTCATCATAACCATTAAGTTCATTTAGTGAGTTCTACGTTGCCGCTGCTCAAGTCAAGTTCTCACTATCCGGGAGAGATGGTGATTCGAATCAATTCCTATCCAGCTAGAGGGGTATTTCTAGCACTCACCCAGGCGTACTTTGCAAGAGTAGCCTTAGGTCACCATTAGCGCAACTTAGGACCAATTTGCGAGTCTGATCAGCGCCGCACCCCTAGGGACGACAATCTGCCAGGGTCAGGATTCTAACCTGACACCTCGGTCTTATGCCATTGACTCCCCGCACATACTTACTACCAACTGGGGTGCGCACTCAAACAGAACGGGGTATCCGGCCTGAGTTGCTCATAGGCTTCGTGGTTGGAATGACTTATCTGGCCAACTAAGTGTCAGGCACGCGTTCAACATGACAAGAGGACGTACAGCGTATCGGTCCTTAAACGACACAGACGGAGATAGATTCACACCCAAGACCTCCATGCCTTGTTGATTCACTATTGCATTCACGCCCGGTCTCCATTCATTATTATCACATGGTTATTCCACGATAGCACATATAGCCAACCGTGATCAAGTATCCACCTATCTCTCACAGGTGACAGGAAATCACCCGGCTTCTACCGAGCTAAGCATGGCTAAGCATTATTTCGATCCTGGACCTATTCAGGTGAGGTATAAGGTGGACAAGGTAGTCATTATGCAAGGTTGTCATATGAACGCCTAACACTTAATGCATTAATACATAACCATAGTTAATTGATAGCTGGGCATAATAACAAAAATAGTGGGAGTCTTATAATGCTCCGGGGCTTGCCTTCGATGTACGTGGAAGGACGGTGGTCAGGGCACTTCGGCAAGTCCTTCTCCTCAGCTCCTTCCTCTTGAGGTTGCTCCCTCTGCTGCTCCTCCGGCTCGGGTGGTGCGAACTCCAAAACCGTCACGCCTTTGGGTGCACCTAAGTATGCATGACAAGGTGATAAACATAGAGAATGCACATAGGATGCAAGATGTCATGATGAGAAGCCAAGAGAAACATGTAACAAGGTGCAAACATGATCACAAGCTTCTAAGATTGAGTAAACAACAAATTAACAAGTAAGTGCATACTTCTTCTCCGGTAGAGAGGCTAACTAGACAAGCTATTCAACCTACACTACTCTTACTCAGCAACTGGGTTGAGGAACAGACTGGGTAGTCAAAAGTTTCAGCTATAACTTAGTCATATATTAGCCAAATTAAGTAAGTGAGCAATCTCTGGAAATCTTAACAAATCGTCTACAATTCACTTTTAGACATCGCAGAAAGACTCTCAACAGAAACAGGTCAAAACAGACAAAGTCTCCTGGCTGCTCTGGAAAATTCAGAGAGCAAGCATTTCGCAGCAGCAACTTGTAACAACCATAACTTTTAAACCACTCAGACAAATGCTACGAAATTTGGACACAAGGTAGATACCTAAGTTAGCTACAAATTTGTTACAGACAAGTTTCCCAGCAAACTTCATCTTCAAGCAGTTCTTAAGTAAAAGCTATCAGCTACACAGAATACGCTCTAGACAAGGCATAAAATAGCAAAAATAATATTTTGGCACATATTAAGAAAGTAACATTGGTTCAAACCAAAAGTACCAGTAGCTAGAACATGTCTAAGAAACACCATAAAACATCATGGCAAGGTTAAAACTTATTTTTAATAGCCCCTTTTCTATTTAATTGATTATTAAGGTGAATTAATGAGCATATAGTACTAGTGCTCCAAAATTCCAACAAAATTACTGCAAGGTACTCATGCTACAACAGGGTTACTGTAAAATTTTCACGGCCATTGAACATGTAGATTGTAGTGTACAAAAATGACAAACTACCAATGGCATTAAAGGCATAAATGGGAAACCCTATCAAAAAGTGTCAAACATTATATTTCAGATTTTTCATAGCTTTAGCTTCACAAGATTACATCACTCAGCAAGTTTCATCACAAGCTGCAATCTATTTATTAAAAATATCACAAGAAACTCCTATTTAAACAAGGGATATTTATAACTTCATCATAAGGCATCCAAAAATCATGAGAAATTTACCAGAGCCTATTCATAGCATAAGTAACATCCTCCTAAATTTGCATGGTCATAGGACTTACAGATCTCAAGATATAATTACCCTCTTTTTATTAGGGATTAAAAGAGATAATTCATAACTATTTATTTCTGTAAAAACATGGCATGTTTCATATTTTTATTAAAAACTAGATCTACTCAGCAGTATGACAAAATTTGAATCACACAAGTTGGACTTGCCAAACTCAAGATATGATTTTTACAAAATAGCATTGAAACCTGCCAAAAATAGAAAAAGGGGGAGAGAGGGACAGTGGCTGACAGAGGGACCCACTGGTCAACGGGACCCGCTCGATAGTGACATAGAGACAGGGGAGAGCTCGTCGCTGGCGAAACTCGACGACGGTGAGGTCTCGACTGAATCCAAGGGCACGGTCGTGACCCTCTCACGAAGGCGGACCTAACAAGGTGCAAAACCCTTACTCTACCGAGCTCTAGGGAGCTCGTCGGCGGCTCGGCGGCGCTGCGGGAGGTAAGCTGGCGTGCTCAGCCGATGCCGACCCAATTGAGGTTCACGCCAAGCATCAGTGAGTCAAAGGTAAGCTCTAGGAACAAAAATGGGAGGAAATGGTGGAGCAGAGAGGCCTGGCCACGTCGCCGATGAGCATGGTGGAACTTCAGCGAGGAAGAAGCCGCTCGGAGCTCGTCAATGCTGCCTTACTCGTGCTTGACAGTGGCAAGGGAGGTGACATCGAGGTGGAGGAAGCTCTTGTGAAGCTTTTGGCGGGCAGGCTTGGCCGGAGACGGGGAGGAGAGCTCGGGCGAGGTCACTGACTCACGGTGGAGCTCGCTGAGGAAGAAAGCGGAGAGAAGAGAGGGCGTTGGAGAGGAAATGGAGGTCTGCTGCCGCTCGGGGGGTGTCGTGGCATCCAAGAGGGCGTGTTGGGGCTGACAAGCGGGGTCGCCATCTATGTACGGCTGCCACGGGGCTTCCACGCGTCGGTCGGCCGGCGACTGACGAAACTGAATCGGTTGATTTCAGTTGCCATTGACAGTGACTGAAACCGTAACTTGATCGACATTTTACTCACGATTCACTCAATGGTTTTTGTTCAAATTTGTCCTAATGGATAGATCTACACAAGTTCTACAGGTTTGCTTTAAGGATCAAGGTCTGGTTTGGCCTAGATTTCAAACTACAAAGCTCCCAAGCAAAGTGTGTCGGTCAGGACTTAGGTAGATTTGGCTAAGTGTGAAAACAAACCTCTTTTTTGCCTTGTGAGCTAATGTTGAGCGTGTTCCTGGCATTTTCATGAAAAGGTACCAAAACAACTTTTGTAGCTTATAAAATTTACTACAACTTTGCTTTAGATGTCATTGACATGTAAGGTCTCTAACACTGGTTTCTTAAAGGACCTTTAAAAAGAGGTCTAGGGGGTCAACTAGGTCAACCTAGGGTTAACCATGGCTTAGGGGCATTTTTGGAAGAAACCTCCAACATGAACATTGTTCCAAATGATATTCTAAGCATGAATAAAGTATTTTGGAAGAAAATATGTACTTGTATACATTGGTCATACATTACTTACACAATAGCAAGCCATACAAGCAATAAACACACATAGGGTATACACAAAATGACATGTGATCATGGTATGATGCTTATGTGTGAGTATGATGATGCTCATGTTGATGTAATGCTCATTGTTGGGTATTTTAAACGCAAATAGAAAAATCCGCAAGCGCACGGATACCGATGTAGCTTTCACCTGGGAGTATTCCAAAGTATCGATTTTCCACAGGAAACGTGAGTGTACTAATTAGGATTCAAGATCGCCCAAGGATAACTATATAATTATTTTTGGTGGGAAGAGAGGAAGTTTCGTGAGAGTTCTCTAGTTGATCTAAGAATCAAGAATTACTTCAAGATTATCTATTTCGGGACAT
>Ga0182004_10004786_pt1 | contig 10959 bp, 8 predicted proteins | sample Sormic07211540_1_FD_120479 | JGI IMG/M metagenome (GOLD analysis project Ga0182004, IMG submission 120479) | Endophyte microbial communities from Sorghum bicolor roots, Mead, Nebraska, USA - 072115-40_1 MetaG | ecosystem: Host-associated > Plants > Roots > Unclassified | place: USA: Nebraska...
AGAACAAATAAAGAACTATATGACATCATGAGAAAAACAGGGTCACTCATGCCATTGAGTTGTCAAACAGCAATGAATAAACAGTCTTCTTAGATTTCAACTAGCATTTAGGAGCACACAAAGGTATAATTAAAATTTAACATTCAGAAATAATAAGAAGGATCACAACCTCACGAAGGTCCCTAATAAGCTGTAGCTGCAAATTTCTAAGCCGGGTCTCATTCAGAATCTGATCTTGAGATGCACCAGCTTTAATTGTCTTCACACCACCTCTGGTGTCGTATATATGACAAAGCCTCACAAGCAACTTTAGATAGCAATCAATTGCATAGGTACGACCATCACAATCCCAAAGAACACATGGCCTGCAAACTTCCACCACATCCAAAGCAGGTTCTGTCCAATTAAGGGCACCATAACCAGTTCCATAGGCTAACGCTCCTATAACTCTGCTCTCTGTCCCAGAATTCTTCAACTCTGGTAGTGGAAGAGATAGCTGGAAACAACTTTCGACCAGGGAAGCCACTAGCTCTTCTCTGAACAAGTTTTTGCTTGTTACACTGTTTAGATCTTCCTTCACCCTCACATCCTCAAAGAGCGATATCACATCTGTTCCTGGAACAGGCTTCTGACCTCTTCGAACACTCTCCTTTGCAAAAAGATCAACACAAAGAGCAGTCCGACAAATACATGCCAAAGCATGCATACGATCTGATTCTGCTCTCAGGTTTCTCACCATCTGAAGCAGTCTTTTGAACAGAGAGACCTGTGTCATAGCACATGCTCACGTAAATACATCTTGAACATAAATTCGCAATATTGTCCACTAAATTAAAAGTTATTGCTCCAAACATAGCAACATATCTATCCAGTGGTATTGTGAAGAAGTAAAGAAACTAGTAGAATTCATCAATAGCTTTATCTTTTCTACAGTCAGATACTCAGATTCAATCATAAAATGGCCCAGCGAAAGAATAATCCAAAATTATGAGATCTAAATGTCAAATAGTTAAATTTAATTCAACAGCAAGCGTACAACATTGTATCATTTATGGTCTCAAGTTGAAGGACTTATCACAAAATGACCAATTACAGATCATTGCACAGCCTATAAGAATATACAAATGTCGAGGATTGTAGCTATGGTTATGATAATATAATTACAATGAAAAATCAGAAATAAACACAATTAAAAAAGTTATGATATGCATACAGTGCATAAATCATTAGTTTATGTGTGGGAAATACTTTATTTGATTGTATAGAGTTTGGAGTTTGGACACCCAGATAAGACATGGGCCCCTTGTATTTTCTACTCTCAACGTCTGAGTCTGAAAGAGAATAACTAATTCACTAGGTAACACACATTTGAATGAACTAAGGCCTTGTTTACTTCCACCCCAAAACACAAAATTTTTCAAGATTCCCCGTCACATCGAATCTTTAGACGCATGCATAGAGTATTAAATATGAACAAAAATAAAAACTAATTGCACAGTTTAATCAAAATTTACGAGACGAATTTTTTGAGTCTAGTTAGTCCATAGTTGAACAATAATTATCACAAACAAACAAAAGTGCTACAGTGTCACGAAATTTTTTCCTACTGGAACTAAACACGGCCTAAATAGAAAAGAAGCATAATTTAACAACAATGCAGGAAATCAAGTTCTAGTTAATGTAGATAGACAACAATAAGGGCATGGAGGTCCAAAAGGAACTAATCTGTCATTCATTTGCCAATTTTATGCCATGCTTGAAAAAAAAAAGGAAACTGGTTTTTAAAAGGTTGAGATAAGAGTGAGATTGCAATTAAGTCGATTTAGGATATGAGTTAGTCCAAAATCTAGATTCTATCACCAATATATAAATAATAACTATTTAGATTAAGGGCCTGCTTGTTTTGTTACCCAAATTTGCCTTCGCAAAGATTTGGTAAGGAAAAGTTGGGCAAAAATGTGTGTCAAAGATTTGGCAAGCTAAATGTGAGATATTAGCGGACTTTGGTCGCAAACCAAATGGTTGCCAAAATCTTGGCTTACCCACATTTTGGTAATGAAATTTTGGCCTTCAACCAACCAGGCCCTAAGAGAATAGAACTAGTACTACTAAATTCATCATTAAAAGCATTTCCTAGATATATTTCCTTCATTTGAATCAGGATGTTAAAGTACCACCTTGGAGACCGTGTCATTGTCCTAATGATTTACATTTGCAAATTGCAACCAGAGGTATTTGATTGAATAATTTGGTAGCTTCAAGGAAGAACCTAGAAATACACTGAACCTGAGTGGTTCTAACCTTGTGTTCATTTCAAGCCCATGTATTTATGTGTCGGCACACTCAAACAAACAGTAAATGGACAGAACTACATGTTATTGGAATAGGTTTGCAAACTTCTAATAAAATAGGACTCTATTATCAATAAAGAGGTCAGGCTATGATTAACTACAAATTAGATCAGCTATAAGTTATGAAAGTAAGCTATTATGGTGAATGATTCAGTACCTGCATTCCAAGATCCAGCAAATGAAGATTGGTCACAACAGCCCTGACAATGGTCTCCCTCATCGACGAGAATTCTTGCCGGTCCCATAGTGTCAGGATTGCAATAATGGCAGCTGAAGCCCACTCTGGCTTGCCTCCAGGGACATCTGCAAGTGCCAGCATATTGATCCCAACCTCAAACACCAGTGGCGGGTCAAGTGAACTAAGGAATGGCAGCAAGTGCGAGACGATGTCTGACACTCCTACCAATTTCTCCGCACTCGACTCCACACTATCAGCAATTGTAGTGTCCCCTGGCTTGGCAATCCGCCGCAGCGTGTTTACAACACCAGAAGCAACCATTTTCGCTGCGTGCACTAGAGGGTACACAGAAACTCGGAAGCTCTCCACAGGCATCACCATGGAGCGCGCAATCAGCATGTTGCGCCTTGACCAAATGAAATCAATGGCATCAGCCGCCCACTGGGCACGCACTGCAAGCGCACCTTCTCCATCAACAAGCTTGTCACCAGCTAGCCTGCTCATACGGCGCCCCTCTAGCTCCTGGAACAGCCGTGCAAGGGCCTCAAACGCACCGGCGGAAACCGCGTCTGCAGAGTCCAACGCAAGCTCGGCCAGGCGGCCCCACCACGTGGTGGCGTGCGCCATGAGGGAGGGGTTCGTGGAGCACATGAGCGCGAGGTCATCGCGCGGGAGGAGCGAGGACAGAGATGTGACGGCGGCGAGGCGCAGCGACTCGGCGGGCGAGGAGAGCGCGCCAGCGATCTCGGAGTGGGCGGAGGAGAGGAGCGAGGGGAGAAGGTGCGAGGGCAGGGACGGGAACGAGGCGATGGAGGAGGCGGCGACGTCGGGGTCCGGGAAGGAGAGGTCGGAGCGGAGGGAGGAGAGGAGGAGCGGGTCGAGGAGGTCCGGCGGCAGCGGGAGCGCGCGGAGGAGGTCGAGCGCAAGGCGCTTGCAGACGGCGGAGGAGGGCGCGGACAGGATCTCGGTGGCCGCGGTTCGGGCGAGCGCGGAGACGTCCCGCCCCGCGGCGCACTGCTGCAGGGCCTGCAGCAGCGCCGACGACTGCCGGAGCGCGTCAGAGGAGCGGAGGTCGGTGGTGATCTGCGCGATGAGGAGGTCCATCGCGCCCCCAAGGCGGAGGGGCTCCGGCGATCGCCGGAGCTGGGGGAGGGGACGGTGGCTTAGATCTGAGGAAGACGAGTGAGTCTGAGAAGCAGCGGGCTTTGCTAGGGAGATTTTGGTAGTAGTGATGCGGGAGGTGGGAATGGCTTGGACCGTTTCGGTGACTCTGGGCCGGTTAATAGGCCGGCTTGGGCTGAAAAGAAATTCCCAAGAGTTAATTGGAGACAAAAAAAATAACTTTCTTACTCATCCTATTTTTCTCCTCTTTGTTAAGGGTCCATTTGGTTTCTATTGCTAAATTTTAGTCAGCTAAAATTATTTTAGCTACTCGTAGATAATTAGTGGGACTAAACTATTTGGGCTAATTGTGCAACTGCCCCTATTCTGGAGTCCACTTGCTCGTTTGCCCCTATTTTTTAAACTTTGCTTGTTCGTCCTTGTTTTTGAAACCGAAGGCTCTAGTTGCCCCTGTCCCGTGAAGTGGAGTTAACGGTGTTAAGTCCAGGCTAAAAAGACTAAAATACCCTCGACGTCCTCGCAGCTGTCATTCTTGGCGAGCCGTGTCCACCGTGCGCGGATAGCCCGGCCCAACGGTGCGCGCGGTCGCCCGCCTGCTGCGACGGCGCGTGCGGCTCCCGCCTCCCGCAACGGTGTGCACGGCCGCCCCCCTCCAGTGACGACGCCCGCGGCCACTCGACTCCCGTAGCGGTGCATGCACCCCTCGCCTCACGCGAAGGAGCGTGCGGCCCCGGCCTCCTACGACGGCTCGCCTGCTGCAACGCCTGCTCCTATCTTTGTTGGACCATAATGTCCTTCGAGCTAGGTGGTTATAGGGGCGCCTTGGAAATGTGTAATAGCCGCAATAAGGAGGAAGGAGGGCTGCCCCAAGAGCTCTGACCTCTTCAACTTTTCATTTCACAAAACTTTGTCTCTAGGATTTGCTTTACAGGTCCTCAGATGATTCATCTCATGTAATCTAAGTTTGTGAACCTATGATTTGAGTAGGAAATGGAGGCTCGAATCCTCCTCTTGTCCTTCGAGTTCATCACTTTTGTCTATGATTTCCATGCTAGTGTGTTCTAGTTTTTTTTCCTTTTTTGTTCTTGCTTCGATCTGTTTGATTCAAGTTTTTGGAGGTGTTTTGGTTAGCTAGATTCATGCAATGATATGTACTGATGCGGCTCTATAAATGAATTTGAATGAATCAAAACGAGCGCGATGAATCAAGTTGACTTTCATTTTTGGAAAAGAGCTTCGTTCTTGGCCTCGATCTGAATTTCTCAGAATTTAGATCAATCTCAAGCGATGGTTTTTTAGGGATTGATTTGCTCCTAATTGGATTTTATGTGAGCAAATTTTGGGAATGGTTCATGGAGTATTTGGTCAAGTTCCACTCGATTTTGGAGTCAACTGTTTTCTACTCGAGCATTGTTAGTGTCTAGACTCATGATCAAGTTCTACTCATTGGTGTTGATTTGTGTTGATCCGTGTTTGAGTGAGGCCCTTCATCCTCTTTATAGCTCCAAGGGAAGGTAGGGGTACATGTTTTTATGTTATGACATCATGACTGATCCGAGGCATGGATTAAGGTATGGCGTCATATGGAGTGGCAAGGTGCTCCATTCCTGATACTGTAGTTGACTACGGTCATGGTTTGGATGCTCCTATTGTTGTAGCATTCGTGTCGAGCCATGCTGATGCTATTGACAAGATGCTCGTGCCTGTATCTACCATGCCTACCCCTATTCCATGTCTGTGTTGACCTCTGAGGCCTCTTTCCCATGGTCCGTACCCACGAGTTGTGGCAGATTCATGGCTGCAGAAGCTAGGATTGATGCTGCCCATTCCTCTTAACCTGACCATACGCACAGTGATAGGAGACAGGTGCTGCAGTAGCAGGAGTAGGCGGCATAGTGTGCGTCATGCCCTGCTCTACACGATGTGGTGTGGGTGTGAGAATGTGCCCTTGTCCCATCCATCGTATGGCGGTGCCTAGCGTGTACGAGAAGCTTTGAGTGCTTTATTGGGAGAAGCTCTGAGTGCTTTATTGGGTGAAGCTCTGAGTCCTCGCTACTGCATGGTTTTTAGGCTCAACATAGACCTAGCCTTTGCTCCTACTTCTTCTTGTAGATCTCTATTGCTCGCCGTCTCCTAGGTTTGTACTCTGCTCTGTTCATTGGCAGCTTGGATGCTTGTCTATTCGACAAGAGGCCAAGCCATGTGTGAGCACGATGCTCATCCAAGTAGTGGAGCCAGCACCACTTAGTGCTCGCTGTGAGGGGGGCGCTTGCCCACAGTAGCTACGCTGCTTATTCAATCCGTGCATGGCTCTCTAGTGCCTTAGTCCTATCTCTTCTCTCTCTCTCTCTCTCTCAATTTTCAATTCTGACTCTTGAAATGTTTGATCCGGCAAACCATTTGGTTTGAGCTTTGAATCGTATTCTATCTTATGTGTCAATTTTTTAATAAAGAGTTTGAAAAAGAAAGCCCATTTTCGCTAAGGCATGAGATGAAGCAATTGAGGGCAGCCATACAACCCATCAATTCCTGGACATCCTTCAACGAAATGTGGGGGACATCTTTGTTATTGCTCTAATCTATTTTGTATTGGCTTTGATTCCTCAATGGCTTACCAAACAGAGTAGTTGTCTTTATGGGATGCCAAAAATGTATTTGTTTGGATTTAGTTTCCACTTCCACTTCTTTAAGTTCTCAAAAGTTTGCTTCAAGTCTTCGATTAGTAAATCTGGATCTTTGGTCTTCACCACTACATAATCAACATAGACTTTACATTTTTACCAATCTGATTGCCTAGACATGTTTGGATGGCTCTCTGATAAATAGCACCTGTGTTATTTAATCCAAATGATATGGTTTTGTAGTAGTAAGCGCCAAACGGTGTGATGGAAGATGTTTTGGTTTGATCTTCTTCTTGTAGCACAATTTGGTGATACCCTAAGTAACAATCAGGAAAAGACAATAATGTCAATCCTGGTGTTGCGTCGATGTTGACATTTCTTGGTGTCACTACTAAGAATAAAGTTTTAAATCTATCCCTAATAAAAATGCTAAAAATATTTGTTGGTATAAATTAATGTAGCACTTGTTAACAATAATAGTCACTAGCAAACTCTACAACCCAACTGTATACTAGGTTGTCATCCCTAGCAATGGAGTTAGACATGTATTATAAATTCAACAATCATCTCATATGACTAATAGATAATATAAAACAACGAATCTGCAAGCGCATAGATTAATCCTACCATTGTAGCACTTCACTAGGAGTATTCTAGGTATCGTTATTTATATTTTACCCTAGGGAAAAGCTATTAGGTTGAAGTAGCAAACAAATAATAAATCATTGTGGATTTCTTATGATAGAACTCAATCACATAGGTCATATCTAAAACAGAAGTAAGCCAATGATTGATAAAAGATGATAAATAATCATTTTAAGCATAAATATTGATAACCCTAGAGAAAAGACTTAGTTAATACAGTAAACTTGATGGGAGATTAATTAAGAGGTTGAATCCCTAAATTAATTACTACTAATTCATTAAGTCTATCATCTACACTAGCAAGAATACAATCATATATAACATAAAGGACTCTTCATCTATGCATAAGGATCATCACTCTAGGGAGGTCTAGGACCATAATAAGACAACCCTAGGTGACCATATTCTACTAGCCCTACATATAGGGAGTGGACTACATAGGACTCAATAGGATTATTGTCACACTCATGATCTACCATGTGGCCCGACATATATTGGCTACCACTTAACCCACTCGAGTAATATCTATGCACCACGCTTAAATATTGGCTACCACTTAACCCACTCGAGTACTAGATTAAGCGCTTACGAGCATATGCATAAACTTGTAATCAATCATAGCTATATCAAGTACTCTACTAGAGCAAACTAAGAACATAATAAATAGAAATAGAATATTGAAATAGAACAAAATCATAACAAATAGAGAGAGATGCAAAAAGATATACTAGACTCTAGACGAGTGCAAATCTAGAATCCTCAAGCGAGAACCCAAACTCTACTTAAACCTAGCTAGCTAGCCTATACTAAGCTTTGAGTAGTGAGGTTTCTCTTGGGCTTCAACTGAATTCCTCTTGGCTTCTCCTTCTGAGGAGGGTGCCTCTACTTATATAGACTAGTGGGCTGAACCATGACCCTTGGATCAAACCGACTTGAAAGGATGGTGGAGATTAAAACACAAGATCGGTGGAACATTGTGAGAGGGGCCTGTTTGTCGTGTTGGACCAAGCTAGGGCAGCTGACCTAGGTTGCCTCTAGGTGGGCCCCACTTTTGAGGGTCTGCCTTCTCATACCTTTTAGAATCTTCTCCTTCCCATGTTGTCGTGGAATATACTTTTTGCATCGACATTTCCTATTTATTCCATTATTTTCTAGATAACACCCTACATAACATTGATTCATCAAAACTTGTGGAACTCTATCGGTTAAACACCTATTACTATGTTGTATTTCATTATTTTTTCATGGTTAATTGCCAGTTTGAAATGAATAGTGACAAACTGACAACCATCAACAGTCAACAATCTAGTCGATGCGTGGGAGTCTGAACGAGTCTTTTAGGCAATGCTTGTTAAGATCCGTGTAGTATAAGCACATGTGCCATTCAACCAAGTTCTTTTTCTACACTAGAATTGGGTTAGCTAACCAATTAGGGTGGATATTTTCTCTTATGAACCTAGCTATCATGAGTTTTACAATTTACTTATTGATTGTTGCCTTCTTGTCAAGAGAAAATGTCATAATCATTGCTTAACAGGCTTTGAGCCCTCGTTGACATTGATTCTGTGCTTAGCCAACTCTTTCACGACACTTGGCATGTTGGTCACCTTGCAAGCAAAGATATCTTTGTTGTCCTAAAGAAAGTTGGTGAGCGTGAGTTCCTATTTTTTAGAAACTTGGGCACTCATGGTTGTCGTCTTGGGGGATCACTAGTACCTAGGTCGTTTTGCTTGACATCTACTTCTTTAGGTGGTGCTAGGATGCTCGTCTTTTAGCCAGGATCTCAAATCTTCCAAGTTCAGTTTTGTAGCAATAGTAGTGATTCTCCTTTCTTGTTGGCTACCTTTACCTTGGTTGTGATATTCTCGGTTTAGCTTTGCAATGACAGCGGTGATTTTGCCTCAAGTTGCCTCAGAGAGAGAGAACACCATTGGGTCCTGGCATCTTGAGTAGGAGGTATGGGTAGTGCGGTATTACCATGATCTTGGCTATCACTGGTTGTCTAAGGATGGCGTGATATGATGATTCAAAGTCCGCCACTTCAAACTTGATGAACTCATGTGGTAATTTATAGTGCTTCTGAAGGTAACGGATAGAGTGATCTATCCAAGAGGCATGGCTACTTCCCCGGGTACTATCCCACATAACAGAACACTTGTCAAGGTGATCATATTAGAATACTCCAACCCATCATTCTTAGTGTATCACAAAATATGATGTTAAGTCCTCTTACTCCATCGATTAGGACTTTGGTGATGGTCATTGTTGACGGTCCTTAACTACAAGTATAAACCATCAACCAAACATGGAAAAGAGCATATAATGAAATATCTACCTAGAATAGGGGTTATACTGATAGAATTTCATAGTTTTGGTGAAACACTATTTTTGTAAAGTTTCATTAGAAAAAGAGGAGAAGGAATGAAGGACGTCGAGCTAAAAGGCATATTTACCACAAAACTAAGTTAGAAAGGATACAGAAGACATGAGAAGACACGTCACCTAAGGCGGGACCCTCCTTGAAGGGAGCCAGGTCGGTCGGCCTAGCAGTGGCGTCAACCAACCCCTAGCTCACTTGTCATCCATCTTCTAACGTCAATTCTCTGCCACCTTAGGGTTTCCATCTACACCATTGATTGAAGTCGGTTTGATCCGAGGGCCCTAGTTTAGCCTACTAGCCTATATAAGGAGACCCCTATCCACTGGGAGGAAGGGAACCAAGTCATTTTATCAAGTCATCAGAGATAGAAACCCTAGTCTCCTTAGAGCTCCACCAATTGTAGAGCATAGCTACATAGGTTAGAAGTAGAAGTCAAGCTTTGCTTGGATTCTAGATCTTGTCAAGAGTGTTGCTCGATAATTCCTTATAATCTCTCTAGTTGTATCTTTCTACTTATATATTTGCTAGATACTACACATATATGCTCTATTCAATATTTATGCTTTCAATTATATTTTTCATCGTCTACTCTGATTATATGCTTATTATAGTTGGGTTATTATCATTTTTATGCATAAGTTCGTATAACATTCACCTTTTGGTATCATGGGTTGATGGTAGATGTCATGTAAGCATGGTGCTTAGGTGGTATTTACCTGAGAATGCACTCTATATGTCGAGCCGTGTGATAGATCACGAGAGTTACAGCCCTGTTGAGTCCCTATGGAGTCCACCCCCTATATATTGAACTATTAGAACACAGTTGCGGAGGAAAAGTCTTGCTGAATCCTGGCTCTTATTTTAGCAATGTTCCTTATGAAAGCATCTCGACCCCTAGAATGGGTTTTGATGATTGATGACAATCATTGATTACTATGACTAATGTGTATTTTGTAGAAACATTAGAGAGTTAGGTCATGGTAATGAAAATCTAGGGCAATATGGTTTTATATCGTTCTGGTTTTCAAAGGATGGATGACAAAGTTAAGAACAGTTAGTTCCAAACATTGAAAGGAGTTTAGTAACGTTCGAATTAGTCTTAGGGCTTTGTTTTTCATTTGGTTGTACTATTAAGGGGGGTGCAAATAGGTAGCTTGACCTAGATGAGTCTAATGGTTAGGTGTGGTGCACACTTATCAAACTTAGCACTAGGTAGCTTCATTTTGTCCCTTAGATTGGCTGAAGTCATCTCGGTCCAGAAAGAAATTGAATTGGAAGTGAAACGAGCACTTTATGCTGCGTTGAACGCTGAAGAGCTAAGCGTCGAATGCTGACATCAGTGTCTGAGCTGTACATCACATGCGTAGCCAAGGTGAAGAAGAGCATCAGACGCACCAACGCTGAGGCGTCAGATGCTCCTACGTTTACACTATAGCAAAGGAAGAACCCTGCAACATGTCAGACGCTGTTAGGGTGTAGCGTCGGACACTGCTAGGGTGTAGCGTCGGACGCTGGACCTAGCATCGGACGCTATGCAGGGAAGTTTGAGTTTGCTCCCAGGGGCGTTGGATGTGTTCGATGGGTAAGCATGAGACGCTGGCTAGAGTCCGACGCGCCCCTAATGGTCAACTATACAACACTCAATTTGAACGCGTTCGACGC
>Ga0182004_10004787_pt1 | contig 10959 bp, 8 predicted proteins | sample Sormic07211540_1_FD_120479 | JGI IMG/M metagenome (GOLD analysis project Ga0182004, IMG submission 120479) | Endophyte microbial communities from Sorghum bicolor roots, Mead, Nebraska, USA - 072115-40_1 MetaG | ecosystem: Host-associated > Plants > Roots > Unclassified | place: USA: Nebraska...
ATAATAGTCAAATTTCATAAAAAGGAAAGTTCAGTGTCCCAAACCATCGTAAATGAAATAAATAAGTAAACTGATGGTACCTAATTAACTCAAAGCAATATACAGATTTAGTATATGCACTGTTTTGGAGGGTAACAAATAATATGATGAAATAAATATAGCCTATGTAATTTTTTTAAGTCCTGGAGTGTAACAAATAAGATGATGAATTAAATATACCCTTTGAATTTTTTTTTAAGTCCATGTGCTTTCAACAGCCCAATAGCCATTAGGATCCAGGTGTCCAATTTTCTCTAACGTTGCAGCTGGAGATTTTGCCGCAGTGAGCAATGGATTTTTTATTCATTACAGCCCAGTCTATAGTAAATATTTTTTGCTTCCAAATTCTTCAATCCGTAAAATCTACATGCTATGTGTATGAGAAGTTACTAATTGAGTAATAATTTGTTGTCTATTGAGATCTTTCTATTTAATTTGTTCTAAGCCCCAAATTGCGACTGATGGCTTGACTGTACAGCCAAATATGTATACTGACTGATAGTTCAACACAAAAGCTACATTTACCGACACTTGATTCGTGGGCATGCTATACCGACCGATGGTTCAACGGTATTAGTGTATTTATAACGACACACGTGTGACGCTATTCTGGGGCTGTGGTGTAGTGTCTCATGAGATGTATATATATGCTGCCATAATTTGACGTAGCATATCATCACAGAGCACACATATGATCAGTAGACATTTAGATTGCTCTCTTCTCCTCCCTCTTGTTAAACTCATGACCATCCAGCAAGGTACTATATGGTCATCACATACATGAAACCAACAACAGCCAGTGCCTATGCTATATTGTCATGGTAGTAGCATCCAGTAGCTGCTATATGGTCATCACATAACACACATAGGCATCACATATATATATATATATATATATATATGAAATATTAATATTATTACTTAGTTCATTTATATCTTGTCTATGGCATACAACCCAAAAGTAAGTTAAAAAACTTAATTTTTCACATCACACCACTAGAAGCAAAGTTAAGTTCCATTACACACATTACCCATGATAGAGACTTATATGTGCATCTCAAAGACATCTTTTATAGCATCCACCTCATATTTTATAGCATCCACCTTCATAGTCACAACCGCCAGCTAGCCTCCCACGGTGTCCACCATCTTAGGTCCTTCAGCATGCATCTTCTTCAACTGTTCCATGTCCAAACCTTGACTATGCAACAACTTCTTGACCTCAAAGAGTGGTTTTGAGTACCTCTGTCAGGGCCTCATGAACAGTTGGGTCCAAATGACTAGAGGGTGAATAGCCTATTTAAATTTTCTAGAAATTTCACTAAGCAAGTGAGTTAGTAAAACAAATGGTGAAGCAATTTTAGCACTAGCTCAACTAAGCTATGCAAGCCACCTAAACAAATTAGTACAAGGCTAAACACTAAACCACAACAACAAGAGAAGGCTACACAATAACTATACTCTAAACAAGAACTAAGCTACACAATCTAAACAATTATCAAGGTAAGCAAGTAAGTAAAGGAGTGGAGAGTGATTGTTATACCGATGTCGTAGAGAAGAGATATATCCGATCAATCACAAACACAATCACAATAGAAAATCCTTAGGACAAGATGACACACAATTTTTTATCGAGGTTCACTTGCCTCCCGGCAAGCTAGTCCTTGTTGTGGTGATACACCCACTTGATGGATCACGAGATAATTGGCAATTCAAAGCCAAACCCTCAGCGGGTGCCGCACATCCACTCATAAGATGGGGATCCTCCAAGCCACGAGCAATCCACTAGAGTAGACAATTGCGATCTTCCACGAGGAAGGCTCAAGAACCTCTCACAAATCACTTGGCGAGGCTCGAAAAATTTCCAATCATGAGCTCAACACCTCCGCTGTTCCACGCCATCTAGGGTGCTGGGAAACACCCAAGAGTAACAAAAAATCCACAGCAAACACAAGGATCAAGTGCCACTAGATACAACTCACTAAGTAATGCACTTGAATCTCACTCAATCTCACCAGGATTAGCAATCAAGCAAGGAGATGAGTGGAGGGAGTGTTCTCTAGCTCAAATTATGTCTCAAGTGTTCAAAGGTGCAAGAGGGAAGCCCCCAAGGCTAGCCACTTCTATTTACAGAGGTCAGTCCGAAAACTAGCCATTAGGGCTAAAGTCGAGGGCGTCAGATGCTTCGACGCACACCGTTGGACGTGGTTGAGCATCAGACGCTTGCCTGCCTCGCGCGCTCAATCGCTGCCATGTGTCCTTTCAACCTAGACCGTTAATCTCTAACATTCACTAGAACGACAACGAACTTTTGGAGTATAAGTCGGATGCGTCTAGCGCCAGGCGTCGGACGCGCCACCTCACGTTGGACGCTACTCAGAGAGGTTTGCAAACTTGTAGGACCATCGGACGCGTCTGATGGAGGGGCATAGGACACACCCTCAGTGTTCGACGTGTCCACTTTGCCAAATCCTCACTCACATCCCAGCTGACATCACTAAGTGTCGGACGCTCAACAGTGCTAGAACCGCATCGAACGCGAACCCATCGGACGCTCCAACACACTCAACTGTTTGCGCTTTACTACGATGCACTCGTTGGATGTGGCCTCAATGTCTGATGCTGTCTGACCCAATGTCTAACAAGTGTTTCTCAGTAAAAAACACTCGTCCGACTTTTCCGAAAAAATTCCTCCGGTGCAATAGAAAATATGCATTCCATTTTACCGGAATCTAAACCCTACTCTACCCTAGGGACTCCACCTCCTTTGCAAGTGTGCTAACACCACCAAGTGACCACCTCCATTGTGCATGTATGTTAGCATTTCACAAACATTTTCATCAAAGGAGTTAAGTTAGCTCATTACTAGATCCTAATGCATAAGCTCAAGATATGGACCTAGTACCACTTGATTCGAGAAATGACCGTGATTTCCCCTCTTGATAGTCGGCTATCTATCCTAAATCCGGTCAATCACTTCTCTACTCAACTTAGACCGGCAAAAGCAAAACCCTATGTTCATACCTTTGCCTTGATCAATTTACTCCTTGTCTATCACCATAATCTCCACTCCATGCTTCATCTCTTTGTGATCATGTGTCCACCACTCCATGTCACATTTCTCCTTCATCACACATGTTGCTATGCCTAACTCAAATCACATAAACACAAGGCATTAGCAACTTGGTGTTATTAATTACCAAAACCAAACTTGGGCTTTCAACAGTTCCTAGAGGAACCCTAAAATCTAGAGCCTACATATATGCACAAAAATATTTAGTAGACTGAAATGAAAGTGAAGATCTTCAGTGAAATTGATAGTCTAAAACTGGCAATGCTATTTTCTAAATCCTAAACTAATATTCAGTTAACTAAAGCATACATCCATTGGACTGGAAAGCAACAACCCAAACATCTGCTCATCAATCTGTCATAAAAACAGAGCCCGAAGAAGTGAATCAATTTCAAGTTTGATTCAAATTAAAAAAACTATCAAATTTGAAATCGATTGACTTCTTAGAAAATGAGAATCGCACTACAATAGAGGGAGAAAATAGATCATTCGAAATGGTGAATTACAATCAACAACAACTTCATTATGGCTAAAGATACTTATAATATTTCTAAGACTTTATTTCCCATCACCTATCCAAATGTCCATTCATCACACACATCAAATATCATCACATAACAAAGCATATATAGCAGCCTCATATATATATATATATATATATATGAAGTTGTTGTTGATATGTGGGGGTGAGGGCTCTGCCTCTTCCTTGTTTGATTGGTATTATTGAAGGGTGAGGGCTCCACCTCTTCCTTGTTTGATTGGTATTATTGAAGGGTGAAGGGGAGAAGTAGTGAGGGTGCTTGGTGGGTGGCATGGGCAACAACAAGCAGGCACCACCGACTAGGGTGGTGGACAAGGTCATTGGTGGTCAGGTAGTGGGGGAAACTCCTTCAATTAGGATTGTGGTAGGATAGGGAGAGCGACGGTGATGGTTTAGCTTATGGGCGAGGCAGGCCACAATGGGTGAAGGTAGTGGATGAGAGGGTGCTTCTAGCATAGGCAAGTGGAGGTGGAAAGAGGTAGGGGATGAGCTTCACTACCAGTGGTAGCACGTCTGTGTTTTGGTATTCAGGATAAGCCCCCTTTCCCACCTCCACAATACTTTACTCGAGCACACCACTGCCACTTGCATCTCCTTCATCGTGAAACCTCTAGTTCATCTATTCCTAGATGAAATCCCACTTGACCAAGTGAGATTACACCTTGCCACCTTCTTGGACAAGCTTGTTCTTGCAGTGAGAACACAAACAAATGATTCACACTCAGAGTATACTTTTGAGCAGTGTCAACAAAAAATTTCACCTGATCTAAGAAAGCAACCAATTGTGCCCACCACCGCTAATCTAAGACCAATGCTTCATGAAATCATTTGCACAGTAGTGCACCTATCATTGAATGGAGCCAGGACTCGTTGGTATGCCATGGTGAGCTCTTGGCTCTACTTGATCATCATGAGGCACACCAAGGTGAAATTGACAATAACCATGGTAGCTGCATGGTTCCTCTATATTGTGATCCTATTTGGCCCATACATTGGGTTCCTTGCTCATGCCAGCATGCACCTCACCAACACCCAGATCAACTTCTACAATCACATGATTGTTAGCTTGGTGTCCATTGATTGTTACACCCTTACACAAGTAAACATTATCATAGGATCCCTTTTGTAGGGGCACACCATCAACAAGTATCAAATTCTAGTTCAAGCAAGAACCTTGGTGTTTTCCTCATGAGCAATGGCAAGGGGGCTAGCACACCCCAACATCCTTGTTGCCTCGCTACCTCAGTGACAACTATACAATTTAGGATTAGTCTTATCCTACCCTTGTTCTTTGTCCCTGTAATTGCTCCAGTATTTTGGGCCTATGAATTTATCAATTGGGGGAGATTGGGATTTAGGGATAATTAAATTATCCTCCTCTTTCCTATGTAATTTTTATGTAATTTCTAGGATATTATTTTTCTAGGTTCCTAGCTTCCCTTTGTATAAAAAAAATGTTGATTTGGTTGTATGATGCTCTCTTGTTGAAGCAACTGGACAAATTCTACTAGAAAGAGAACATACAATGGGTCAATATTATCTAGAAGAAGTATTATTTGGATGATGTACCTCATCTTGCAAGAGAGAAAGGGCCCTTCTCGTGGAAGGACATCCTAAGGCTGCATGTGAAATATAGAGGAATTGCCATCTGTATTCCAAATAAAGATGATACAGTTAGTTTCTAGGATGATCTCATGGTGCAATTTATTCTCAGTCCCTCCCAAGTCTATTTCAGTATACCAAAAATCTAGAGATGTCTTATTGGAAGCTAAGAAATGCTGATTCCTTGCTGGACTGCTTCAGAATCCCCAAGTCTAGACATGCCTACAATGAATTCTTAGCATTGCAGGAGGAATTTGCTCTGCTACAGCCAATGGTCGAAGATTCGAAGGATAATTGGACTTACATTTGGGGTCATCATAGTTACACTTCTAACAGATTTTACTAGTATCACTTCTCTGCACTGACCCCTCCAAGGTCTGTCACTTGGATTTGCAAATCAAAATGTGTTCCTAAGATTAAGTTTTTTCCTAAACACTAGAAATATTCTAAAAAGAAGGGATATATTCTTGGAATAAGGGTACAATTCCTATGTCAAGATGGCAAAGAAGAAACTGTTGAGCACCTTTTCTTTGACTACCCTTCTTCGGTCACAAGATGGTTTGTCCTAGGTATCTCTTGGCAGGAGGATGCCAATATTCATGAGAAGCTTCATATTTCAAGACAAAATTTTGTGCAGCCTTTCTTCATGGAGATTGTTATGATTGGAGCATGGTGCATTTGGAATGAGAGGAATGCTTTTATCTTTAATTGGAAGCCTCCAAGCTTGGCCTCTTGGAAGGCTGCATTTAAGAAAGAAGTCACTGATCATTTATGCAGAATCAATCTTCAATTCACCAGTCTGTTCAGTTATGACTTGATGCCTTGTAATTCTTTGTTATTTTTTGGTTAGAGGTTTGCTGTTATTTAGTTAGTTAGTTAGTTGCCTTCTCCTCGGTCAGGCTCCTCCTTTTCTCTTTCTGTAAGCAATCTTTGTTCTGTTTAAGTTAATTTAAGCTGCTGGGGGGTTCTTGGCCCCACGGTTTTTGTTCAAAAAAATCAATAGGGATATATATGTATTTTAACATGTTTGATTGATGTCGATATTGCCAGAATGCCTTCCTCTTCCTAAATCCTACCTCTACCCTTACTTGAGAGGAAGCCAAACTAGCTCAAGTAGGAAGTGCTAGCAGGTCATCCCACGAGAATGACAAGGCATGGCCACTACTGCTGCTTTGGTCAATGTTGGATTGTGATCTTAGTAAATGTCGTGATAACGATGAGATTAGTTAACCATTTGATTAATTAATGGTTAAGTAAGGTCCACTTGTCATATCTATCCAATGTGATAAGATCTGCCGCGATCGGTGGCAGCCCTTAAATTTCATCTAGGGTTTGGCCCCCTGGCCCACAGCACACTATATAAGCAGAGGCACCCCTGGTGCCTCCCCATCCAATTCATTCCCGCCAAACCGATCAAATAAGGTGCTGCAGGGTTTAGGAAGGTCCCAATCCCATCTAGGCCAATGTCGGTGGCGCCCCAAAGGTCATCGGTACCTGGCACGCGTAGATCAGCACCTGCAGAGGGTTCCTTAACCCTCAACTAGTCATTCACGTTCATCTACACCATCACCATCTACCGCATCACCACCGGAGGCTCTAATGTTGTCTGCCAACACTTAGTATTTCCGCATTAATTAATTAGTGGTCATATAATAGTCTAGGACTAAGATCCTGTGTAAAGTTATTCATGTTTTATGACACATTCAGATCTATCAATTGGTATCAAAGCCTGCTTAGATCTATTCATAACCCTATTAAAAGCTAGATCAAGTTTTATGCCTCTGTTAGATTAATTTCGTCAAGTCAGATTAGATGCAAAATTAATTCATGTTAAGTCTCTGTATCATGATGCATGTCTATATGTTTAAGTGTCGAGATTAGATTCATTTTATGTCAAATTAGGGTTTAATTAGATCTGTATTAAGTTAATGATGTGATTAGCTATCTGATTAAGGTTAGGGTTTCGCTGTTAAACGCAATTAGTGATACATTAATCTCAGTTTATTTAAATCTTAGAAATTAGTACAATTTCCATACAACTTAGTAAACAATTAGAAGGAGATGATTGGGCAAACCATGAGAAAAGTCCCAAAATTATAAATCTCAAATCTTAAGACTCAGGTTAAGATTAAGACTGGCTCGCTCACTCATGCGGTCCGTATCCAGATTTAGGCCGGGTCACTGGTGCAGGTGGGAGTGGCTCGTACTCGGATCGTGGCCAGGTCGCCACTACACCCGAGGAGCCGCTCACAGGCCCCACCATGTGCTTCTCCGTGTCTGTGGCGGTGAGCTGCTCCACGCTGGTGCCATGTGCATGAGCTGAGCCGCTTGGGCGCTCACGTGCATGCTCCTCGTGGAGAAGCCGCCAAGGCCGGGGCCGTAGACTCATCCTGCATACTTCGAGCTGAGGACCGCACGCGATTCGCCCTCGCCAATTCATGGGCCGCTCGATAGGGTCTGAGGTCACGGATCACAGTCACGCGCGCTCCGCTCCGCAAGCCGCACGCCATCAGGGGCCGAGGCCGCAGGCTGCCGTAGCTCGCTACGCGTGCACCTTGCATAGGCGGCATCGCATAGGACCACCACCCTGCTCCAAGTAGGGGCCACTGCCGCACACCGGAGCAGGCGGGTGCAGCCATATGGCCTCACGAGTAGGCCTGCCAGTGCAGAGGCACCGTATCGTGCCCCTCCTCTCTTCCTATATGAGAACTGGCGGCTGATGAAGGGGAGAGGAAAATCAGAGAGTGAGAGAAAAATCTAGGGTTTCATCCCTTTTATATGAGAGTTTTCTGTCTTAATGAATCACTGTCGTCGATTTTATTTGGATGGCTGAGATTTGGATGGCTGAGATGAGACTGAGTTAGGGTTTGCTTGTTGGGCTAATTCTTGCTTGTTGGGCTAATTCTAGGCCTTCAGGGAGCCAGTTGGGCCTCCCAGCAGGCCACGCTCAGCGGGTTAGTGATGGGCCATTGCTAGGCCAATTTCACTAGTGGTGAGATTTCAGTTTTCTTTTTCCAGAATTTAATTTTCATTTGTTATTTTCATCAGCGCATTTGTTAAGTAATTTTAAAATTAATGTAATTTAGTTATGAGTTTATATTTTATATAATTTTGTTCACTGGCAATTATTTAGATCCACCCTGTACTTTTAAGATGGTCTCTAATTAAATGGAACCAACGAGAAATTTAATTGGAGATTTAAGCTCATAATTAATTCTGACAAATATTGATTTAATCATGAGTTATTTAAGATGAATTTCTTTTTGTTTTCTGCCCAACTGTGATGCAAATTGAGGTTCTAAGCATGTTTTTATTTCTGACCAACGTTGATTTAATTTCATGCTTTTAAGTTACATCTTTTCTGTACATTATTAACCGAGACATTTTGATGTGATTTTTTCAGTGATTGCGGGTCTCATCAACAACATCGTTCCCCTTAATGGCACCAACTATCTTGTTTGGAAGGAAAGGTGGAATTAGGGAACATATTATGAGCATGTGTGACATGGCTGCAAAACTTAATGTGCTTGATATGGCCATCTCTAAGGGCTTTCTTGTACATTTTATCATGACTTCACTGCCAGTTCATTACACCCCATTCAAAGTAAGCTATAATACTTTAAAGGGGAAATGGAGCATTTTAGAACCCATCAGCTATTTTGCTGAGGAGGAAGAAAGGCAGAAATAAGAGAAAAAGGACACAGCTAACCTTGTTGCTTTAGTCAAGGGTAATAATCAAGCTGAGTCTAGTGGAAGTAGACATCCTAGAAAGAAGTTCAAGGCAAATAAGAAAAATGAGAACAATAATAATGATAAGAATTTTGGCAAGAACAATGGTAAGAACGATGGTAATAAGAACCATGCTTAGAATAATGGCCCTAGAACTTGTAGTTTCGGTGGCTCGCCTAAGCACTTCTAGAAGTACGGTTCAGGCTTCAAGGAATGGTGTGGTAAGAATGTTAAGGATTCTGTCTCTTTTGTTGATGAAACATTTTTACCAAATTATTCCCCTAATACTTGATGGATTGACTCAGGTGCCACTATGCACATTTCTAATTCATTATAGGTATTAAGTACGATGATAACTACAAGAAAGGGGGAGCGAAGCCTTAGAGTCGCTGATGGACACGAAATTGAAGTCAAAGGCATTGGGAGCTTCTCCTTAGAATTAGCTAGTGGCTTCAGTCTTCAACTTGACGATGTTCTTTTTGTTGCTAGTCTTAAGAGAAACCTTATTTCAGTTTCAACAAGATAATTGTGGATACATTATTGAGTTTAGCATTAATAAAGGCATCATGAAGTATAATTATATTCAGATTTTTTTGCTCCTCTTATTGATAAGCTTTATATAATATCTCTTGATTTTGTAATGAATGTGTGCGATAAATCAAACAAACTTAAGCGTGATAATGAGACCTTGTTGAAATTGTGGCACTGCCGTTTAGGCCACATTTTGAAGGGAAGAATGGAACGTCTCTTTAAAGAAGAGATACTCCAACCATCAGATTTTTTAGATTCCAAACAGTGCACCGACTGTATTAAGGGGAAATTTGCTAAGACTATTAAGAAAGGAGCTACTAGGAGTATGGGTCTATTAGAAATAATTCACACTGACATTTGTGGACCCTTCCCAGTAACATCAGTAGATGGTTTTGATTCATTCATTACATTCACTGATGATTTCTCTCGCTATGAACATATTTATCCCATCAATCTGAGTCGTTAGAAAAATTCAAGATATATAAGGCTGAAGTAGAAAATCAGCACAACACTAAAATTAAAGTTATAAGATCAGATCGAGGTGGTGAATATTATGGGAGATATGCTCCATATGGCCAAATTCTAGGACATTTTCCGAAGTTCCTAGAGGAGAATGGCATAATTGCCTAGTATTCAATTCCTGGTGAACCTGAGCAAAATGGAGTGCCACAAGGTCGCAATCGTACTCTCATGGATATGGTGCATAGCATGCTTAACTATTCTAATTTGCCAGTTAATTTGTGGATGGAAGCATTAAAGACAACTGCTCATATCCTCAATAAAGTTCGTAGTAAGTCAGTACCCAAGACTCCATTTGAGTTGTGGACTGGGAGAAAACCTATACTAAATTACCTTCGTGTATGGGGTTGTGCTACAGAAGCTAAGTTATTGTTGACGGTCCTTAATGCTCACATTTAACCATCAACTAATCATGGAAAAGGACCTATATGCAACCAACATCCAAAATTAGGGTTTCATTTGACAGAATTCCATGAGTTTTGATGTTTGTCTATTTCTGCAGGGGGTTATTAGGAAACATGGAGGCAAGGCCCACACATTGGGTTTACATAGAGATATTAACGTGTGCGCCAATTTTCTATCATCTAGAAGACACTAGAAGCCACAAGAACGAACGGGAGGCCGAGCGGGCCCGGGGGCTGGGCGCCCGCCCTCCCCCCTTGGGCGCCCGCCCTGCCCTGGTGACCAATCGGGGCAGGTCTCGTGGATCGTGCTCCACCACCTTTGAAGATCAAGGAAAACAGTGCGATTAAGGTCTGTTTGATCCGACGGCCCACATTCGTTTGGAAGGGCTATATAAGCAGGCCCCTGGAGAACATACCTCTTCTACAGAATCAAAGCTAGGGTTTCAATTATTCATCCAAGTAGAGAGGATCCCTCTAGTTCATCTAGTTCTAGTTCTAGTTAGTTCTAGTTGTAATCTAGA
>Ga0182004_10004788_pt1 | contig 10959 bp, 14 predicted proteins | sample Sormic07211540_1_FD_120479 | JGI IMG/M metagenome (GOLD analysis project Ga0182004, IMG submission 120479) | Endophyte microbial communities from Sorghum bicolor roots, Mead, Nebraska, USA - 072115-40_1 MetaG | ecosystem: Host-associated > Plants > Roots > Unclassified | place: USA: Nebraska...
ACCCCTTTTAGAGCTAGAGCAAAAAGCTACGCTTTGTTATTTACTAACCTCTTGCTCTAGTGAGTTTGTAGATTTTTTAAATAGGCTATTCACCCCCCCTCTAGCCATATTAGGACCTTTCAGAGGGGCTTGGACCTCGGCCTCTATTGTACTCATCTTCAGTCATCCCTTGCTCTGTTATCCTGAGGCGACTGTTCGAACCTGTTTTTACAGGTCAGTCTCGCAACCTCTGGAACGTAGGTGGCCATGGACTGGGGATTTTTTTGCCTCGAAAGGCTTTTAGTTTTAGGTGTAGTATTGGGGTCGGGCGAGACGGAATCCGCGCCCGACGGAAACCGCCTTGCAATTTTTTGCTCGGGGTCATTTAAGGGGTCGGGCGAGACGGATTCTGCGCCCGACCGAGACCGCCCTGCGACCTTGGTTAGCAGGGGGTCGAGCACCTCTTGCCTTGGAAGGAACCGCCCTAATATATCTTTTCAGGGCGCTCCTTTTGAGGCGCGGCGCATGGGGAGTCGAAACGGCCGTGCCGTTGTGCCCTGACTGGATATGACGTTTCATCTGCGAAATTAATGCGCGCGTGCGGCGGGCGTGAGAATCGGAGGGAGCGGGCGCTTCGAATTATTCACCTGGTGGAGGAACGGGCGACGGTTGCTCTTTTCCCCCTCTTTCTTCCGTGCAGGCGATGTGGCCGTGGTGCGCTCTCTCTCTATAAAAGCAGCCGCAGGAGTCTTGGTTTCTTTCCTCCCGCTCCTGCGCACAAAAGCCCTTTGCCTCCTGCTCTCCCTCTTGCTGTCGTCCTCTCCACTCCGTCCTGCAAACACCCCACCCCGCCCAAAGCCATGGCCGGCGATGATGTGTGGCCTCCCAGCAATGTGACCAGGTCCGCGCTGGACGCGCGTGTAAAGGCCGGGATCCTCCGCCACATCACGGATGCCGGGCGGCCGGAGTGGATCGTTCCTTCGGCGAACGACAGGGAGCCAAACCCGCCTCCGGGCTATGTGGTTTGCTTCCTGTCATTCCTAGACCGGGGGTTCGGGACTCCAGGCAGCCGGCTGATCCGGGCGATTCTCCATTATTATGAGGTGGAGCTGCACAATCTCAATCCGAACTCGGTGATGCAGGCCGCCGTATTTGCCACGGTGTGCGAGGGGTTCCTCCCCATTGGAACCTTTGGCTCCACCTCTTCAAGGCGGATATGGCCGCCTGCTACGAGGGGGGGGAGAAATTTCCCTTGCGGGTCGACGGTTGCACGCTGCAGCTCCGCCAGCAGTGAGCCAGCCAGTATATCTGGAGCGCCATGCCCTCATCGAACCGGGGGTGGCAGAGCGGGTGGTTTTACATCCGGAACGACGGCGGGCTGCTCCCGGAGTATACCGGGAAGATGGTGACCGAGTGCCCCCAGAAGTGGGTATGGGGCGCCCCTTCGGAGGAGCAGAAGAGGCTCGCCCCGCTTCTTGCGGGGCTCGAGAAGCTGTGTGGTGCCCAAGTCACCGTGACCACGGCGGCGACAGCGTTCCACAAGAGGAGTGTGCTCCTGCTGGCGCAGTGGTGGACATTTATGTTCGAGATGACCCCGGACGTTCCCTGGGTCAGGACAAGGATGCTGGCGGAGCCGATATCGGCATCGGACATCGTCGCCCGGGTCTCGAAGACGACGCACTCGGACTTGAAGAATTCCCGGGTGGTGCCGATGCGCCCTGAAAAGGGCTACATTTCTCTGGTAAGACGCTGTCTTTGCTTCTACTTTAGTGCTTGCTCCCCTCTTCTCTTTGCCTTATTCCTGATCGCTGCTCGTTTGCAGAGGATGGGGATCGTCAGGGATTCCTTGCCCCCTGTCCCGGTGGACAAGGAGGTCCGGGCCAAGAATCGGGCCCGGAACGAGGAGCAGAAAAAGATTAAGGAGGACAAGAAGGCGAAGGCTACGAGGAAGGCGCAGCGCCGAGAGATCTCCGCCAAGAACCACCGCGAGGCCGAGAAGGCGGGGGTCCCTCTGCCTGACTCTTCCGAGACTTCGGTCTCAGAGATAGAGGGTGGAGGAGACAACGTGCACTGGCTCGACAAGCTGGTGGCAGAGGAGGACGACGTGATCCCCCTGTCGGCGGGGGATCGAGATCCTGGAGGGGTCGAAGGTCCGAGGTGGGTTGGAGGCCTCCGAGGGGTCCCAAGCACCGGGGGACGGCCAGACCGTCCCCCACATTATTGTAGATGATGAGGACGGCGCCCCCACAACCGGCAGCGCCAGGGGTCCAGGTCGAGCCTCGCCCGGCGTCCAGGATAGAAGCAGGCGGCTTGGTGGTGGCATCGTAGGCCGAGACCACTGTCGAGGCCCCTGCGCCAACTGTTGGCGAGGCGGGGGTCCAGCCGCCGGCCCCTGGCGCTTCGGAAGGCCCCCAAGGAGCTCTAAGCTCCCAGAAGAAGACTGCCCCCCGAGCGAGGTACGTATAGGGTTTCTGACCTTTCCGTTGATTTTTTGTTTTTCTCTTTCTTCTGACTTGTGTTAACTTTTCAGCCGGAAGCACAAAGCGGCCTCGGTGGTGCTGGCTCCTCTGAAGGCTGTGAAGAGGGGGGCGCAGTCGACCCCTAGGTCGGCGAGGCCCAAATTGCCGCCCCCCCCCGTACCGCGAAGAGGGGGAGCCCCGCCGGGAAGGAGAGGGGCAGGAGATGGGGAAGCCGAGGCCCCAAGGACCGGAGGAGACGGTCCTCGCCCTCGGGGCTATGCCTCCTCCGGGGGATGCCATTCTGGGGGGCGCGGCTCGGCCCGTGCAGATCGCGGAGGGTCGGGCCGTCGTGACGTCTAATGTGGCGCCCCTCAGGGGTCCTCATGGGAAGGGCCCTGCCCACCCTGAGGCTCCTGTGGTGGGAGGAGAAGGCGACGCCTCGTGGGCCAAAAGCCCCGTGTTCTGGCCCGATCTCGATGACGCAGAGGGAGGGGCCAGATTTGTTCTGGACGATCCGTCAGAGGCCTACCTCTGGCAGGGTCTGGACGCGTGCGGGCGTGCCAGCGTCGAGGCCATTAACCGTGCCCCTGAGCTCGTGAGCCGAGACATGTATAAATTGGCCCAGGTGATGCTTCCTTCCATACCGTGAGGAGTTTTTTGTTCTACATTGCACTACTGACCCCCTGTGTGATTTCTGATTTTGCAGGCACTCAAGGCTACGTCCCTGGAGAAGTCGGTTTTCCTCCGCAGGGAAAGAGACGCCTGGGCAACCTGCGAGAATGAGAAGGCTGCTAGGGAGGCGGCTGAGGGGGAACTCGCGAAGGAATGCGAGATTTCTGTCGAGCGTCGGCAGAAATGCACGACCCTCGCGACTGAGGCTCGGGAGGCCCAGGAAAAGGTCGCTCCTCTGGAAAAGAGGGTTAGCGACCTAACCCAGGAGTCCCAAGAGTAGAGGGCGGCGACTGAGGGGTACAAGGGCGAGGTTGCTCGGCTTGAGGCTCTGCTCGCCAAAAAAGACCTTGCCCTGAACCAAACTCAGGCTGACCTTTCTGCTGCTCAGAGCGAGGTGGTCCATTGGCACTGGAGCTCGGCGGAGAATGAGAAGCGAGCCGAGGGTAAGAGCCGCATCTTTTAACTTAGCTCTTTTTATATTCGGGTTGACTTTCCTGACCTTTCTGCTCTTTTTTGTTCTACTTTTCAACAGAGACGGAGAGGAAGATGGCCGAGGCAACCTCTACCGCTGATGCTCTGCAGAGGTCCCTTGACACCAAGGCCGCGGACCGCTTGGCTCTACAAACCGTGGTCACCTCGGCGTGCGAGGGGCTCGGGGTGTCGGCGTCGGGGTCATCGCTGCCGAGTCGAGTCGAAGCCCTTTACTCCCGGGTCGGGGAGAAGATGAGGGAGGCGCTCCACGCCGGGGTGAAGAAAGCCCTGGCGGTGGTGAGCTCTCACTACGTCGGCATTGACTTGCCGACGGTCTGTGAGGGCTACGTCCTCCCTGACGATGAGGTGGAGGCCCAGGAGGAGCTGCAGAGACTTGAGGATGCCGCGGATGCCCTAGGAGATGCTCTGGCCGCCTTCTTTGACGCCGAGGTGGAGCTTCCCCCTCTCAGCGCGCAGGGGCCTGCGCAGGCAGGGCAACAAGGCCCTTTAAGTTAGATTTTTTCTTTTTTGTAAACGTTAAAGGCCGGTGGGCCTTGTATTGTATATACAGCATTAAATGCTAAGTATGAATTTTTATATGATTGTTTATTTTAAGATTTCCCTTACATTCCTTGTTGTCTCTTTTTCCATTATGCCGACCCGACCTCGGCAGCGTGGGGTCGGGTGAGTTACTTATGGTCTGCGCTAGTCAAAGTGCCCGAGCCTAAGTCCTTTTCCTTAGTGATTTTTAGAAGACCGGATTCGTCCCCCGATCCTAGGGGGTGAGTAGAGGTCGTCCTTGCCCGTGGGCGTGGATCTTTCCTCAGGTTCACGCCTTAGGTTTAGGGGATGGTTCTGCGGTTTCTTAAATCCTTTCGGGAAATGAAAAAGGCACTGGGTCGGGGTGTTTTTGACTTGTGCGAAAAAAGAGAAAAAAGATTCGGAGTTGCCACAGGGGGTTCTCCCCGTGTAGCCCCCGAGGGAGGCTCGGATTCTGCAAGGCAGATCCGAGGCTTACTTTCTAAAAGGAAACTACCATATAATTAAAACTTTTATTTATTCTTTCAAGGTAATGAACAAATGGATATTTTTACAAAATTCTAAGGGTAGAAGCGACGTAGCTGTTCTATGTTCCACGCGTTCTTGAAGACCTCCCCTGCCTTGTTGGCGAGCTTGTAAGTGCCGGGTCGGAGGACTTCGGCGATGACAAAAGGTCCTTTCCAGGGGGCGTGAACTTTTGACGACCCTTGTTGCTTTGTCTGAGCCTCAGCACTAAGTCGCTGACTTGAAAGGCTCGGCCTCGGATTCGTCGTGCGTGGTATCAGCGGAGGGCCTGTTGGTACTTGGCAGAGTGTAGGAGGGCTACATCCCTGGCTTCATCCAGCTGGTCCAGCGCGTCTTCTTGGAATGTCTTGCAGCTATTTTCGTCGTAGGCTTGTACCCTTGGAGACCCGTACTCAAGATCCGTGGGGAGGATGGCTTCCGACCCATAGACCATGAAGAACGGGGTGAAGCCCGTGGCTCGGCTTCGGGAAGTCCTTAGACTCCAGACCACGGCCGGAAGCTCTTTGAGCCACCTTTTTTTCGAATTTGTCCAAACGGTTGAAGATCCTGGGTTTCAGACCCTGGAGGATCATGCCATTGGCACGTTCTACCTGACCGTTGGTCTTTGGGTGAGCAACCGCTACCCAGTCCACATGTATGTGGTGTCTGTCGCAGAACTCCAGGAATTTCCGCCCGGTGAACTGTGTGCCATTATCAGTGATAATGGAGTTGGGCACTCCAATCGGTGAATGATATCTGTGAAAAATAGCACTGCTTGTTCGGCCTTGATCCTAGTGATGGGTCGGACCTCAATCCACTTGGAGAACTTGTCGATTGCGACAAGCAGGTGGGTGAAGCCCACGGGCGCCCTTTGTAGAGGCCCGACGAGGTCGAGGCCCCAGACAGCAAAGGGCCAAGTGATGGGGATCGTCAGCAGGGCTTGAGCGGGGAGATGAATCTGTCGAGCATAGAACTAGCATCCCTCACAGGTCCACACGATCTCCGTGGCGTCAACCACGGCGGTGGGCCAGTAGAAGCCTTGTCGGAAGGCATTTCCTACTAGCGTTCGAGGCGCGGCGTGGTGACCGCAAGCCCCCGAGTGTATGTCCTCCAGGAGCTTGATTCCCTCCTGACATGAGATGCAGCGCATAAGGATGCCCAAGGGGCTACGCTTGTATATTTCTCCGTCGAGAAGGACGAAAGTATTGGCGCGACGAGCCACACGCCTTGCCTCAGCCTGGTCTGAGGGCAAAGTGCCATCGACGAGGCGTTGCAGCAAGGGGTAGCGCCAGTCCGGCGAATCGTCAGGCGCAGGGGGCTCGGGCTCGATGTCCATGGCCTCCTGCTCCTGAGCGGCGGAGACCTCGGGGTCGGGGCCTAAGTTGCCTGGGGGTTGATCCGAGCCCCCATCGTCTTTGTAGTCGATGGAGGGCTTGTAAAGATCGCTGACGATGACATCCGAGGGGACCGTGGCCCGCTCGGACGCCATCTTGGCGAGCGCGTCGGCGGCCTCATTGTACTTCCTTAACACGTGGTTAAGCTCGAGGTCGTCGAATTTTTCCTCCAGGCGTCGGACTGCTTTGCAGTACGCGTCCATCTTAGGATCGTGGCAGCTGGACTCTTTCATGACTTGGTCAATGATGAGTCTGGAGTCGCCTCGGACATCAAGCCGCTTGATTCCAAGTTCGATCGCGATATGGAGACCATTGACAAAGGCCTCATACTCTGCCGTGTTGTTTGAGGCCGGGAAGTGGAGTCGGATTGCATATCGCATCCTTACCCCAAGGGGTGAGATGAAGACGAGGCCAGCGCCGGCCTCGGTGTTCATCAAGGACCCGTCGAAGTACATGGTCCAGCACTTGTGCTGGATCTGAGGTGGAGGGAGCTGGGTCCCCGTCCACTCTGCTACGAAATCCGCGAGGACTTGGGATTTTATAGCCTTCCGAGGCTCGTAGGTGATCCCATCACCCATAAGTTCTATAGCCCACTTAGCAATTCTGCTATTAGCTTCTCGGTTCTGGATCACTTCCCCTAGAGGGAAAGATGACACAACCGAAACCGGATGGGACTCAAAGTAATGGCGAAGTTTGCGTCGGGCCAAGACTACTGCGTAGAGTAGTTTTTGGATTTGGTGGTATCGGGTCTTAGTGTCGGACAGTACTTCACTGATGAAGTACACCGGTCTTTGGACCGGCAGGACGTGCCCTTCTTCCTTTCTTTCGACCACGATAGCCACGCTGGTCACCTGATCGGTGGCTGCAACATAGAGGAGCAAAGGTTCCCCCTCAGCGGGGGGTACCAGGATGGGAGGATTGGTGAGCAGAGCCTTGAGCTTGTCAAGGGCCTCCTGGGCCTCGGGGGTCCAGGAAAAGTGCTCGGATTTTCTAAGCAACCTATACAGAGGCAGTCCTTTCTCCCCGAGGCGAGAGATGAAGCGACTGAGGGAAGCTAGGCACCCCATGACTCTCTGTACTCCCTTTAGGTTACGAATTGGGCCCATGTTTGCGATGGCCGAGACTTTTTCAGGGTTGGCCTCGATCCCTCGCTCAGACACAATAAATCCGAGGAGCATGCCTCGGGGGACCCCAAAAACGCATTTTTCGGGGTTGAGTTTGATCCCTTTTGCCCTAAGGCATCGGAATGTTTCTTCCAGGTCGGTCACCAGGCCGCTTGCCTTTCTAGATTTGACAACGATTTCGTCTACATAAGCCTCTACCGTTTTGCCTATGAGGTCCCCAAAGACCTGGAGCATACATCGCTGGTATGTAGCCCCTGCGTTCTTAAGGCCGAAAGGCATGGTTACGTAGCAAAACATTCCGAAAGGGTGATGAAAGAAGTCGTGAGCTAGTCGGACTCTTTCATCTTGATTTGGTGGTAGCCGGAATAAGCATCAAGAAAAGATAAAATTTCGCATCCCGCGGTGGAGTAAACTATTTGATCGATACGTGGTAATGGAAAGGGGTTCTTAGGACATGCTTTATTTAAACTGGTTAGTCTACACACATCCTCCACTTCCCATTTTTCTTTTTAACTAGTACAGGGTTAGCTAACCACTCGGGATGGAATACCTCCTTGATGAATCCAGCCGCCAGCAGCTTGTGGATCTCCTCCCCGATGGCCCGGCGCTTCTCCTCATCGAATCGGCGCATGCGCTGCTTCACGGGTTTGGAGGCGGCTCGGATGTCCAAGGAGTGCTCGGCGACTTCCCTCGGTATGCCAGGCATGTCCAAGGGACTCCACGCAAATATGTCGGCATTTGCGCGGAGAAAGTCGACGAGCACTGTTTCCTATTTGGGGTCAAGGCTCGAGCAGATCCTCAACGCCCTGCCCTCAGAGGTCCCAGGGTCGAGGAAGACGAGCTTGGTCTCCTCCACCGGCTCGAAGCTCCCGGCGTGACGCTTGGGGTCGGGGATGTCCTGGTCACCGTCGCCGAGGCTGGTGAGGATGGCCAGAGACTCAGCCAGAGCCTCGGCCTGCTCGATGCACTCGACGTCGCACTGATAGGCGTGCTAGCTGGTCGTACTGATGGTGATGATGCCGTTTGGCCCTGGCATCTTGAGCTTGAGGTAGGTGTAGTTGGGGACGGCCATGAACTTGGCGTAACATGGTCGCCCCAGGATCGCGTGGTAGGTTCCTGGGAACCCGACCACGTCGAATGTGAGGACCTCCCGCCTGAAGTTGTCGGGGGTCCCGAAGCAGACGGGCAGATCGATCTGCCCGAGGGGATGGGCGCGATGCCTCGGCACCACTCCGTGGAATGGTGATGTATCGTTCCTTAGCCGAGACTTGCTGATCCCCATGAGGGCCAAAGTCTCTGCGTAAAGAATGTTGAGGCCGCTGCCTCCGTCCATCAACACCTTGGTGAGACGAGTCTCGACGATGATGGGATCGATGATCAAAGGATAGCTCCCGGGATTGGGGATCCAGTCCGGGTGATCCTGTCGGTCGAACGTGATCGCGCTCTCAGACCACTTGAGGTACGAGGGCGCGGCTGTGCTGACTGCGCAAACTTCTTAGAGTTCGCTCTTCCTTTGACTCGCGGTGAGGTGAGCCGCAAGTCCCCCAAAGATCAAGAGACAGTTCTTAACCTTGGGGAAGCCTTCCCCCTGAGGGTCGTCGTCCTTGGGGGGCTCTTCAGCGCCCTCCTTGGTTATGATGTCGGTGTAGTACCAACGCAGGACAGTGCACTCCTCAAGGGTGTGCTTGGTTGGTCCCCTATGATAGGGGCACGGCTTCTTCAACATTTCGTCGAAGAGACCGGGGCCAACAGGAGCCCGCTTGGGGTGCTTGCGATCTGCCGCGGTGACTAGGTTGTCGTCCGACTGACCCTGCTTCCCCTTGCGACCCTTCTTCTTCTTCTTAGGGTCGCGTGAGCCCGAGGCTTCGATGGCCTCGGCCTTTTGTTTCCCCTTGGCCGTACCGTCACAGAAAATGGCTTCGATGGCCTCGGCCTTTTGTTTCCCCTGAGGCAAAGTTGGTGGCGATGTCGAGCAGCTGGCTGGTGCTCGTGGAGGTCTTGCGGCCGAGCTCGTGTACCAGCTCCTTGCAGGTGGTACTGGCAATGAAGGCTCCGATAACGTCGGAGTCGGTGATGTTGGGGAGCTCGGTGCATTGTTTGGAGAACCGCCTGATGAAGTCTCGGAGGGACTCATCAGGCTTCTGCCGGCAGCTCCTGAGGTCCCAGGAGTTCCCAGGGCGTACGTATGTGCCCTGGAAGTTCCCGATGAAGATCCTGACCAGGTCGGCCCAGTTGTGGATCATGCGCTCAGGGAGGTGCTCAAGCCATGCTCTGGCCGTATCGGCCAGGTGGAGTGGCAGGTTGTGGATGATGAGCAAGTCATCCTCCGCCCCGCCCAGCTGACACGCTAGGCGGTAGTCCGCTAGCCAGAGCTCGGGGTTGGTTTCTCCCGAGTACTTGGTGAGGTTAGCGGGCTGTCAGAATCGCGCCGGGAATTTGGCCCTGCGAATGGCCTCGCTGAAGACGCGGGGGCCCGGAGGCTCTGGCGACGCACTTGGTCGGGGTCGTACCTCCCGCCTCGGCACGGTCGATAGCGTCGAGACTCGGCCTCATCCCTGTCACGCCGTCTTGCCTCGAGGGTGGCCCGGACGTCCGCGTCAGCCCCGACGCGTTCATGGACAGATGGGGCCTTGTTACCCCCTTGCGGGTTAGGGGGCGGCGGACCCTACACCGTCGGCGCCCTGTTAGGAGGGGGTTGGTCCCCTTGGCGTCTCGTGCCGTGGGACTGTGATGCAGAACTTTCTACGTTCTGCACCACAGCTTGCTCCAAGAGGCCACATAGCCCCTGGCGCACTCTTCTCCCCTCAGGAGTCGAAGGCTCAGGCATTGCTCTGAGAAGGAGTGCGGCGGCCATCACGTTCTGGCTGGCCGTGCTGAAGACTGGGGGGTTAACGCCCCCTTCGTCCTCGATGATGCGGCGGTTGACGTCCCGGGCGCGGCGTCTAGCCTCGCCCCCGTCCCCGCGGCCGGACGGGTCTTGGACCAGGGTTTCGCGGAGTTGGCAGAGGCGTACACGCTCTTCTTCGAGTCTGGTCTCCAGCTCATTGAGCTGCTCGAGGTCAGGGCGGTGTCCTCCTACGGGAGCTGAGGCGGCCCCGCGGGCTCCAGGATGGATCCCGGGAGTCGGGTTGGGAGGTGGAGTGGCGTTCCCCTGTCTAGAAGGTCCTGCACCCCCTTGAGCGTGGAGGGGCGCTCCTCCGACCTCAAGGTTGAAGCACTCTCGCGACGGGTCGTATCCACCGTCATCGGAGTTGGAGTAGCCAAGGCAGTAGCTGCTGGTGTCTAGAAAACGCATGAAAGTTTTCGGGTCGCCACACCAGAAAAGTCAGCCAGCCCACTCATCGTCGCCTGAGGTGGGATCCTCAAGGTATGACGAGACAGGCGGCGTAGCGATAAGGTCCAGGGTAGACCTTAGGTGGTGCCCTGGAAGATCCATGTACGCACTTAACGAAGTGCTCACGGAAGAGGCGTAGGTGGCAGCTGCGTTCCTGAGCCCGAAAGGGAGCTCGGGAGGTGCCATTGTCTCCCCTCGATCCGTAGGTGGAGGGTGACGAGAAGTCGAGGCCCCCCGATCCTTCTTCTGAGGAGGAGGTGGGAGCTTCGCTTTCCCCTTTGATCGGGGCGGAACAGGAGGTCGCGATGATCCCCTGTTGGTCCGTGAAGCGGAGCTTGATGCTCCGCGGGCCCTTCCTCTAGCGCCTGTCGGGCCAGAAGAGTGGGCGATCTGATGAGGAATATGCGGGGGGAGGGCCGGACGTACCCTTGCCTCAGCGGTAGGGTCAGAGATCCTAGACCTCTGACGCCCCCGTCGGGCAC
>Ga0182004_10004789_pt1 | contig 10957 bp, 13 predicted proteins | sample Sormic07211540_1_FD_120479 | JGI IMG/M metagenome (GOLD analysis project Ga0182004, IMG submission 120479) | Endophyte microbial communities from Sorghum bicolor roots, Mead, Nebraska, USA - 072115-40_1 MetaG | ecosystem: Host-associated > Plants > Roots > Unclassified | place: USA: Nebraska...
GATCCTAAGACAACACATCCAAGTTCATCTCGACCCTCAGATCACATTTGTGTTTCTGTTCAAGGGTGAAAGATGGAGGTACAAGGATCCATGGACCCACCAAAAGAACCAAACCAGAAATGAACACATGTTGCACTCTATGACAGATGGGGACAGCAATGGATCAAGGCTGGTGGGCCCACCCCACCAAACCTTGGTCGACCAACCGGGCTATGGTGGGACCCACCTGTCAGCTCCACTCCACCAACCTCTAGGACCTTCTAGAAGGCTTAGGGTGGCCCCACCTCACAAAGTGTCAGGTCGACCGACCTATGATATGGACCAACTCAAGGTCGGTTACACTCCATCGACTTTGGCAACATGTGCAGATGATCCTCGACGTCCATCTAAGGCGGTTCCAATGACGGTTTATCCAAGGGTGGAAAAGTGGGAAGCACATGGATCGCTGACGTGGCACCCCCTCTACTCCCCTTATAAATAGAGACTGCATCCAACCTCTTAGTGTGTGTGTGTGTGTGTGTGTGTTTTCAAGTTAGCTCTAGCTTTCCAGTTGTAAGTGTTAGTATAGTGTGGGAGTTAAGTTGAGTCGAGCGAACCTCGGAGTCTCTGGAGTCGTCTTCTAGAGAGTCTGGTATTCCTCTTTACCTTTTCTCTTCTAAGACTTTGAGTATTTAATATATTTACTTTTCCTTTACTTTTTTCAGTATTTACTTAGTGCAATACTCTATTGTAGTGTCCTAATCTATCTTGTAGCAGTCATATACTAGCTAAGATAGTCTTAAGTGCTTGGGTTGTATTCTCTGCCGGTAATAGGGTGCTTGGACTAGGTCGTATACTTAGTCTGAGTAGTAGGAGGTAGCATAAGCATGGTCCTTAGGCTAAAGCTTGCCCTTGAATACCAACATATCAAACATGTTAGCGGGCGGCGGCGAAGCGTGATAGGCCTCTACTTCCCAGTAGATTCTATTCACGTCGGGTACGCTCTGTAGGCGCCCATAAGAAACGAGTCCGCTTGGATAGGAGTTTTGTCCTCCTATTGCAGTCGACTTCCAGCAAACAAGAAGTTATGTTTAGCGACATTAGTGTGTGTCTGCTACTAGACTAGATTGGTTCACAGGAGTAAAGATAGAGTCATAGGAGTCTTTTCCCACCTAGCTACACTACACTAGTTATCTTAGAGTTATCCAGAACCACATCAACCTTCCTCTACGTCTTCATTACCTCACTACCTTGGTTGATCCAAGCTGAGATAGGATTTCCCTTCCTTGCTATCTCTTCTAGCATGCTTTCCCTTGGATGAACTATAAATTACGACACCGTAGATACTCACCACGGTCGAAGTGCTACATTGGTATCTGTGCACTTGCAGAGTTACCCCTAGTACATCTTGCGTCATCGCTAGAGTTTAGCGTTGCTTAGCATTTCTAGAGCCGTTGCTCAGGGTAGCCTCACACCCTATCCTGGTAACAGCTCAGGCTTGCATTTAAGGAGTGCTGGTCAGGCGCCACCATTTCTAGATACTTGTCACATCTTACTCTAGCCGATGTGCGTTAAGATTTGCCAACAAGCATTTCTGGCATTGTTGCCGGGGAAAGCATAGCCTAGAAATTTGTAGCAGGAACGAATCTGGTAAAACATCATCAACTTAGGATCAACTAGTTGTAGGCAGTTACCCCTGCTTGTGTTTCTCTTCATTGTGAAAGCAGGTAGTGTATGAGTTTTTTCTAGTTCAAGGCAACCACATTAGCTGATTCAAAGAGATCTCGAAGGAATTCTAGACTTCATCTAGTCCACCGTCAGAGATCCAGCTCACACTTGAACTCACTCAAGGAAGGAAGTGTAGCACCAAGAATCAGGATGTCGATGGTTAACCAAGCCATCGCCGACTTCTCATCTCCCTCTGCGATCCATATCTCAGTGGGACCACAAGCGGAGATTGGATATATCGACTTTGAGATCTAGCCATCGCTAATCCATATGGTGCAAGCTAGTAGATTTAGTGGGAAACAACACGAGGCTATGGAGGATTACCGGCAGCTTTGTCTGAAATCTTTCAGTTTGAACAGGAGTGGAGAAGTCATCTAGAAGCAAGATCTGCCATTGCCTCGGCAGGTTACCTTTGACTCTAATCCTGGTAAACTTCAAGAGATGGTTAATTCTGCAATTAATCGTGCTTTGATTAACCACTCCGATGTGTTGTCCGCTATGGTTCGAACTTTCAAAGAGGGACAAGCGCCGTGACTTTATGCTGGCCCAGCCTATCATCAGCTAGGGTTGTCATCGGTTGTTGCTCCATCGGCTCCTTCAGCCGTTGCGGGTATAGAAGTTACGTCTCCTCCAAGTATGGCAGGTGTGCCTAATGATCAATCTACACCGATGAGATCAGATCCAATGCCTTCAGGAGGGTGAGTTCAACTCAACACAGATCTATCGGCATCAGCTATGTTAGGGTCTGTATTCCAAAATAGTTATGTTCCTCCTAATTGGTGGGGATATGGTATGCCTCTGGAGTTTTTGGTAAATAATTCTAGATTATCTCACACACCTGATATAGCAAGGAAGGCTCCCGCGCCATCGGCTCCTCCACTTTCACCGATGACTCAAGTGCCTTAATATGCTACGACAACTACTATGCGGCTAGTTACAGGGAATTTTCAGATGCCGTCATTTCAAGTGCCTAATGCAAGTTCATCAGTAAATCCATTGCCGACACAACAGAGGTTCATGTCTTAGGCTGGATATATTAATCCAGCAATAACAGCAAACTACCAGCCATCGACAAGCTTTGTGCCGATGAATGCTAATAATGCTTGGTTAGGACAATTACCCTTTCAGCATACAGTACAGCAAAATCATCAGGTTGCAGGGGTTCAGCTAGGTCACATGCAAGTTGGTTTTCAGAATCAAGCACCGGCTGCTCAGCCGATGAATCTAGTTCAGCAGATCGGAGGACCACAAGCAGTGGCAAATATCCCATTTGCTGGGGATCGTGTGCCACAGAGACATGTGGAAGCATATCAGCAGATGTCCGAGATTCAACCAGTACATTGGCAGGACGCCGACGCTTATTAGGCCGATAAGATAGCAGAGATCTTGAGAGATCAGTTTGAGATAAAACCCAAAGTCAACACTTATTCTTATCGGACACCGTATCCTCCATATATGACTTGATTCCTCTTCCAAATCGGTACAAGGTGCAGGATTTTACCAAGTTATCCGGACAAAATGATACATCAACAATGGAACATGTCAATCGCTTCATTATTCAATGTGGGGAAGCTGCTAACAGAGATGAATTAAGGGTTCGGTTGTTCTCATCATCTTTGTCTAGATCGGCTTTTACGTGGTTTATATCATTACCTCCAAACTCTGTTATTACATGGGCTGATCTAGAGAAACAATTCCATAAATACTTCTTTTCAGGGTTCATGAGAAGAAGCTTACCGATTTACTAAGATTAAGATAGTGTAATGATGAATCGGTAGAAAACTTTGTGCAGAGGCTGTGAGATGTGAAGAACAAGTGTTAATAGCCTGGTACTGGATGATCGGCAATTGGCCGATCTGGCCTTCCAATGGTTGTTACCACATCTCAAAGACAAGTACGCTTCTCAGGAATTTGAAAGACGAAATCATCTAGTATAGCGAATTTCTGATCAAGACACTAGGGTTTTTGAACCCAGAAAAAATTGGAACAAAAAGGTGTCATTTGTCAGTGAAGCAGAAAATTACGATTCTGATGAAGAGCCAGTTATCAGCTTGGCTGATTGGGTTAAAAACAAAAAGCCGATATCTTGTCCTTTTGGTCAGAAAGAGCCAGAAAAGTTCACCTTTAATGTCACCAAGGCAGACAGGATATTTGATCTCCTGCTTCAAGAAGGACAGATTAAACTATCACCTAACCATGTGATTCCATCGGCAGAGGAGATGAAGAAGATTAGGTACTGCAAATGGCACAATGCAACTTCACACAGCACAAATGAGTGCAAAGTGTTCAGGCAACAGTTGCAATCGGCTATAGAATTTGGGAGAATTAAATTTGATGGCTCTAAAACTCAAAAGTCGATGAAAATTGATCAGCATCCCTTTCCAACAAACATGTTGGATGCTAAAGGTAAGACCAAGGTTCTGACATCAGAAGTTGCCGAAAAAACGCATCGGTGGATCCCAGCATCAAGTAACTACTGATGACACAAAAGGAAAGGGTTTGTTGATGGAAAGTAGCAGTTCTAAAAGGCCTCCTCGATCTGGTATCATGATCACCCATAGGCGGCAACAGGAGAATTGGCAACAGCGTGAGAACCGATATCGACGATAGCAGGAAGAGAGGCATCGAGAAGAATGGAATTGGCATAAGGATCATTGGGATTGCCCATTTTTCATTCATTGTTGGGAGCAGGGTATCAAATTGCCTATTATTGAGAATTGTCCTAAATGTAATGGTTACCACTGAAACAATCGGCCAGATCGGAGATTTCGATCCGATAGTTGAAGTTTGTCTATTAATGAGCCGATCAGAGGTAGAGCGTCAGTGCATGATCGGCTGGGGGGCAGGCTTAACGTGCATGAACTGCTAGGTAGTCACGTTGGATATTTTCTAAGTAATTAAGAAGAACTTGAGGAGATGGCAAATGCTAGAGTCCCTGATGAAGAAATATTCTACAGAGATCCCAATATACGACGTGTAGAATCGTATGAAGTTTGTTATCAGACAGTATGGAAAACCAAGCTTCCCCAATGGTGTCCTGAGGGTTCGACAAAGATAAGGGGAGGAGGATGCAACGTGAGCGCCAAGAAGATTTGTACATGGAGGAAAATTCTCCTAAGCCTGAAAATCAGTGGCACTCAGATTACAAGGGTAAAGGTCCATCGACAGATGTTAATATGGTATTCATGTTGCTGATGGAGTTCCTAGCGCCTTCCAGTGATGAAGAAGAAGTTTTTCTCTTTGATCATATAGCTCAGTTGGCTCTAGATCCTATGATGGCTGTTTTTGAGAAGCCTGCCGATAATGAGACATAGCATCTGAAGGCTTTGTTCGTTAAAGGAAGAGTTGATGGGCAGCCAGTGTCTAAAATTCTCATTGATGGGGGAGCCGCAATTAATATTATGTCCTATGACATGTATCAGAAACTTGGCAAATGATATCAAGATTTTACCAAAACCGATATGATGCTGAAAGATTTTGAGGGCAATGTGTCGCTAGCAAAAGGGGCAGTGTGCGTTGAATTGACCATCGGTAGCAAAACCTTGCCGACAACATTCTTTGTCATCAATGGTAAAGGTGCATACAATCTGCTTTTAGGAAGGGATTGGATTCATGCAAATTATTGTGTTCCTTCTACAATGCACCAATGCCTTGTGCAGTGGGTTGGAGATAAGATTGAGGTTGTCCCTTATGATTCTTCTTACATCATTGCATCGGCAGAGTCAGACACTTATGAGCGAACCAAGTGCATATTAGGAGAAGCCTAGGAGAAAGATTTCCTCAGAGTTGCCGATTATGAGATTCCACCGATCCAAGCAGTCGGATCTGATGAAGAGTTTTAATGGATAGATTCGCCGATGATGGAAAGTTAGGACAGGGGTTCACATCGGCTGATGATTTAGTAGAAGTAAATATTGGTAGTTGAGATAGGCCAATACCTACTTTTATTAGTGCTAAATTAGATTCCAAGTGTAAGCAACAATTAACTGATTTGATGAAGGAATATAAAGATTGTTTTGCTTGGGATTATACTGAGATGCCTGGATTAGACCAATCAATAGTTGATCATCGGTTACCTATCAAATCTGGATTTCGGCCACATTAGCAGCCAGCTGGGCATCAGATTTCGGCCACATTAGCAGCCAGCTGGGCATCAGATTTAGGTTTTCCTGTCTATAAGAAAAACGGAAAACTTCATGTCTGCATTGATTTTAGGAACCTCAACAAGGCTATGCTGATGGATGGCTATCCAATGCCTGTTGAGCAGCTGGGCATCAGATTATTAGTTTTATGAATGGCAATGCGGGATACAATCAAATATTCATGGCCGAGGAGGATATTTGCAAGACTGCCTTTAGATGTCTAGGTCATGTTGGTTTGTTTGAATGGATAGTCATTACTTTTGACTTGAAAAATGTCGGTGCCACTTATCAAAGGGTCATGAATTTTATTTTTCATGAGTTCATCGGCATGTTGTTAGAAATCTACATTGATGATGTGGTGGTTAAGTCTGGGGATTTTGTAGAATATCTAGCCGATCTACGAAAGATACTTGCGTGCACGAGGAAACATGGTTTGAAGATGAATCCTAATAAATGTGCATTTAGTGTATCGGCAGGCCAGTTCTTGGGTTTCATGGTGCATCAGAGGGGGATTGAAATCAGTAGAAGATCCATTGATGCAATTAACAAGGTAGTTGCTCCTGCCAATAAGACTGAACTGCAATCATTGATTGGCAAGATTAATTTCATTAGGAGGTTCATATCTAATCTATCGGGAAAGATCAAAGCTTTCAGTCCCTTGCTTAAATTAAAAGTTGTTTAGGAGTTTGTGTGGGGAACTGAACAGCTGTTGGCCACAGATAAAATTAAGAAATATTTGGTAAATCCTCTGGTATTGGTCTCACCTCAACACGGGAAACCTTTCAGATTGTATTTATCAACCGATAATACTGTTATCGGTTTAGCTCTTATTCAATAATTTGAAGGGAAAGAACGTGTCATTTACTATTTAAGTATAAGTTTGGTGGATGCTGAGACAAGGTATTCGCCCATTGAGAAATTGTGCTTATGTTTGTACTTTTCTTGTGTTAAATTAAGGCATTATTTGCTATTGGCCGAATGCACTATCATATGCAAAGATGATGTGGTCAAATACATGTTGTCAATGCTGATTTTAAGTGCTAGAATCAGCAAGTCGATCTTAGCGTTATTAGAGTTTGATCTATGTTACGAATTGTCCAATGCAGTCAAGGGGCAAGCTATGGCTGATTTTGTTACTCAACATTGCGATGCACTAGGTTCTTTGGAAGTTGCTCCTTTGAGGCTTTTCTTTGACAAATATACATGTGATCAAGGAGCAGGTATCGGTATTGTATTAATTTCACCCTGAGGGAGGAAGTATGAGTTTTCATTGCCGATTGTTGCTACATCAACAAACAATCAGGCTGAGTATCAAGCTTTGGTGAAAGGGTTGGAATTACTTAGAGAAACTCATGCCGATGCTGTTGAAATCTCCGGTGATTCTATGCTTGTTATAAATCAGTTGATGGGGATTTATGAATGCCAAAGTGAGGTTTTAATTTCATATTATGAAAGGTGTTTGCAATTGTTGAAAGAATTTAAAGATTTCCATCTAGAACATATTCCCCAATTGCATAATGAAGAAGCTAATCGGTTGGCTCAGCACACCTTGGGATATCAGCCCATCCTAGAGGTGCTCACATCGGTAGTTGATGCCGATGACTGGAGAACAGAAATTGCCGATTAATTAAAAGACCGATCTAAGAAAGTTGGAAGATGCATTAGGTTTCAAGCTACTAAGTATGTGCTTGTTGATGATGTGTTATATTATTGTACTTTGGATGGAGTTTTACTCAAATGTCTTGGCGATGATGAATCAGAAAGCTTGATGGGTGAAATTCATGTGGGAGTATGTGGAGCACATCAATCGGCTTTCAAGATGAAATGGATGATCAGAAGAAACGAATATTATTGGCCGACTATTCTTGAAGATTGTTTTAAGTATTTTAAAGGATGCCAAGGGTGTCAAAAGTTTGGCAATATTCAAAGAGCACCTGCATCAGCCATGAACCCTATCATTAAACCCTAGTCGTTCCGGGGATGGGCTATTGATCTTATCGGTCAAATTTATCCGCCGTGAAGCAAAGGGCACAAATTTATACTTGATGCCACCAATTATTTCACTAAGTGGGTTGAAGCAATTCCTTTGAAAAAGGTGACATAAGCCAATATGATTGATTTTGTAAAGGAGCTTATTGTTTACCAATTTGGTATTCCACAGACAATCACTACCGATGAGGGTACTATGTTTACATCGGGAGAATTTGATGAATTTGCAATCGGTATGGGAATTAAAGTTTTAAATTCTTCTGCTTATTATGCTCAAGCTAATGGACAGGCCGAGGCTTCTAACAACAGAATCATTAAACTCATTAAGCGTAAAATTGAGGAAAACCCTAGGCAGTGGCATACAATGTTAAATGAAGCCCTATGGTCATATCGAATGGCGTGTCATGGTGCAACTAAAATATCACCTTATCAGATGGTATGGGCACAACGCAATACTACCTTAGGAAATTAAAACTGGCTCTAGGCGGATATTCTCTCAAGATCAGTTAACCACCGATGATTATGATACTTTGATGAAGGATGAGTTGGAGGATTTGGCAGGTCATCGGTTGAAAGCTTTGGTTAGCATTGAGGAAAATAAGAAAAGAGTGGCCAGGTGGTATGATAAAAGGGTAAAAGCCAAAGAATTTGCTGATGGAGATTTGGTTTGGAAATTGATTCTACCGATTGGGACTAAAAGTTCAAAGTTTGGTAAATGGTCTCCTAATTGGGAGGGTCTTTATCGGATAAGTCTATCTGCTCCTCGCAATGCATATATCTTAGAAACCATCGAAGGGGTTGAATTTCCCAGAGCATTAAATGGAAAGTATTTAAAGAGGTATTACCCTAGAATCTGGATAGATGCATGAGAGTTTAGATGCCGATAACAATCCTATTGGCTGGACAAAAGTATTAGTGTTTTCTAAAGAGTACCGATGCAACACACTACCGATAATGAAAATTACAAATTTAGCAAAGACTGGATAGCCAATATCGCACGTAGGCGAATTTGGTTGGCTTCCTCTATCTCTTTGGTATCTTCATCGGCTGAGCCCTCCACTAGCTTCAGTTTCTTTTTCATCATCAGAGCTTTGCAGGCTTGGGTGTCCCTCTCTTGTTGAAGATCCCTGATTGCATCGGGCAGCTGACTTTCTTCTTATTCAGCCTAGATCAGTGCTTCTTTGACTTGCTTAAACTCGGCCAATAAGACTTCTTTCTTCACCGACAGTTTTGAGATCTTCTACTTTAATTCAGCGCCCAAAGTTTGCAAGCTGCCGATGCTCTTGTGTTTTTCATCAGCGATGCATTTCACTTGCAACATCTCTTCTTTGGGCAGCCCTGTCGACGATACGTTGAGCGGCCTTTTGGTATTGGAGCTTGCGGCTCTCCAGGTGGGCAGCTTGAAAGAGTGCTTCTTCGACATCGGCAGAGACTTGGCCGCGGATTGTTTTGAAGATAACTTTTGCCGAGTCCGAATCATCTACCAGCTGAGCTGTGTCTTGATGCAGCAAGTTCAATAGATCCTCTAGCTTAGATCTAACTTCTGTCGATATTGTTCCAAGTGCTAATGAGGAGCTTTCCTCTTCCCCTTCATCATCAGAGATGTTGAAGGCAAAGGAAAATAGGCTATCGGGAGAGTCTTGCTCCTAAGAAAAAGAAAATGAGTTAGTTGAAAGCAAGTATGAATGGTGTAGATCGGTCAGATCTGATAGCTTACTTGTTTCAAGGTAATCTCTTGCCTTTGGCTGGAGGACGCAGTCTGAATTATGCTTTGATGAGGATCGGCTAGGTCTACCGACGGGACATCTTCAGCTGCAGAATTGATTAATGCTGAGAATAATGGCGATTTCTTTGTAGCTTTATCGGTAGTGGATTCTTGAAATATGACAAGTAGTGACATACCTTGTGTGGGTAGAGTGATTGTTTTCTTAGGAGCAGCGGCCGATGACGTGCCTTGATCGAACGGGTCAATTGTTTGTTCAGGTGCATCGGCCGGATCAGGTTGACTAGAAGACACCGGCTGAGGTGGAGAAGATGGTGTAGCTCTGTGCCATTTTGGCTGGGCCTTGGTGCCTGTCGAGGCCTTTCTCTTAGATTGTGCTTTATCGGCTGTTGCCTCGGGGGCATTGGCACCCGATGGTTGAACATCATGGACTCTTGCCGATGCATCGGTTTGCTGCTGCAAAACAAATATAAGGCATAATGTCTTATAAGTTAAATATGAAGACAGGAAAATACCTCCGTAGGTTCATCAAGAGTTGTAGTGTCCGGCGTACGAGGAGTTGCCGATGATGCCCCAGTTGTGGTCGTTTCGCCCTGAAAAGATGGTGTAAGTATGAATTGAAATCCTCATGATTAAAATAGTTAAGGTTGTTACCTTAAAAGCTTGCGCCAAGGTAGCGGTAGCAACCGATGGGGTGGCCTTTGAGCGTTTGGTGGTGATCTTCTTGAAATGGGCTCCCCGATGAGTCAAGGCTGCCTAAGTGGGGGCATTATAGCCGATTGGTGAGATTAGAGACACTGGTCAGAGGTCAAAAGGTCGCCACTTTTGCTCATTGCTAGTGCTGGATCATCCACCTGTCAAATGAAAGAGTTAGTTACCGATGAAGTTAAAAACGAAGAAAGGACTAAGTGTTGGGAGAAAACTTACTGCGTCATCAGGGATAACATGCTCGGAGTTGATAAGGTGCTGATATGTGTGAGCCGATGCTGCGAATAGTTGTCCTCTCCATTCTTGCCACCATGACTTGTAAGATTTGGTGATAAAGGAGGTCAGCACCCAGGTGGACAGATCGATGTCTGTGGTATCGGCATCGGAAGGAAGTTGAGCTACCTTGATCCAGTCAAGACCACTGGTGATTGTTTCTCTTGGCTTAATCACATTGTCATAACAGAGCCTGATCGGTAGTTGACCAAAGGCCAGTTGACGTGCTACTACCGATGGATGGTAAAACTCATAAGTGATGCTAGCATTCTTCCCAATGCTAAATGTGTTTCACTGGAATCGCCTGAGGAGTAATAATAGCCATCATCAGATCATTATCTTTATTCAGCGCCTTATCGGCAAGGTTAAAGAGGAGGGGGGATCTGGATTCCTCGTCGATGTAGGGCATCCAGGC
>Ga0182004_10004790_pt1 | contig 10956 bp, 10 predicted proteins | sample Sormic07211540_1_FD_120479 | JGI IMG/M metagenome (GOLD analysis project Ga0182004, IMG submission 120479) | Endophyte microbial communities from Sorghum bicolor roots, Mead, Nebraska, USA - 072115-40_1 MetaG | ecosystem: Host-associated > Plants > Roots > Unclassified | place: USA: Nebraska...
AGTAGCTTCTGATGCTCCTTTGGCCGGTGTCCTGTACGCGTTCTTCGAGCAGTAACAAGGCCATTCGAGCAGAAACTGACCATCACGAACATCACTCCACGCCTCACCTCGGATCCTGCGACGAAGCTGAGAACCGCCGCAACATCCCCGAGAAGGTACTCCACGGCGGTGTCGCCCAAACTGGCGTCCGGCGCCACCTCGCCGCGGTTGGACGGCCACATGGCGATGTCGCCATGGCTGCCCTCCAGCAAGATGTCCTCTGCAGCCAACTCGCCTCCTCGTGGACACTCCACCTCAGGTAGTGCTTTGGACTTGTGAGAGCATTCAGATCCTCTCTCTCTCTCTCTCTCTCTCTCTCTCTCTCTGAAATGAGCATTCATATCCTTAGTGGCACACGAGGCAATCCATAACTTTTTTTCCCTGGCATTTTCCTGACGAACTCTGAATCAGGACGCGGTACAAGAGTAGATGGCAAAGAGTTCTTTCGTCAAGCAAGGTATGCTTGTCCCCATGCTTGCCCTCATATGAAGACCTACGTCCAGTTCTTCATTCATACAAAAATAGCATATAACTTGTTGAATTCACATCCCCAGAAGTCGCCTGTCATACGAACAATTTGCGGCTTTTCTCGCCAACATCAAGGAGCTCAACGCCCATAGGCAATCTCGAGAGGTGGGAAGCTTTTGACCAAGTATCAGTCTTCAAAAGATTTTGTTCACTTCTTCATGCACCGAATTGTTGATATTCGCGTAAACTGTTGTGCTGCAGGAGACCCTGAGGAAGGCGGATGAGATCTTCGGTGCAGAAAACAAAGACCTCTTGAGGTCGTTCCAAGGGCTGCTTAGCCGCAGCCTATCGTAGTTCAAAAAAAAAAAAGAGCTTGGCAAACCTATCTGTTGCTACTCGTTGTTACGGCTGTTCATGATTCATGAACAGGGCCGTCAGCAGGCATACACTTTGTGTAGAATAAAACGATGTGGACCATACTAAGACGTGCAGATTGCACTATAAAAATTGCATACTAGGATGCATCAAAATCAGGTAGTAAGTAAATCTTCTTTCTGTCCAGATCTTTGCCTGAAAAAGAGTTAACATTTCCAGGTATAAACACTGGACACCACCAAATCAATACAAGTTGGACCGATCAAACCAAAGACAGTAGACAAGTTAGACACAACCTACATCAAACAAAAAGATCAAATGAATCCAAATTCAAACCACCATTGCATGCTTTCATTTATCTCCTTGTGACCGCTTAAATCACCTGCACAACGAGAATTACCAGAGTTGACAAATAACTGAAACCGCGCATGAAGAATTTAACACCTGGATATGAAGTACTGCTTGCAACTCTAATTGTACGGATAGAGAATGCATCCGACACAGTTCTGAAGTCAGAACGGTAAGAACTGCATAACCTGTAGCTAGAAGGGGCAAATTTCAACCTTCCTAGGTCTATATAAGACTACCTAAATTGTTAAGGTGTAGAATCATCCAATCCACAGGGGAAAAAACATCCTCCACCATAACCAGACGGCCTTATGTACAAGGCAGAGCATCCAGGGAAAAAATTGAGCTGTGCTTAGCATATTTCAGGATCATGTACAAGGGCTTTAGCTTGTGCTACAAGCTGCACTGACGGCTTTACCCGGGAAGTGCATGTAACTGTAAAGTGACTGTACGAAGGGATGGTTGTCGATGTCCTTGAGCTTGTGTTACCATTCTTCTTTTCACTGCCTCTTGGCAAGCGTCTTTTTAAGGCCTCTCAAGATCTTCGCAAACCACATTATGTTCATGACAAGCAGTATTGTGGGCACACCAAATACCAGAATGCAGCTAAAGGTATGCATCTGTTTGACCTGTCAAAACAGAATATACAAGATAAGTTTATTGTTGAACAGATTTAGCTTCAAAATCATCGGTGAGATATTGATGTGTACCCCAGTTTTTATGTGATGACAAGAGAAAAATACCTGATCATAGTGGAAGTAGATGTGGTAAAACAAGTAGACGAACAAAATTATCCGTGCCACCTGCATGAAGCAATTGGCTCTTCACAATTAGAGAGAAAATAATAGAAGGTCACTAACAGTACAAGAATGACTGGCACTGATTAGGACAAAAACAATTAAACACGGCTACCAGTTTTTAGCATTCATATTTCTATAATTAAAAATAATCATACTGAAGCACAAAGCGAAATGGGAATGAGAAATGCGTATAAAATATCCTCCAGCCTCATATAGACCAAAAGAGATTGGAAATGTTTAGTGAAGTATAAGATACACAGCATTGTGTTAAAGCATGTTAGAATATTCTAAGACAAATAGCAGATAATGCTTTCTTCATAACTTGCAGCATGAAATTACATCGTAGTAACATACCAGCCATGCAACAAACATCGAAACACCATTGACAAGATAGGCCTTGGATTTTTTCATTCCAGCAGTGTCAAGGAACCTTGATGACAGAACAGGTCAGATACATTGAAGTAATAAGATGGTTAAAAAAACAGTGCACATTCATTTCATCAAATACCATCGGAGGTTGATTCCAGGTGTGGTTGTTTCAGAGATGAGACACATGTATGTGTACAACTGTCCTTCCCCAGAATACATAGCAAAGACTACAGAAATAAGCGACAGCATATGGTGAAGGACCTGAAAATGTATGTTTGTTACCGTAAGGTGCAGTCAAAATGTGACAACTTGTAGTAATATGATCCAACAAAGCATATATCTCTAGCATAAGTAAGTGAAAGTAATAGGGTTTACCATGAAAGATACTTTCACTATACCATATTTTCATAGTTTTTTGCCAACACACAAGGGTGGTGCATATTAGTACTCAAAGTTGATTTAGTAGACTGTGGCATGTTAAATCAGCATGTATTTTTATACAAACGGGGTAGAAACTGAAAGCAAAGGAGATATATAAATGAAAAATAAGTTAGTGATCTGATATGTTCACTTACATACTCCATACCACCAAGAGAAGGATAAGCCCATAATATCATAGCAAGGTCAGTGATGAAATACCCAACAGAAACCTGGACAAATTAAAATTCAGTTAATATGAGGAAAAAGAGACAAAACTAAATGATAACATAGACTTTATTGAACGGGAATGAATTGAAATATTAACATATTTTACCCCCAGAGTGAAAATGGATAGATTTGAACTCCGAAAAGTTACTGGTCCATCCAGCTGATCAGAGAATAGGTTGGAGAAGAATACCAGGTACACTGACATGACTGTGATGAATATCGCATGGATAGTGGACATGCCCCTGAACAAGTAAACAGTGGGTGTTGAACATAAATTCTGATAGAAGTAACACGAAATTGGGCATAGATTTTGCAACTAGACTGTTTGACCTGTTGTTCCACTCAAGCTTTTGGGTTTTTGTAAGTGAACCATAACCCTTATAGTACAATAAGCTGATTATACTTGTTATGTCATAAGCCTGAGAAAACAAAGCATAAAGTTAGCCTTGGGTAGAACTTATTCAAAACAGAACTAACTAGAGTTCTGAGATGCAGGCACATAGGAATCAATCACAACAAATCCATGCAACAGTTTTAAGGCTGGCACAGTAACAGAAACAAAATTATTGTTTGTGTGTTGTTACCAACTTATCTAGCAACACACTTGCTAATTTTCTATAGATAACTACACCAAATGTTGTCCAAGTTAGCAATACTTCAAGCACTTTTTCAGAAACATTTAATGATTTAATCCAGCTAATTTTCTAAGGCACCCTGAAGTCGGCTGATTTATCTAAAAAATAGTAAAGTGAAACTGGGCCTAATAAATGAACTAACAGAGATTAAATAAATGAATCACAAATATCTCTGTACGGGTGTGGTGGGTGTTGTTTGTGTTTTGTCTTCACATTTCTTCTTCTTAATGCAATGACAAGCTGTGTATTCAAGAAAAAAAGTTTTAGCTGCCATTCTGTCAAACAGTTTTGTTAAAAAGATCCATTCATGTTAATTTATGTAAACACAAAACGTACTTATCTTCAAAGGTGTTCGTTGATATTAACTTACCATGAATTCAGCTAAATCTCAACAATTCAAAATAAACCTGAGTTATAAGTCCAAGCAAACTGTTGAAACTATTTTACAAAAGTAATTTGGAAATTTACCACAATTGGCATCTACAACCATAGTCAAAATCACAAATAATTTCAACTTTTTTTTTTGACGAGATAAATAATTTCAACTTTGAACCAATCCCAGATACACCTATGATCTAATTTCCTTCCATCTATAAGTTTTGTTTACTTCTAATCTACTCCATAGTCCTATGTTTACCTATAGCAATTTCCTTCTAAAAAAGGAACTACTAAAGTTACAGTGATGCTTTGCTCCCAATTAAATACAAACATGAGACTGAGAGCATATATTAATCTGAAGGAAGTCTGATCATAAAATGTCAAATAGTCAACAGATAAGAGGAGGCAAATGGTACCATCTTGCACATCAGGATCCCACCAAGTACAGCAGTGTATGAAACATACGAATCTGCAAGAAGGTACTCCTTAACAAGCGATTCTGCTTTGTACTTGTAGGCCTTAGCTGCCAGCACTGAAGTCATGGACAGATCCATCATCTGGTATCTAGACTCAACAACCTAGTGAAAGAGACAAGTCAGATAATGAAGCACACCATTCAACCATAGAGCATAAGCACAATAAATGGCGACCACCAAATGTCAACAACAACTTGCCCACATGAATGTAAAAATGCGCTAAGAAATGGGCCATTACTATACAATAATTAAATAATCATCCATGAAACATACAATGGATGTTATAAATGCGTCATGTGAAATCATACAGATCCCACAATTAAATGTGTAATGGGAAACCATGTGGATATGGCAACCTAGCTTGTTTTAAATCTGACAATGAAGCAACATACACTTTCCTCTTATCTTATGCTTCATGTTTGATAATAGCAAATAGGACCATACCTCAAACAATGAAACTAAACTAGCTGGTTAAGAGTGCAAATAACACGAAAAGATACTGAAAAGGGACATGATCCATTTCATTGAGAATGAGTCACTTCACAATTTAACAAAATCGAATAAGATATTTTTCACCCCCAAGTGCCCAAGCATGAATCCTGAACATTTGATTGATTATCATTCTGCTAAACATAACGGTCCAAGTATATATCGGAGAATCCATCAGATAAAAAAACAACTGATAAACAACTAATGTATCAGGAGTCATTTGAATGCTAGTAAGAACATCACCAAACACATAACATGTTTCACCTTACAAACAATCACTACAAACAACATGATCAACAATGATTCATTCCGAAGAAGATACCAAACAATTTGTGATGTTCCTCTGTCACAAGGAAAGAACTATGAGGACAAAAACGCTGCAGCTTATTGGCCTTTTAACCACGCAAGGGAATCTACGCACCCAAAAGGAACCACGAAAACGACGAATAAAGATATCTGGAGGAGGAAAAGGGTGCGCAAGGGGGAGAACTTTTCGCGGCAGAATCCAACCAGCCAGCGAAGGAAAACAGCACACACACAAAAACCTCCCGCACATTGCGACCAATCGGGCATGGAATCGATTCCCAGAAGGGTCACAGAGATCAAAAGGAAACAACGGCCGAAGCATCCCGTCGCTCGTGCGGTAACCAACCAGCATCCCGACGCGGGGAGGAAGAACACAAGGAACCGTAACCCCCCTCTGCATTGCGTGCAGGACCGAGACGCGATCGATGGCCGAAAACCCCATCAGAATCGAACCCAAGAGCGCGCCGAAACAGAAAAGCACATGACGGCCACAACCGCCTCCCCTCCCGCCCCCGTCCTCGCCATGGCACCACCACCCCACCCCCAGAGCAAACAAAACCGAGATCAAAACCTACCCCAACCCACCTCGAAACCGTGGGAAGCTACGGCACGACAGCTATGGCGCGCAGGATCAATCAAACACCGGAGAAATCAATAAGCCGCAAACATCGGGGCTGGGTCGGGGTCGGGGATGGGAGGCATCAGGCATTAGTTACCTCGCGCGGCGGCCGGGCGGGGCGGGGCGGGCGCCTGCGTTGGCGCAAGCAACCGGGACGGGGGGCGTTGCGTCAGGTTGGGACTCGGGATCGGTGCCCGCCTGCCCGGGCTATATTTCGCTTCCACGACGTGTTCTGTCGCCTCGCCTGTTGCGAGACGGAAGGGGAGGAAGGAAGGGGACGAGTGGAATGGAGAAGAGGAGGACTGGAATAATAATGGCCAATTACGAGCGGCGCCTTGTCTTGACATGAAAGAAAAGAAATAGATTGAAAAAAAAAATACAAAATGAACTGGTGGAGGAATATAATATAATAATATACTCCATATCGTATACAGTTATTTAAATTATAAACATATGTAAGCATAATTCTTTAAATTATTTCCATCACGATACTGCAAATCACCTTAGGCTAATCTTAATTAGAACATCTACCTTTTTTATCCAGTTATATTATACGTTCACGTGTTCTTTCTGGGTAATAATAAACAAACTAATAGAAGATATACTCCGTATCGTAATTATCTGGCTACATCAATTGATATGGAGGGCGTGCGGAAGTGTCTTTTCGTACCTTTTGATCTGACTAGCAGTTACTCAATTATTTCCATTATCGTACTGCAAATCACCTTAGGCTGTAATCTTAATTAGAACATCTACCTCTTTTATCCAGTTATATTATATGTTCATGTGCTCTTTCTGGGTAATAAAAAACTAAGACATTTTTTGTCCGGTATATTTCTTTTATCATGGTTACAATAATGGTTTACTGGAAATCACCTTAGGCCAATTACTAAGATTACTAAAATACAATGATTTTACTAAGGTCCTGTTTGATTCATCATTTGCTAATAGTTAGTTGGCTAATAGCTCATATCTAATACTAGTATTAGCTAACTAAGTATTAGCTACCTATTAGCTGGAGGTGTTTGGACGCACACAACAAATGAAAAATGCTACTAAGATAACTATTAGTTGCTATTATCTGATTTGATCCAACTAGTAAGATAGTTATTATCTAAAGAGCTAACTAATAATCATTTATTTTATAGCTGCATCTGTTTAGATTTAAAATAGATAACTATTATATATAAGAATCCAAACATAGCTTTAAGATGCAATGGTTGCTTTTATCTACCCGCTTCTTGGAAGATATATGGTCCTGTTACCTTATGCAAATGGTTATTTTGTACACCCTATGTTCACGAGTTTTACTTGTGCAGAATAATGTTGCAAGTCAGAGAGATGTCTATGTTCATGAATTTTAGGCTCTGTTTAGTTAGGGCTCCAATGTATATACAGTAAGAGGAATAGAGGATGCAAAAAGAAGAGAGAGAAGAAAGGGGTGCAATATATTATAGAGGTAGTGCTAGTGAGAAACCACTTTTGCACCTGGTGCTAACATTAAACAAATAATTTCTGCTATCGTCTTCACCCATCTGTCTCACTCGTCCATTCCTTCTCTTCTCACACATTGCAAGAGTTCTCAGTGTCTCCATTGGAGCTTGCATCTCCTCTCAAGTTTACTCCCTTGGTCCCAAAATAAATGTCATTCATACTTCATAAAAAGCCATTTTTTTACTTAGACCAAATATATAAGGGAATATTAAATTTATGATGCATAATTGATATCATTGATAAATCGTTGAATATATTTTCATAATTGACTTATTTAAAGATATAAATGTTGTTAATATTTTTTATAAAATAATCAAAGTTGAGAAATATTGACTAATATATAATCTATAGTGACTTTTATTTTGGGATGGAGAGAGTATACATTAAAGTTGCCCTAAGGCGGGCAATAACGACGGTACTGGCACTTTGTTTCGTCGCCTGAAATTGACACTGGTAGGTTGGTCTCCGGCAGGTCGTCTCAGTGTCTCCATTTCTGTGCAAAACATATTAGACCTTGTTTAGTTCAACCTGAAAACCAAAAAGTTTTCGAAATTCTCTGTCACATCAAATTTTTCGACACATACATGAAGCATTAAATATAGACGAAAATAAAAACTAATTGCACAGTTTACCTGTAAATCACGAGATGAATCTTTTAATTCTAGTTAGTCTATAATTGGACAATATTTACCACAAACAAACAAAAGTGCTACAGTAGCGAAATCTAAATTTTTTCTATCTAAACAAGGCCTAAGGCTAGTAGACTGGTAGTCCATACTTAAGGACTATCGTGCCCAGCATGCCCGCTGATGCACACAGACGTACACCTTTCAACTCAATGTAGGCATGCAGTAGTACAACGGTACAAGCTCGTGTGCTTGTTTAGGCCTTGTTTACTTCCTTCTTAAAACTTAATTTTTTTAAAAAAATTTCCCGTTACATCAAATCTTTAGATACATGCATAGAGTATTAAGTATAGATGAAATTAAAAGCTCATTGCACAGTTTATTTGTAATTCACAATATGAATCTTTTGAGTCTAGTTAATCTATAATGGATAACATTTATCAAATACAAACAAAAATACTACAATATTCTAAAAAAATTCGTTGAGACCTTAGTTCGACGGCACGAGCTATAGGGCCTTGTTTAGTTCCGAAAAGTGAAAAGTTTTCGGTATTGTAGCACTTTCGTTTGTTTGTGACAAATATTATCCAATTATAGACTAACTAAGATCAAAAGATTCGTCTCGTGATTTACAGCTAAACTGTGTAATTAGTTTTTGTTTTCATCTATATTTAATATTTCATGCATGTGCCACAAGATTCGATGTGACGGGGAATCTTGAAAACTTTTTGGTTTTCAGGATGAACTAAACAGGGCCTAGGTTTATTACCTCGCCCCGAGATCTATGGCGTCAACCTACCTTCCACATCATTGTCATATATCATCTACCACATCAGTTTGAGATAAATACCTCGGCGTTAGGATCTATAGCGTCGAGATGTGTTACCTTGGTAGCCACGACACTGATCCCAGGTTCAAAGACGAGATTTATCCCAGAGCTATAAATTTTTTTTAAACGACTAAAATATAAAAAAGGTCAGTTGGAAGAAGTCCATTTTAGATCCCTCAGTTTTCGAAAAAATTTGCTTTTCATCCCTGAACTCTTAACTTTTGAAAACTATGCATATTACGTCCCTAACATGGTTATGAATGGTTTTGAATGCAGTTTTGTATTTTTTTTCATTTTTATTTATTTCGGCCGAATATTTGTAAAATTATAGTAAATCACATAAAGTTTATAAAATAGTAGAACTAATTTTGTTGGACTCCAGATAAGTAGATCTACACAGTGAACATATAATATGGTATGCTTTAGTACAAAGTTTTTGCTGTAACTTTAGATTTGTGTTTTTCTATAATTAATTAGAATAATTCATAGCTATAGTTTGTATGGTCCAATTATGGTGATTTTTTTATGTTGGGCTAATTATTATATATTTGAACTGTGGTAAAAATTTCATACTCATTAGATTATGTGTAACTTAGTTATAGATTTATTAAGATTTAACAAGCATAAATCTAAATAAATCTATAACTAAGTAATTCATGATCCACTGAGTATGAAATTTTTACTACAACTCAAGCATAGAATAATTAACCCATCATATAAATTTTATCACAATTGGACCATAGAACTGTAGCTATAATTAGTCTTGTTAATTACATAAAAGCATAGATCTAAAGCTGCATCAAAAAATTTGTACTAAAACATATTATATTATATATTCAATGTGTAGATCTACTTAACAAAATTGACTTTTCTATTTTATGATTTTTATGTAATTTACTTTGATTTTTCAAAAAATCAGCCGAAATAAAAAAAAAGACAAAACCGCTTTTAAAACCAGATCAGAGATGTAATATGCATGGTTTTAAAAGTTGAAAAATATATTTTGTCTGGTTTTAGAGTTTAGGTATGAAAATACTTTTGTGAAAGTTGAGAGGACGGACTTTTTCCATGTCAGTTCGACCGGTTGGCAATCGGTCGGTACTGGCCCGGGCCGCATATTGAACTTGGGCTCAACACTCTTGCCTGGCCGCCTGGGAGAGGAAAAGGCCGCACAGCCTGCGAAAACGGGGACCGGGCCCGGTTCGCCTGAGAGAGGAAAAAGCCGCACAGCCCGCGCGGGCTTTGCAGTGACGCCGGGAACGATTTTTTGTGGTCCGCACCTTGACGGGCCTAGCGGTCAACGCATGTTCGTTCGAGACTCGGAGTGGCGTGCCGCGGAGGAGACGGCGAGCTAGAGACTCCCCCACACGGGCCGGGGGCAAAGAATAGTCGTCGTCGTCACGCACGGCCGCACGTGGGACGCACCGGCCGCGGGACGTACGAGGCACGCCGACCAGGCGCGTCCAACGCCGTGCCGCGTGGGGCAGGCAGGGACCTGGGAGCGCGCGCGGTGTAGCTTTGGCGGGCCGGGGGCGGTGGCCGGTGGCCGGTGGGCGCCATGTGCGATTCGGCGCCGCTAGGCAAAGGCGAAGCTGGTCGGCTGGCAGGGTTGACTTCGGCGGCCAGTTTTTCTATGACAACCTATCTCAATTTAATTACATTAATAATATATATATGTATTAAGAATATTTACCAAGTCTAATAAGTATTATTATATTAATGATTTACATTTCAGAATATAATCTGTTCAGAGATATAGTGTTAAAAATGTAAACCTAGTCAATCTAAACTTACGATGACATTCTCTTGAAGATGATCTAAAAATAATACATATCTCACTTGTCGAGAAGTTAAATTTAACCAAACAAATCCTAAAATATAAAACGTGCGTGTATTTAAGTGATACTAGGACACTCATATCTCCAAGGAGTTTATAATGGTATTAATTAATTCTTCCTATCTCCATCCTGAAACATAAGCATTTGAACTTTGTTATCTCTTACCACGGTTATGCTAATCATATTTTAAAAGTGGTTACATCAATTTTCTTTTTTCAA
>Ga0182004_10004791_pt1 | contig 10956 bp, 8 predicted proteins | sample Sormic07211540_1_FD_120479 | JGI IMG/M metagenome (GOLD analysis project Ga0182004, IMG submission 120479) | Endophyte microbial communities from Sorghum bicolor roots, Mead, Nebraska, USA - 072115-40_1 MetaG | ecosystem: Host-associated > Plants > Roots > Unclassified | place: USA: Nebraska...
CTCGGTACCGTGTTTTTCTAGGTTTGAACAGTACCTATTTTATCAGGAAATAAATTTGTATGGGTACCGAAAGTACCGAACCGATCGGTTTGATAATACCAAACTCCCAGTCTGAGCACTAAGGGCCAACGCGAAATGGGCTGTTATGGGGGCCCTTTGCCCAAAAGACATAACATGGGCAATATGACAGTACGACTGACTTAACTATTACTCAGATATACTACTGCAAACGGTAGTCCGCGCCACGCATCTAGGCGAAATGAACACCTGTCTTTTGTTGCATGGTGGAGTTGTTAGTCTCTATGCTCCTCTACCTTCCTCTATCTAACCATGGGTTTGTTTGACCGCACTTATATTTACCACAATTCACGTATGTAATAATAGATTAAAGTAAAAATTAGTTAATTTATTACCCCAATACGTATGACTTGATAGAGAAGAAAAACAAGGCTTCCTGCGATGGCTTTAGGGGTCTATAGCCCTATGCCTCGCAGGCGCAAGCAAGAGCAAGTACAACCTAACACTGTATGAGTACAAGTCACCAGGCAGGCAAGCACCAGCAACATCCAGATGGCGGAGCCACCTATCAAAAGAGAGCCACGACGCGTCGTTCAATGATCGGCAACAACGGCCTGCAATCTTGAAGAAATGTCTTTATTTGCATTCTAGAAATTTTAGTAGATGACAAACAAGAAAGGAAATATTTTCTACCGGTCAATAGTAAAGAAAAAAAATTAACGACAAAAAATAAGGAGCTACTCTTAACAACATCATTTCAATAATCAATAATATAAATAAAGATTTTTCTCCCCACCTTGCACGGCAAATGTTGCCTCTTGTGTGTGTGTGTGTAGAGCTAGAAGTACCCTACTCTTGCTGAGAAGGAAAAATGTAGGAGTATAGCCCAATTGCACATGTGCCTTTTAGCGAGTCTCTAGTGCAACCCAAATTCAAGGTCATGTGTCTCCTTATTAGGTTTATTAAAATTCACTCCCTCCTTGCGCCGGAGAATTCAGAGCATTGGTGGGGCACCTCCGCGTGCCAACAAATGTCACTACATATTTTTACAAAAAAACCTTTAACTTTTAGAGAATCAACACGCCGTCCAACACTTCGGTGGTGAGCCCCTATCCCAACCCGAACCCTAGGTCCTAATTCATTCCCCTTTGTCCTTCTTATCGCCGCCCTACACTGCTTCCCTTGTGTGCCTCTTGGCGCTGCCATCGCTCGAGCACTCAATACACATGAGCTTGACATCGTTCGGGGCTAGCGCTAGCCTCCCTCGTCCCTATTGAAGACGACGACCAATATGGAGAGCCCAAATATGGCGGCGCAGGCGTACTACAGCCCCTTTGAGGTGCCATTGGTAACCCTAGGACCATTTCTCTCTCCCTTCTCTCTTACACTTATCTCAGATCCATATCTCACCTTCACTTTTCTCTTTTAGATCCAGTGAGCTTTCAAATAGGTGGAGCTCGTCAGCCTCCACCACATACATACTCATTGGCCATGAGGCTCCCATGACCAGGAGGCTGGGCTCCCCACTTGAGATGTGAGGCTTCATCTTACCTTCATCCAGATCTGGCTACCACCACCTCCTCCCCTTCTTGATCTACCTCCAGATCTGGCTGGCATGTTCCTCTCTCGATTTGGCATGACATAGACAAGTTTTTCTTGCTTGTTCGGAGGTTCATGAGGAGACCACTAGTGAGTCTCTTTTCAGTTGATGGGATCTGCGGTGGTGGTTGCAGGCAAACCCCCTAGTACATCCTTCTCATGATCATTGCAGGCCCTCCGCCCTATCTTGAACTCATCAGCCAGGTATGCGCCACTCATCATGCATGCTATGTATTGCTGGTCCATCCATCGATCTTAAGTTCCATCGAAGTGAGGTCTTTAGTGAATGTTTTCTTATTTTTGGCCATACAAGTAGAATTAAGCATACATTTCTTGCTTAGATCGTACACCTGTCGTTCCTTATTTTTATGTTTAGGTAGTTCTTCAATGTTGTTAGAGGATCATCCTGCCCTGGTCTTGTTTCTGGCTTTTGTCAAGTTTATCCAATAACAAGGCATCAGTGGTCGATCCCAACCCCTTTGCTCCCTGATGATCTTTGGTTCTATCGATTTCAACCCTCAATTGATAAAAGTGATTGCAATACACCATGTTGTATATGGGGTTGTAATCAATAAGTAATAAAAATAGGTTTGCAGCTCTATCAGTGGTATACCCCTTTGTTAGTTATCTTAACCTTGCATTTTTTTACACTTAACCTTGTGTTGATAAGATGCATTTCTCTCTATAAATCATCAAAAGATAACATAGGCCACCTAATTGTTGCATTTTAAGAAATAAGTGGTTTACCTTATATGGAGATGATGACAAGAAGATAAAATATACTGCAAAGATGTTCCAACCAAATACTAATTTGTTGCTTGGATGTTTTAAGAAGCATATATATATTGTAGCGTGCATATTACCTAATACTACATAGTTTATAATTCACACATTATTTTTGGATGTGCAAGTTCAGAAAAGGTTTGGGGTGCTTATTAGGAAAGGAATGGCTGACTGCATCCGCGTCCTTCAAGACCCACATGGCTACATGATTAATGAATGTATGTCAATTTTGACATGTGATAATTAGAATGCAATAACTATTTTTTGGTAATACTTGATTTAATGATAATTAAAAGAAAACTTCTACTAGTTACTAAATAATTAATTTATCACTATATAAATAGTCTTGAAGTTTTTTCTCAAAAAACACAGGAGATCTATGCCTCATTATATTAAGAAGAAAAAGGAGGGTAAAGAACCAACAACACTTACACCAAAAACGCAACACACAAACACACTCACACAACTATAGCAGTGCAACACACCTTAGAAAAACAAGAGGCCAACAAAACAGCACTATGGACTAACTGCCAGGGATGGGGCAGACAAGAGGGATAATCATCAAGGCCCAGCTGAGTCCACAGCCGACGCTCATCTCCAGCCATGATTAAAGATCTAGCAACACTTGGAGCCGACCCATCGAAAACACAACAATTATGACGATTCCAGAGAATCCATGCCCCAAGAATGATTATGCAAATCCATCTCATTCTTAAGGCCGAGCCAAGGGTTTTTAAGTATGAAATTCGTAGGCCCCCAAGCTCAATTGGTAGACAAACCTTCACCCATGCTACTAGACAATGACCCCCCTGCATTCTTGTGACCACGCCAAAGAAAGGCACGTCATCTCTTGTCAATTGCTTTGATAACCCATGTTGGAAGATCGACCGCCATGACAATGTAGATAAGCATACTAGTAAGCACAAATTGAACCTATACCCTTCTTCCTGCCTTTGTCATCAAGTCCGCCTTCCATCCTAACAATTGATCAGCAATGCGGTTAATAATAGGCTGCACTTGATCCTTAGTTAGCTTTTTTTAAGGAAAGAGGCAAGCCAAGGTATTTGCATGGAAAATCAGAGAGAGCACAAGGTAAACAGTCTTGAAATGAAACTATTTGAGAAAATTGCATCTATAATCATGCTGATGTTGTTCATAAAATTCTTGTTTTACTCTAGTGGCTATTTTTGTGAAGTTTTGATTCCACTAGAAGCATAGACCTCTCTAGATTAGATGGATTATTCTTAAGTTTTTGAAGATAATATTTTAATAGATCAAATGCAGTGGATGCATATGAAAAGCAAATCATGAGTTTTTCCTGCAGGCTACATAACTATCAATTTAGAAGTACTGTTATGCATAATGGATAATAATTTTTATATTTAGTTACTTTTTGTAAAACTGTGTCTAAACTCCTGAATAAATTTGTCAATTGATGAATTATTTGGTTAACATTACTATGCTTTTGTCTCACTCTCCTAGAAGTATCTTTATCTCTCATATGTTCTGTATATATTGTGTTATTAATGTCCACTTATTTGGACAGGTGCAACTTCTCCTTAAGAAATTTGTGGTGCCATCATGTGGGTCGATTAGGACAGGTGTGTCTCGTTTTGAACATGTCTTCTTTTGCTGCTGTGCACAAGCAAATTGATAGGATTTGTTTTTAAAATCTAATCTCTGATACATACTCTCTCCATTCTAATTATAAGACTTTGGCTTTTCTAGACACATAGCTTTTGTTGTACACTTAGATTAGTAAAAGCAAAGTATTTAGAAAAACTAAAATGTCTTAAAATTTACAATGGAGGGAGTATCCTTTAGGTGCCATGCAAATTAATATATATTAAATCTAGAGTGTGCAATCAGGAAAGGAAAAAAATTATTCATGCATTTTAATGCTGCCATCCATTTTTTGAGCTTCTACTCTATTGATAAAATGTCATATTTTGAGCCTATTGATGCTCATTGTCAATTGTGCATATACATAGGCAAGGTCTGAGCTAGGATTTGGGCATAGAGGGAAGGGGGGGCGCTCAAATCATCAACAATCATGTATGATGAATTGCATACACAACAATAGCATACATAAACAAGAAAATCTTTATGTTACATTACAAAATAAAGCTTAAACTATAAAAAAGAACATTCAATATCTCACAAAAAAGAAACAAAATTAATTTGCGTTAGGTCTACAAATTTCACTCTTTCGATCTAAGTCTTTGGAAAAGAAAGAATCACAGTAATAATAGGAACAAAGGATATAAAGAAGATAACAGGAATACAAAATCCCAAATAGTATAGAAGCCCAATCTAACTCTTAAGCCAAAAAAAGATTCAGTAATAACAGGAACAAAGGTGATAAGGAAGATAACAGGAAGAGTAATCCCAAATAATATAGATGCCATTAAAGACCAATTTGGAGGGATAGCAAACTAGCAAAGCATTAATTACATTTAACTAGGTAATTAGAGTGTGTACTGTGGAGATGAAGAACTAGACACTTGGTAGGCAATAACAAAAAGAATGAAAGAGAGGATAAGAAAATAAAAGAATGATAGTTAATTATGTAAGATGCTATTAGAGATTAATATGAAGAGATGAGAAGAGGTTAAAGCAAAAGTTAAATAGCTGTAACACCCTAGAAGAAAACAATGACAAACACCTTCTGGAGTATTAGCACACTAGGAACATAACATTAGAGAGAATAGAAGCATTACTGATCATATAGATTATACAATAAAAGGAGAGACTTTACTGATAGCAAAAAAAACAATTTCAAACATTAACCATAAGTTACATCGCAGAAGGATAGAAGAAAGATCCAACTATGACCATCATAAAAATAACAACACACATGCTTATTGTGGTGTATATCAACAAAGTGTGCACTCGTGTTGCTACTTCCATCCCGCCAAGTATCCTTGAAACAATGTACCTGAGATGGGGGAAACAAGCGTATTAGGTTTAAGGAAAACCTCAATAAGAAAATTTAACAATGCTATTCAACTCAAAGTTTGATTAAGCATTAAATTCAAATAACATGGTAATAAATACATCAGTTGCTTCATAACTATACTTCATAATCCAAATGCAAATGATGCAATGCAAAGCATGACTTCAGTTCTACCCACACATCGCAAGGAGAGGGAGCAAGGGCTGCAACCACATTGCTCATTTCAACGTGCGTTGTTGTACAGATATTTACCACACCCATTTAGCTACAATTTCTTCAAATGCATATCAACGGGGAGAGTGCAAATGCAAATGTTGCAATGTATGCACTTCATGTACTTCATATCCAATAGTATTACAAAAGATATGAAATCATATACATGAAAGTAAAGAAAACAACTTCAAATTTCATATTGTATGGCTAGTGTGAGATAATAAAAATTTAGTGGTGGCAATTCAAACAACAAAGCCAAAGCATGTGGACCAGAGTGCCATGTTTACTTGCCTTTACCGAAGCTCATGAGTGAGAGCTAAACACAATCCCATGGAGCACCATCTGATCACAAGCAAAACTCAGTACCATCACCATCATACAAACAACACATTGCACAACAGAGCGTCCTAAACCCGCTGTTCAAGCATCTACCGTTTTGCTACTGTTCATGATAGCTGCACTGCCCCTTCTCTTTTTCATAGACATTTAACGATATATTCAGAAAATTCTGAAAATTTTCCAGTTGATAGAAAACCTCATTACCTACAAATTTGATATAACAAGGTTCGGCATAAGAGATCGATCTCCAAGATAACATAAACATCTTATTTTAACTGAACTTTTCTGACAATAAAAACAGGACAACAATATTATAAAATTCATAACTATAGATATTCTCATCCAAAATATGTGTTAAATAACAATATGGAAAGATTATGAAAAACACTGCAACTTTTGTTTGGATCAAAGGTTCAAATTCTTCCATTACAGTGGCAAAAAACTTACTAGATCTATAACTGTCTTGTCACTGAAAAATAGACTTCTTAAAACGATCATATCTTCCAAACTACATGGGCTCTAAGGATGATCTTGGTGTCAAAATAAAAGGTATTAAAGTCCTCTACAGCTTTGTAGTCTACAGTTAAAAATTTATTAAGGCCATTAAGATTCTTTAAAACAATGAACAGAAACTACACAGTTTGACAGAAATTTAGAACGTGGACAAGAGTAATTTTGAGAATTTCGGGAATTACTTCAACTAAATCTTCTCTAATTAGATGTTTCGATCAATAAAACTTGATCTAAATAAGTGGATTAGGATTTGGCATCTCATCTAGGGCAACCGCACTGAGCACGGTGACCACCCCTGGTGATCTGCTCATTCCTTCCGTTCTCTTCTCCACCTCACAATGATTTACATTGCTATGACTGAATCATCGTGCTGATCTATGTCACATATATGGTAGCCATGATGGACAGCAAGGGAACAAGAAATTTGAGAGGAAAATGGGGAGAGAAGATGATGCCTAACCAAAAACCAAGGTAGAACAGTACTTTGGACGACAGAGGTAAGCACTAAGCCCTCTCTTCTTCTCCCTTTTCCATTTTTTTCATGCATGTAGAGGGTGGCTGCTAGGGCTTCGGAGGGCGGAACTGGTCAGCCTTGATATTAGGTCACGGTGGGGGGAAAGAAAGAAAAAAAAAAGAAAAAGCCCACACGCATACCATGACAGCACTCGGACACAAGGATAAGGGGAAAAATGCACGCTGATGGCCCCAAAAGGAGCTGGTCATGGCAATAACAAATTGAATTGGTAATTCTGTACCTGCTTTGCCCTATTTGGCAGGGCTTCTCTAGTGGCTTCAGGTGCTGTTTGAAGTCATTTTCTGCCAAACGGGTAAAATAAAATGGCTCTACCGATGAAGCCCCTAAAAACGTGTTCTCATAGAGTTTTGGGGTGCGAAGGAGCCAAAAATAGTGACTTCTCCCGGCTTCACCTCGGCCTACATGACGCTTTGTGAGAGCATATTTTAAGGAAGAAGCTGTTTTGCCAAACGATTTACCAAAATAGCTCCAGCTCCACCGGAGCTATTCATGGAGCTAAACCCCTAAAAAACAGCTTCACTGGTGAAGTGGAGCCATGCCAAACAGATCCTTTGTCTCCCTCTGAACACTCGATTACTCTCCCTATTTCATTCTTCTCCATCTTCGGCCTCTTCCCCCCTCTTCTTCTCCAACTCCGGCGGGCTTAGAAGGAGCTCAGGGGAAGGCAACCTAGCCAGGCAGTGGAGATGGTAGGAGGACGACGTTAGGGGTTCGGGTGGCGGAAGTGGCAGGCAGGCTAGGTCAGGGTGGCGGCGCCCATGGCCATGGCCATGTCGGGAGGCGAGAGGGGAAGAAAGAGGCCGCCGTGGGCACGGTAGGGTCTCGCTAGTGGCTGTGGAGCTCCGGTAAGAGCCGACCGTGCCACGGCAGGGTGGTGGGCGTTGGGCGGTGGCGGTGCATCGGGAGGAGGAAGAATATGGTGAAGAAAAAAAATCAAGTGTTCGGACACTCAAGCGTGACATAGACAGACTCAATTGAATTGGTCAAATACTGTGCCTGATGGGTACTGTAGCATTCAACCGTTCCTAATTACATCTAGCAATTGATATGACTCTATCATACGATCTAATGTTAGTGCGACTAGATAGCCAAATGAAAAGCATTCGACGAGCTCAGCGCATTGGTGGTCTCTGTTCATCCATCCAAGTAACGGATCCGAAAGTCAAATTTCGGCCTCTCTTTAAAGCCGGTCAACCTTCATCGCTAAACAAAAATAGTCATTCCATCTTAAAACCTCATATTTATACCATTTATTCTCGGGTGTTACAATAACATTATTAACTAGCTAATTGGAACATTGAATAGCAAATTAAGTGGTACATTATGGGGGGTGGAGGGGTATAGGAATGTTGGGGGTTGCCAGGCCCCCTCAGCACCCCTTCCCCGCCACTGTACATAGGTTCCCCTTTGATTCAATAGATAGGAACCTAGGATAGCAATTAAGTCTTAAATAAATTGTGTTAGATCATAAGAAATGAAGTGCTTTTAATAAATAAACCTCTAGTTCAATTCCCATGTCACAAAGTTCTCATAATTTCTGAATTTTCTGAACAAATTTATGAATGGTTGACTGTTTGGTCCATAAGTGTTAATCCACTTAACCAGTTGGACCAAATAAATATATCTCAGATATCTACATAAAATTTCCTACAACTTTTGTTTAGACATCTCCGGCCAGTACTGACTCCAACTAAGTCGAAACTAATCGAAAATGTTTCCACACTGAAAAGCGCTAACCGAACAGGACAGCAAGCATTGTTTTAATCATTGCTCCTAAAACGATTATCTGATTCGAGTGCAACCAGTGTCATTGGAAAGATAAACATGATGGCTATCTCTTTTGTTTCAGCACACTATTGAAATGATGCACCATTTAATCCCAGGAATTCGTCGGATATTCACCTTAATTCATACGTACATTGAAATCCATCTAACTTAATTAATTCCATTCACGAAATTGAGCATAGTAATGATATTACCCTTGCAGATAAGGTCACGAATTTGAGAAGAAATTTTTGGATTTGGCCAATCCCTAGCTATTTCCGATTCTTGTTTTCTGCTCTCTTTTCCTTGCCTTCTCCCTTTTTCCGATTCTTGTTTTCCCCTTCTGGTAATGTGGCTTGATTGCTTCCTGGCAGCAAAACATGGAGCAGCAGCAATATACAGAAATTAAGGGGGTGTTTAGTTCCAAAAAAAATGTAAAATGCCAACTACTTTGGAATGATGGAATGCAAAATGCCAAAATTTTCAGAGTCATGTTTGGTTCCATCCAAAATACATAATTTATTGCCCTCATGAGGGCCTCTAGAGGCTCTTTTGAGTTTTTTTTGCCTCTTGAGACCAAAATCCAAAATGGAGAATAATCACTTTTTTGCCAAAATTTTTGCATGATGTTTAGTTCCATTTTGCAAAATGATGAATCAAAATCCAATTTTTTTTAAAATAGAAGGGGGAACTAAACACCCCCTAAAGAAAGATATTACAGGATCTGTAGCTAGTGAGTAAGGAGGCAGCTAGAGCTAATCTTGCTAACCTGGAGCTCACCTGATTGCACGGAGAAGACTGCGATATATAGCAGCCTGTGGTGCCGCTGCCCCAAGGAATAGGAACAGGATCATGCTAGGCGGCGGCGGTGGCCTACGTGCTAGGCGCTAGGCGGTGGCTCACGGTGAGGAGGAGATTAGAGAGGAACATGAGTTGGCCTTTCTTGCTAAATTGAATATAAAACAAGCTCTAAGACATATCCAACGATCTACATTTAACAGCTCATAAGAAATTCATGTAACATCCAAAGAAACATGTTAGTAGTGATTCGTTTCGACGAGATCTACACAAACATGATGTCCAATCATTCATACGACTTACACAGTTAGAAAAAAAAATCAAAATCCTCCCCTCTTTATGCCACCCGGTCAACATATTAATTTTACGAAACTCAGGGTGTTACATATTTTATGTTGATGGTTAAAATAAGTGATCAAATGTAGAATTGGTGGACCAAATAAACCTAAGTTCAAAGACTTGGTTTCTTATAGAATACTAGATTTGTTTGGTAGTTGATGTTTTACTTGAGCCTCATGGGTTGTTTATAGGGGGGGTACATGATTTGGAGGGAAATTAGGAACCTCTCCAAGAGATAAGGAAGGCTAATATTATAGGATTACAATGGGTCCTAAACTAACATCCCCTTGTGGTCATAATAGGAGCATCATATAGATGGTGAGATTGGAGAGAATCTGACGGTTATAAGCTGGCAAGGTGACATCCCCCTTAATCATAAAGTTTGATGTCTATTGTGGTTAGAGTGGAAACTGAAAAGGTTGTTCAAGCAAGATGGTAGCCCTCTTCGAAAGAACTTGACATAGTTTAGCATGAGGTAAGCAAGTAGCAATGTTGTGAAAGCTGTTCATAGGATTGTCATGGTTGATGTGGTTGTTGAGGTTGTCCAACATTAAGTAGTGGCACAAGACCATATGAATGAAGTGACAAGATAGTGACATTTGAGGTCATCTCCTAGAGATCCATGAACTCAAGCCATGACACGTAGGTCAAAAAAAGGATGATGCCGATGTAATGCCAACATGAGAGTTTCAGGTGCATGAAAATGACACGTGGTGGGTGACTCAATCTAATCTTTGAAGAAAAATACAAAAGTGATGCCATCAGTGACGTGAGCCCTAGGTATGGGCAGTGCTAGCCCCATTGAAGACCCTCATGGTGGTCTCCTAGGGACACACTAGACACGGACGATATGTAGACAGTGGGCAGTTGGCGACACGTGTAGAACTAGGGTACGGTGCAATAGGCAATAGGAGAATATGGTTTGTTGCCTTTGTATCAAATATATGGAATTTTGAATCCAAAGTGCATATGCATATAGAAATTTTAAAATTACTATAAAATTTTGAAACACACACACGCACGCACGCTCGCACACACACACGCACACGCACACGCACACACGCACGCGCACATACGCATGCATGCACACACACACACA
>Ga0182004_10004792_pt1 | contig 10955 bp, 8 predicted proteins | sample Sormic07211540_1_FD_120479 | JGI IMG/M metagenome (GOLD analysis project Ga0182004, IMG submission 120479) | Endophyte microbial communities from Sorghum bicolor roots, Mead, Nebraska, USA - 072115-40_1 MetaG | ecosystem: Host-associated > Plants > Roots > Unclassified | place: USA: Nebraska...
TGTTGATGCAAAACTGATCTGCAAACACAAAGGGCTAATACCCGATTTAAACGTTAAGGCGTGCCAGCCGATTTGACCTTACAATCGGCAAAGGTGGTAACTCGACCACTTTGGTCCTGACAACCGCGATGCGCCCGGATGTCACGGCCAAGAGGAGATCACGCGGAACTTGAGAACGCGCCGAGCTTAAGTCGACGAATTCCTAAGAACTCGTAATAAAAAGAAAATATGACGAAGTCATCGAAAAAGTAGATACTGGAATATGAGTAAAAACTTGTGTTTGATTGATTGATCGATTTTTTTATTACAAGGCCCTAGGGTCTATATTTATACCCTGCTCAAAGAGCTACAATCAGACACGACTAGGACTCAAATATCAAATTAAACAGAATCCGTATACAAAACGAATTTAAACAACTAAGGAAAACATAAAACTATCCCCCTGTAACCGACCGAGACACCACCGCAGACCAACCGGCAATCTCCACACTTCCCTCTAGAGTCATCGGCAGACTCCCTGTTATGGCCATCGGCAAACACTAATACTGATCATCGGCACGAGCACGTCACCACCTCTGGACTTAGTCACATTAAATCGTCCCTTCATCGGCAACCACCTTCATCGGCAACTTCCCTGCAGACTAGTTACCGTTGCTTCATCTGCCGATCTATACTTTACCGATCCCCGGGTACGCGTCCAAAAACGGCGTCAACAGGTGTGCAACAAGATGGATCTATAGTTGTAGTTGCTGAATCTGTATACAATCTGTGATATACCCGATGATTCAATCGTCGATGTTTTTCTATTCATTTAGTTATGTTTTAGTCTTGTTTTGGAATGTTAGATCTTGCGGTATGTCTAAGACTTTTGTGTTGGTTGAAGGATTTGGCATGAGGATTGTGTTATACTTTGGTGTTCGATGGTGCTCTATTCATCTGGAGAGCATTGATTGTAGGGCTTGAATAGGTTATTGTTTCTTTTTTATTCTATGTTTTTTCTACGTAATGAGGATGTTGACAATGAAATATGATTGGGAGAGTAGAATATGGACGGGAAAACCAAATAGAATTAAAAAGGATCAAATTTGTGCAAACCTTAAGGAAAACCGGCCCAAGCCGGTTTGGACAATGCCCTGACCGTCACCAACAAAAACTGGCCCTGGTCACCGGTTTCAGCAGAGGCAGCCCGAGCCCCGAGTCAGGCCAAACCTGTACTGGTCGGTTTAGATAGAGCTCCATGCCAACCTACTAAAAATAGGCTCAAACCAATTTTGGAACCTCTCTGAGCTAGTTTTTGTAGCCCAAGGTCAATTCGAAGCTTTGGAAACTCTTCCAATTTGTGTAAACTTGTATATTGTGTGGTGAATGAATTTTCTACTAATATAAGATCATCCCTTTTATTTATATGGAAAGATCATGGCATAGGGATTCTTCTATCCAATCGAAAAAAAAACCAATCTATTCTACTTTTACCCTCCTCTACCTTTCCATTTTGTTATGGATGTTCATTCTTCATTACTGTTGATGATGGTCGTTGTTTCAATAATAAGAAACTCTAGAGCGATCCCTAGTACACCCATAGTAGCCACCACACGCCTTTAATAAGCTCTACAATTTGTGATGTGCGTGTACCTGATGATTCAACTGTGGATGTTTTTTTATTGAGTCGGTTATGTTTTTGTCTTGTTGTGCAATGTTAAATCATGTGGCATGTCCAAGACTTTCAGGTTGGTCGACGAATTTGGCATGTTCTGACTTCAATGTTTCATGGTGCTTTATTCATCTACATGGCATCAATTGTGATCAATGCCACTAGTGAATAAGACGATGGAAGAGTCTTAATAGAACAATATTTCTTTTTTATTCTAGGTTATTATGTAATTTAAGGATATATTTGCCCTTCCCTCGTAAAAAGTGAGAATAAGGGAATCTCTAGAAAGAAGGAAATATGGCAGGATATATTTAGGCTCTGTTTAAGATTGCTCCATAAAATCTGCTCTATAAAATACACCGTGGGACTATAAAACAACTTAAAACAAAGATTCTGAAGCACCCTCTTAACTCCACTCTTTTTTTCTAGAGCCAAGCTTGTGGAGCTACATCTAAACTAAATAAACGGGCATTGAGTAAAGCTCTCATACCTTCTACATTGCAAAGTTCTAAACATAGGGGAGCGCACAACCAGATTTTTTAATTTAGTATAAACTTTCCCTAGTAAATGTCTTCTAGTGAGGATTCCCTAGTGTTTAACTAGTGGTAGTGTTTTATTACCATGGACGGACCTACAGTTGTGTCCGGGTATTCCCGGGCATACCCTACATTTTTGAGAAAAATTTAATAGGTATTTGAAGTATATACATGTATAATATACATAAGGTGTTAAAATTACGTTTTTCTGCGTTTCTGGACCATTTTATTCACCAATTCACCTTTAACTCGAAAGCAGCCAATAAACCAAGTGAATCCAGACGGCCCATGGCCTATCTAACCTTCCCACTCAGGCACTCATGTCCCCAATCCCCCAAAATCCCCAATCCCCCGAAGACTGACGCGCTCGACCACGCGCCGCGCCGCCGCCGCTCGCGAGTCGCGAGTCGCGACTCGGCTCGCCAGACGCACCGCCGCCCACCGGCCACGGCCAGGGCCAGTGTCCCCGGCTCCCCGCGCTGCCGCTCCGGCCTCCGGCGGCTCCGCTCCCCGCCTCCCCGCTCCCCGCTCCCCGCCCGGCTGCTCCGGCGGCTCCGTCGCGGGCTCGCGGCCTCGCGGGTGCCGGGTGCGGCCGAGCGCGCCGAAGAGCAGGAGAGGCCGCGTGGCCCTGTCGCCAGTCGGTGAGCAAGGGCGTCCCTGGCATCGGGCGTAGATGTGCAAGCATTTGATTGGACTCAGTCACTCGTAGGTAATAAAACTCAAATCCCTTTCTGTATCCTTCAATTAGGAAAGTTATCAATTAGAAATTGACAAAGCAAGTTTATAGATGTGCAATGCATTTGATTTGTAGGCAGACAGGCAGTGGCATTTCCAGACACTGCCTCTTTGACACTTAAAGATGCAATTCAATCTTTGCTGATGGAGCATTCACTAAGTTTGTCTATGATACGTGGGCAAGGTTATGATGGAGCTAGCAACATGAAGGGTCATGCCAATGGTTTAAAGAAATTAATTATGGATGAATGCCCCTCAGCTTATTATGTACACTGCTTTGCACATCAGCTTCAGTTAACTCTAGTGGCTGTTGCTAAGGAAAACTCAGATTGTGATTGGTTTTTTTATCAGCTTAAGTTGTTGTTGAATCTTATTGGTAATTCTTGTAAGAAGGTACAAATGCTACGGGTAGAACAAGCACAAAGAATTGTAGAAGAACTAGAGTTGGATGTGATTCAATCTGGAAAGGGCCAGAATCAAGAGATGAGTCTATGTAGGCTAGGTGATACTCGTTGGGGGTCTCACTACAAAACTGTTATGCGTGTTCTCTCTATGTATCCTTCCATTAGAAAAGTTATCAAAAAGGTTGGCACAGATAAAACTCAAAAGACAGAGTATAACCAAGCACAAACAATGTTGACAATCTTTGATTCATTTGAGTTTGTTTTCATGGCGCACTTGATGCAAAATGTACTTGGGTACACGGCTGATTTGAATCATGCTTTGCAAAAGAGAGATCAAGATATTGTTAATGCAGTAGAGCTTATTTATCTGACAAAGATTCAGCTACAACAAATGAGGGAGGATGATGGATGGGATGAGTTTCTAAAAGACGTCCATTCTTTTTGTAACAAGCATAAGGTCAAAATTTCTGACATGGACAATTTCTATAGGCCTGTTGGAAGAGACAGGAGGTTCTATGTGAAAATCAAGAATATGCACCGTTTTCATGTGGACATGTTCTTAAGTATTATTGATAGACAACTTCAAGAGCTGAATAACAGATTTGATGAGGTAAACACAGATTTGCTTGTCTGCATGTCAGCATTCAATCCTACTAATTCATTTGCAGCTTTTGACAAAACAAGTTTGGTTAAGCTAGCTCAATTTTATCCCAATGATTTCTCAAGACTAGAGTTAGACCATCTCCCTCGTCAACTTTAACTCTTTATTACTGATATGCGTGAAGATGAAAAAATTAAACAAGTGAACAGCCTTGCTGAGCTTTCTGTCATGCTTGTTTCTGAAAAAAAGCACACCAAACATGATCTTGTGTACAGACTTCTCAAATTGGTCCTAGTGCTACCTGTAGCAACTGCTACAGTAGAAAGAGTGTTTCCAATAATGAATTATGTGAAGAACAAGTTGAGAAACCGGATGGGAGACCAATACTTGAATGATTGTTTCGTCACATTTATTGAGCGTGAGTTCTTTTTGCAAGTCAAAGATCATGACATCATCAGTCGCTATCAAGCAATGAGGGATCGAAGAGTTAAAATTTAATTATAATTTTCTTCCAATATTTTGTAATCTCAATTTGTTATGGAACAAATTTAGTTTGAACATTTTCTGTTGTTCATCCAAATTTTTTTAACATGGGCATACCCTGCTACTAATTCCTAGGTCCGCCCCTATTTATTACTAACTAAAGATACTAGGAGAACTCCACCATTTTGGTAGTGGCGAATATGATATCCGGTGGAGTTGCGTCATTGATGCTCGGACAGTGAAACCTTAAAAGAAGGACGCTGTTAAAATGAGAAACAAGTTAGTATACTAGATAAACGAGATAGAGGGAACACATAATTACTAGATCAAGAGCAAACTAAAGTGAAAACAAATTAACATCGCCGGTTAAGCCCGGTATGGAGCATATGGTGCGCTTGAGATTGATCCAACACTCAAAACTAAAAAAAATATTGAAAACCTCTTGCTAATAAGCGGAAATAGCAAACTCCTTAATAATAATGTACATCAATCTACAAGACTACAACTCTACAAGACTACAAGTACGACGCCGGGTCCACGACCTCGTTCCGGGCACCCGCCGCCGCCGCCGCCACCGGCATGAGCGCCAGCACCAGCAGCACCGCCAACATTGCGACCGGCACGAGCAGCACCGCCAACGGCGGCGGCGGGAGCGGCGGCAGGACGAGCGGGAGCACCAGCAGCAGCACGGCGACGAGGGCGAGCAGGAGGCACGACTCCACGGAGAAGTACTTGGTGCAGAAGCCCCTCGGCGTGCTTGGGTCATCGTGCTTGTGCCAGCCGCCATGAGCAGTCCGCCTCCCGACCGGCGGCGATGTCTGCGACGGCGACGGCATTCACGTGTGCCCGAACCGCTCCAAGGGCAACAATGGTGGTGGTTTGCTCTGGCCCCCCGCCCTCACCTGCCGGCGGTTCGTCCTGCGCCCTCCGGAGTCCGGAACGCTGCTTTCAAGCTCAAGAAGAGATGACCAACGTGAGGTATAGGAGTAGGTTAATTTTCTTGTCTTACCTTAGTTTGTGAGTGGGCAGTGAGAATGACTGAATGAGTAAAGTACAGAGTAGCGCACACAACTAGTAGGCAAAAGGGCAGGCAGAGCGCGCAGCAGAGAGCTGTTGGTTCTACTTGTTTTACTGCACGTTTCTTTGCAAAACCATGCGAAAGATGCGGATAATGTTCATCATGCATCATGCATGCATGTTCGTTCCTCAAATTATGGCGACAACTACGTCGAATCCGTAGGTTTTAAGCCTCTTTTAGTACAAAATTTAAATGGCAAGAAATAATTTTTTTACTCGCCAAAATAAATGGCTTGACAAAACACCATTTTCACGCCGTTGTGCAATATGGAGACTAATTTATAAGGCAAAGTCAGCGAAAATGTCAGTCACGCTGATGCATGCATGTAGTGTGATGCAGTAAATTTGGTAAAGCAAAAGGGTTAAGGATCAGTGTAAAGAAAAGGAGATACACTTTGTGAAACACCTACCTCTTATGTTGCCAATCCAACAGCTCACATCATCTCAACTCAATTTTTATTTCTAAACACATATGCTTGTATATAAGTACGCGCACTTATCCCTATAAAATATAAATGTAGCGCGCCATATGCACAAACTTTAACCCTATATCATGCAGACATAGCCTAGTCTGACATCTCTAAAAGAGTAATCAATAAACTGATAAGTCTTAAGATTGATAAAGCTAGTCACCATATACATCTTGTTAAGCGAACATATATATCATCTACACTAAAAGAGTATGTATCACCATTTCTTCTAGAATAAATCTAAAAAAATATAAAGATACCAAATCAAGGAGTTAAACTTGAATGAGCAATTCCATCGTAATTGTGCGTGCCCACCAATCAGCCTCTCTGCTACCTTTGCTACGTCATAACGCAGGTGCCTATATGGGTGCCCTGCTGCCTGGCAGGCTGGCACTGCTTTCCTTCTCCATACTTCATATGCCATTTTAACCATCGATAGGATAGCACTCACTCTAAGGCCTGGTTTAGTTCAAAAAAAATTTAAGATTCCTCATCACATCGAATCTTTGGTCGCATGCATGGAGCATTAAATATAAACGAAAATAAAAACTAATTGCACAGTTTACCTGCAATTTTTGTAAAATAAATCTTTTGAGCCTAGTTACTCCGTCATTGGATAATGTTTGTCAAATAAAAACGAAACTGCTACAGTAGCCAAAAAAACAAAAAATTTTACGAACTAAACAAGGCCTAAACATAAATTAAAATTTGGTGCACCCACGCTCTCTGGACGCTAGACTAGATGGTGCCCTAGCAGAAGCTGCCTGGTTAGGCAAAGCCATCCTGGCCACAGGCATCCGAAAATCAGACGCCTGACCTTGCTTTCCTGGCCTAAGCAGCTGCACCACCACACCAGCAACTAAACAAGCCCTAAGTCCCATTTTGTGTTGTCATCAGCTAGCTATATAAGTGCTCTCGCACCTACGCCTCTGTAATCCGAACCCTGTTCCACGCTCTAGTCACCTGGATGCGTGATCTTTTGGAATGCAAAGGTGGGGAAGCTCTCCCCCCTTCTAAATTTCAAAAAAAAACAGCTAGCTATATATTTTAAGTTTTAGTTACATACTTACATGTGTGTTACTTTCTACACAAGTTGATTCAGATATTTGAAAATGGTAGGAGTATGTTTGAATATAATGGAAATATATATATCTAACAAATGTATATAGTAATTTGCCATGTTCTGCAACAAATGAAGGTTAAATGTATATATTACTTCATTTATCTTTTTTTTATCACATGAAGTAATAATTTTGAAGGGAAAAATCCAAAAATGAGGATTGATGCCTTCTAGCCTGGTCAAAATTTTTATCCGAGTCATGTATATATAGCAATTGTACAGTAAGGATGGCTACAATTTTGTCCTATGTCGTATGTACATCAGAAAACTGTTAAACACGTTTTGTTGTAGAATATGTGCAGCATATATTCGCCGAAGAAGGCGGTATTGAGGTCCTAGAGTTCTGAAATCCATAAGAGTACGTATCTTCAGCAGATTTTCTTAAAACCACCTAAATTCTTATTTAGAGAGACTGATACTATAATAAAAAATGCTTTTCTATATCTCTCCTCTTATAACTTCATTCTCTATATCTTATTCGACACTTTGGAGAGCCAGCTCCACTCTCTATATGTTTGGCGAGCGAACGAGAATACTTGGAGATTTAGTTGATGAAATTGTGGAGGATTTTTTTTTTACAAAATCTCTATTATTTCTATAATATGAAAGGATATAAAAAGGCTTCTAGAGTTTGCTCTAAATGTGGGATTGGATCGTACTATTCTGGTTCAGATTACACTAGTCATCAAGAGAGATCCGTAGCAACAACATTTTATTTAATGTAATTTGGTGAATGTTGACACAAAATTTGACGACGTACTCCCTGTAGTAGGGGATGTCAAAATGAATATATGTATTTATGTGATGAGATGGTGCAGTAATAGTCTACGGGGGTTTGGTTTGGTGGACCTCCGATCCCAAAGAAAAAAAGCAACAACAAAGTAAAGCATGGCAATAAGGAATACGTACTGCATAGAAGCTGAGTTGACCTGGTGGTACTGATTCGCAGGTACGTGGTGGTGCATGGTTTAATTTGCAGAAGTAAGCATCGATCGTTTATTCTTCCGTACGTCGTCCAAACATGCATTTACAGGTCTATTAAAATTAAAAAGAGTTTTTGCAAGCAAAATTTGCAATAATGATTAAGCTACTTATGAAGAGCCCACTACTAGCTAGCTAGAGTTGTCTTGTAAACCGTTTTTTTTTTTTCTATCAGCCAACAGTGTTTTTCTCTTATAATAAATCAACAAATCAAATAACAGTATTTTCAGCCATGAACACATGCTATAAACAGTACAGTTAGTAAGCTAGCAGCTACTCCCATGTGTATATACACACGTGGGATAATAAATCGATCAGATCGGATCGGAGTGCTTTTAGTGATGTACAGTATATGTAGTAAGAGCAGGAAGCTAAGCTACTACGCAGGCGTACTACGTTTCACATGCTTATGCATCTGACAATATATGATGCACGACGTCATATCAGTTGCGAGCAGCAAGACCACACCCCGGGAAAAAGAAGAGAGCGAAATTAATATAAAGCCAAGAAATTAGTTTAGAGTTGTCGACGTTAATGGCGGAGGATCATATCGAAGGTCGACGACGACGACCGACCGTGTGCAAAAGTAAAGCATGTCTGAACACCTCTCACCTGCTGATGCCGGTGAGGCGAAGAAGGCGACGAGGAGAAGCGCATCGTCCAGCAGCAGACAGCAATCGATACGACGAGCGAGAAAGAGAGTGTTCGAGTACGTACGGTACGGCGAGGAACAGTTAGTTGTTTTCAGGAGAAGTTGCTGCAGGAAAAGAGAGGAGATGAGGAGAGGCCGGCCGGTCGTGAGGAGGAAGATGAGCTAGGCAGCAGCAGGAGGAGGAGGCCAGAGCATGCACCCAGGTACACTGCATCCCGGCCGGGCAGATAAATACAACTGCCATAGACTAGACATAATACACCCGGCGACGGTCATCGTAGTCTCCCACGCAAAGAGCTGAGGTGACGGCGATGAGTGAATTTTATATGCCAACATCTTTGGGAAAAATGAGGGCGAGCATGCATGCACTCAGGTGGTTCCTCTCCCCTGGACATGGCCCCTTCTGTTCTGGTTCTTGTTTTACTTGCTACGCCTGCGCGCTTCCACGCAGTAGTCACCCCACCCGGCCTCTTCTCTAATCTGCTGCTCTTATCTCTACTATCACTATTAATGTTAATCCTTAATTTCCTGCTCTGTACCTGTACTCCAGAAAATTTCCAGCTCCACCCTTTCTTCTAGCTCGAATGTCCGATGACTCACACACCATGCCGCAAACGGATATGTTATATTTCAGATGCCTAAAATATACGTGGGTGATGAATTTTTCTATGCGTCCGACGGTCTAAATCTATTAGCACACAAATCACAATAAATAAAATATAATTTTTTTCTGGAAAGATGAAAACAAAACTGTTCGGTATATATGTGATTGTAAACTAAAAACCTGTTTCGCCGAGGATTAATTTGCAAAAAGCTTTTTAATAAAAGCGTGCAAGCACAAACTAACTCCACCCATGCACACTCCCATTGCGGTCCCACATACAAGGATAGTGCTGGCTTGGCCATCCATTTGTTTACTTGGCACCTTTTGTCGCATTGTGTCCCAGTTCATGCATGTCGCGCCTAAATGTCGGGGTTATTCTCCCGGCCCCCTTGATGCTGTCCTATATTAGCTTGTTGCTGCTAATTATTGACGTTAATTAAGATTATTTTACTATACTACTCCGTTGCTCTTGTCGATCGGGCCCTACAGTACAGCGCGCGGGAGAATTTTGTGGCCGCGCGTGCAGCCGCAGCGTGCTTGATTCAATTCCTTCGCTGGATCTGACCTTGTCTCTTGACCAGCGACGACGTGGTTTAGAATTGCTAATAGGTGCTGAAAGTGTAGGAGTACCTTTAACTTGCTATCCAACCATTTATTAGCACGTGAATTTAAATGGCTCCTACTAAAAGTATAGCTAGCTAAAAAATAATAGCTATTAGAGTAGCTCCAACAATTAGCTTTTAAGTTAGCTCTAAGATTTTTCTTGTATTTTAATAAAAGATATTAAGAGCTAGCTCTTGCATATATTTTAAGGTGACGTGAGAATATCATGTAGGGTTATCCATGTTAAAAGCTATGTGCTAAAAGTTAGCACCATTGCGGGTGTCCTTAGCTATCCAATTTTTAGTGCTAATAGATGGAAAAAAAATTGCATGGACCCTGGGTCCAGCACGCGTCCCGTGCTACCCCAGGCTGGATGGATGCCGCGTGGAGACGTCTTCCATCGTAATTAAGTCTTGGCTCCATTTTCCATCGGCTTAGAGCAACTCCAACCATTATGCAAATGGACTTGGTATTTACCAAAATGCATAAAACTCTAAAAAAAACCCCCTCCAATCGTTATGCATTTGGACTTTGCATTTTACATAGCTATGCATTTGGAGGGGGAAACTTGGCATATATGCCAAAGGAGTCCGGCTATGCAAAACCCCTCCCTTCGCGCGGTTTCCCTTCGTGCCGCCACAACTTCGCATAATAGGAGAAGCTTCGCGCGTCCTCCTTCACCAGCTTCGCGCGCGATAGGACGACGCAGCACACAATAGGACGACGCAGCGCGCGATAGGACGAATCTACGACGTCTTCCTCATCAACGCCGGCCAGGTACGCCTTCTTCATCAATGCGATATCTAGGGTTTTGCTGTTGGCGGCTTGGGGGTTGGGCTGCTTTTGGCGAAGGGAAGCCAAGGGGCGAACCTGTACGACGACGAACCGATGGCCAACAGACGACGAACTGGTACGGTGTGAAAGGATCAAGATGCCCAAGAGGGGGGGTGAATTGGGCTTCTCTAAAAATTTAAGCACCCTATAAGCTCCAATTCAACCCCTTGTGCCTAGTGTGACTTGGAGAGCTACCGGATAAAA
>Ga0182004_10004793_pt1 | contig 10955 bp, 5 predicted proteins | sample Sormic07211540_1_FD_120479 | JGI IMG/M metagenome (GOLD analysis project Ga0182004, IMG submission 120479) | Endophyte microbial communities from Sorghum bicolor roots, Mead, Nebraska, USA - 072115-40_1 MetaG | ecosystem: Host-associated > Plants > Roots > Unclassified | place: USA: Nebraska...
AGAGAGAGAGAGAGAGAGAGAGAGAGAGGATCATACATAGGAAGAACCACGTAATCCATCAGCACAATATTGTGAAAGGTAAAAGGAATTCTTCATCCTGCTCAAACAGCCGTAGGTTCTTCAAATTCAACAAAATCTGAACTGCAGGAACATCAAATTCCAGCAAGAACCCAGTCCTCACGAGTTCGGCAAGAGCTGTAATCCGATCTGTATTCTCCGACAACAATCCTTTAGAGATCTCCTCAGCAAAACATAATGCATACTCCATCTTCCTTGCATTGGTCATTGATCCTGGTTCGTCAGTCTCTGTCACAAATAACCTTGAGTTCTCCCTCTCCCAACGGAAAAACCTTGCACATGTACCATGCACTCTTCTTCCTGAAGAAAGTGCAACCTGATAACTCACATTAAGAGGATCTCTTGTCTCGTAGACAGCAACATTGGTGAGACTTGCGACCATTTCATGCCTCTTCTCAACAGAAATGTTGAGGATGGGATCGGCAAGGAAAGCCAGAACAATTTTGAGCAACCCAAGTTTAATCACAGTACTCTTATGAACAAGGGTAACAGATTCAATTTTTAAGAGCTCAAATTGATTGCTGGTAACAGCTTTTGATATCTTCTGAACACCAATGCTACTGTAGATATCATTTAATCTAGCAGGAGACAAGCAAGGCAGGCTAGTTGAAGGATACCAAATGAACAAAGGTTTCTGAGCCTGCTTCTTGAAAAGATCCTCAAGTAGTAGATCATCGGGAATGAAGACATCTTGTTTCTCAAGTAGCAAGATCTGATCATCAGAACTAACAGGAACCTTATCAATAAACCCAGCAATAAACTTCCCCATATCTGTGCTCCAGTTCTTGCCAAAGAATTCCCAGAAAGCAACACATTCTTTTTGTGTCAGTGCAGAGTTCGAGCCCTGCCACATACTCCAGAGCTTGCAATAATCGCTGACTGTTGGATGATGCTTCACACCAAAAGCCGTGTTAAAGTACCGAAGCAATTTGCTGCTGTACCATTTCACTAGAACATGGTGCTGAGAGTCAAAAAGACCGTTACTATCATAAAGAACACAACTGTCAGGGTTAACCCATTGTCCTTCATTAGCTTCATGAGGTATCCAAATCCAGTCCTCACTGGTGTACCTAGGCTTCCAACGGTACACCTCCAAATACGAGTAAATCCTAGAAATTGCATCAGCATTAGAGAGACCTTTTAGATGCCGTGCCAACAGTACACAAGCACAGCTAGTTCTAGGATCCACAATAACCCCTATTGTTTGCAGCTCACTCTCATATGAAACTAGCTCCTGTCCATAAAACACTTCATCTACAAAAGGGCCATCATCCCTGTGAACATGAGAAGAGCACGCCGAACCAAAAAGGATACAACTGTTTGGATGACGGTACCCTGCAGTTGTCTTAACCCACTTCAAGTTGATTGCGCTCATGAAACTTTTAGGTAGAGCAGATCCGTTTTTTCTCCAGATTCTGATGCACTTTAGCAATGAAATAAAAGCTTCTGGAGTCACAGCTGAAGGATCAGTTGGAATATGGAGTCCCGAAATGACAAATGCTGCACCTTGTTCTAATTGAGCTTTGGCACCCAAGGCCATCAGTTCATTACTGTAGCAGTAAATCTCCTTCCCAAGGCCATACTGTGTGTTGCTGTCATCGACGAATGGTAGGCGGGAAACTAAAGCAATAGACTCCCATTCTGAGCCAAAAAGAATTGCTTCCTTCGGAGACCTGAAACCAAATGATGTATGTAGCCATCTCTCACGGTGCATGAGGTTCCCAAGATCAACGGGTAACCTCCCATGCCTGGTGATTAGGTCTCTGTAGCACTCTAGCAGTGCAAATGCCCGCTCTTTTGTAATAGAAGAAGTGTTTACAAGTTTCTTGATACCACACACTAGTTTTTTACTCACTTCCTTGAAGCCAGCAATTAGACCAGTCTTACATAACTCTACTTTGTACAGCTTGATTTCATCCCCATAGAATTCCAGATCAAGCAATGGCACCTTGTCAACAACCTCCAAAAGACATTTCCAGTCGTCATCAATAAGGAATGTTTCGTGAGGAGCTCTGAAGCCAACATCAGTCTTCAACCATCTGAGATCTTTCAGTCTTTCTACAAAATCAAGACATTCCTCAGCGTATCGAATACACTTGAGCATTAGTATTGTGGCACTAGGAGTGATTGTATCTTTAGAGAACCTAAAGTTATCAACCACCAGCTGATAATTTCTTTTGAATCCAACAACAACTCCAAATAGCTCAAGCTCTGACCTGAAATCAGCTATGTCAACCCCATAGAAGACTGTATCGATAAAAGGCAAGATACTGATGACCGAGGCATTCTCCCATTCTGAATTAAATAGGATTGAATTTAGTGGTGATCTGCTGCCAAGACAAGTCTTAACCCAGCAGCCATTTTCCATTCGTTCAATGAGATGGGGAGTCTTGTTATTCTCATTCAGAAATCTGATCGATTGAAGTAGAGCTAACATATTGGCTCGAGAGAAAGTTTTAGTTGTTGAGGAGAGAAGATGGTTACATATATGCACAGCTGCATCTACAAACTCAAATTGCACTCCAATAACTCTCAACTCTTCCTTGTAATTTTTTATTTCATTTCCATAAAAGTCTTGATCAATAATGTGTACATCAGCTAAGATTGATTGGATTTGTGGAAACTTTTCCCATTCTGCACTCAGCAAAAAGGATCCCAGAGGTGAACTGTAACCCAAGGATGTCTTTAACCACTTTCTATTGCTGATAAAGCTCAAGAACTTCTGGGGTAGCTGGACGCACCTCAACAGATTCCTGATACATTGTAGAAGTAAAATAGCATTCTCCATAGTCAATGGTTCGCTGGCCATGTCCACAGATGCGTACGGAAATTCAAACTGCACTCCAATGGATCTCAGCTCTTCTTTGTAAGAACTTATTTTGTTCCCATAAAATTCTTGGTCAATCAAGGGTACATCAGCTAACTCTGAAATAATCTGCCGCAAATTTGTCCATTCTGAACTCAACAAAAAAGACTGAGATGGTGCATTGTAACCAATTGAGGTCTTCAGCCATTTACCGTTCTTGATGTTGCCCAAAAAGTTTTTGGATAGCAGGATGCCCCTTGATCTTAGATGCCTAATCCACTGTAGAAGTAAAATAGCATCCTCCGTACACAAAGGCTGGTTGCCAATGTGTATAGATGCATTTGCAAACTCAAATTGCACTCCAATCACCATCAACTCTTCCTTGTAAGCATTTATTCTATTTCCGTAGAACTCTTCATCAATTATGGGTACATCAGCAAAGATAAACTGTACCTGCAGCTTACTTCCCCATACTGCACTTGCTAGAAAAGTTCTTAATGGTGACTCATAACCATGAGATGTTTTTAGCCACTTCCCATTCCTAATACAGTTTAAGAAGTTTTGTGGCAGATGGACTATTTTTAATTTTAAATTCCTTATCCACTGTAACAGCAAAAGTGCATTTTCCATGGCCAGAGGAGACGACACTGTTGGGAAGCTGGAATTAGGAGGACGTAAAAATGGTATATCAGCTGCTTGTGCATAGGTCCTCAGGAATTTTATGAGCTGACCATCAGACGTATAATTTCCAGCATATCTTCCTGAAAAGCTATAATCTGCTGACAGCTCAACATAATCTTGAGATCTCCAAGGATTAGTACCAATTACTCTAACCCACTTGCTTCCATCAGCAGGGACAAGCAAAGTTTTTCTATGTTTTATAACCTTTCCAAAGTTATCAACCACAGGCAATGCTTGGCACAAGTTGACAATGATACTCTCAGTTATGTACTTTTTTGCATGTGAATGATAAAGAAAATGGCAGTAAATAAGAGCCAACCCACTCTCGTTAAGTGACTTGGATGCAGTAGAAGCATACTCGTTTGGAGTCAAAATTTGCATGTTCACAATGTTTCTAAGCCAGTCCATTATCTGTATTCCCCCAGAAAATGCATCCAGAGACCTATGTGTACTGAGGGGCAAAAAGAATAGACCAGGGGCCGCTGAGAGTTCCTTGTTCCAGGAAATAAGCCAAGATAAATCATCCAAATTAGATGCAGTACATATCTTTAAAGACTTTTGTGCTGCTAGCACACTGGAGTATGACAATCGACTGTTGGTATCCACATACTTTATGAGAGATATAAGCATCATACTTGTTCCAAAAAACAGTTTCCAATTTCCAGCAACAAAATATAAGATCTGAAGGTACAGTTCTTCTGATGCCTCTTTCACAAGATTCAATCCATCAATACACTTACTGTACCATTCTTTGCTGGCATATCCAATACCTAGAAATTTTAATACATCATCATATTCTTGGTTGTCAAGATAGGAGCTCAGGACAAAAGTACCATACAAAGATAGATTCTGCAGACCGATTCCTTGCTTCTGGGCCAAATTCAAAATTCTCCAGAATGCACTATCGAGACGAGAGACTTCAGTGGGCTTGCAGAAGACCTTCTGTGTAGTGCATGATTCACAAGGCATTATGTCCTCAGCTTCAACTTTGGTTTTTATGGACAGCCTGACATTATCAAAAAGTGATATTGAAGGGTCCTGAATTGGCAGAAACCTGAAAATGGGTGCGAGCGCAAAATGTGGGGCATCCCCTGACGATTTCAGGAGAGCTCCAAAAGCATTGACAAAAGCAGAAGGTACACACTCAAGTATACCGTGATTCCATTTGCTGTCAAATAAAATGGACTCTCGGGATGAAGCTAGAAGAAAATCCGCTTGAATAATAAAGGGCAAGTTAGTGACCATCTCTGTAGGAAGGAATGCATATACGCCAGGCGATTTTGCTCCTCTGCTTAGTCTCTGTCCATGAGGAAATGCCAACGTAACTACCCATTGATCAACTTCCATCCTTTTCTGAATTCTGCAGTCTGGTTGGACTGCAAACTTCTGCTTCCACATATAATAGGTGCACTCTTCTGTTTCTCCCTTGCTATTTTCCTGCATAGCTAGATGAAGCGTGTAAGACTCTGCATCTATGTCCTTCCTCGACCTGTAGTCCACTTCACTGGAAATCGAAATCTGGCTGATCTTACTGGCCTTAGGATCATGGTTCATTTCCCTGACAGAGAGCTGCCTAATCTTTGAAAGAAACAAAAGAATTTCAGGATGTGTGCTATTAAGTTCTTTCTTCACAGCAAGTATCTTATCAGTCTTCAAAGGTAAGATAATAACAGTTGTAGGAAGACTCCTAGAAGGGCCATATACTGTTCTTATGTCATCAATATTTGGCTTCCCATCAACCCATTCAGGAACAATGTATCCTATATCACAATCTGCTGAAGGCTTTTCATTGAATTTTATCTGATATCCATTACTGAAGATGTGTGGTTGACCTGAAACTAGAAATACACTTTTGAAACCAATACCTGAATGAAAGATTACTGTTAGCTAACTAAAAATACAACATAAAGCAGGACCACATTATACATGCAAGGCCTTAGTTTTTCTAAGAAAAACATCTTACATTGGAACTACAAATTCCATGAAATTATAGAATCACAAATTATTGCAGTTAAGGCAAAATCATTGTTGAAAACGCCAGTATGCTAAGCAGGTTGCTTTGTACAGGGTTCTTCCTCTTTTTTCTCTGTACAATACAAACACAACTCTCATGTCTTCAAGACGAAGAAAAGATGACAGTAAGCTACTTCGAGTAGAATTAATTTATATAAAATTCAAGGGACAGATTTAAGACCATTTGGCAGATGAAACTGCTTAAAACCCAAAAATTCAAGTATTACTAGAACTCCTAAAGGTCAAACCATCCACAAATTTTCTGATTCAGGTAACAGTAAAAACTAAAACGGAACAGGCATGTTGAGTTCTCATTCAAGATGCTTGCATACATGCTGCATAAACCCAATGCAAAATAGGCAACAGGCAGTTTTGCACTCCAAGGTCCAAACCAAAAGTTAACTCTCGTGGCACGGGAGTACCTTTTTCACCAATGTAGCCAAGATGTCTGTTTCCTTTCTTAGTTGACCTGCCAATCCTACATATGGAGTCAATGTTTGCTGCTGAAAATCCCCTTTCATTATTGAAGACAACAAGTGTTGATCTAGCTCCTGTAGCAGTAATGTCCTTTTCTGTTATGACAAACTCCAGTGCTGGCGACACATCCAATGGATAATCATTGTCCTCAGCATTCTAAAAAGATTTCAACAGATTAGACCAAGCATGAAATTTCCCATGAAGTAGCAGCATCTATTCATGAGTAAAACAATAAGGAAACTGTTACACTGATGCTATTGTACATTAACTAACGTTGCTTCACATTTGCACAAACAATCATGCAGTTGGCCACTTGGTTACAATCATTTTCATTCTCTACAGCAATGACTAGGATAATCTGTGTGACAAATGGAGCAGATTGATAAACTTGTAAATTTAACCACTGGTGTTCCCAACACATTTTAATCACATCATATCAAATAATATCTTTTGACATTGACAAATAAGAGCTACTATACAGAGGTCTTCAACTTGAGGGTCATTGGCAAAACAGGTTGGATGTTCTGGCCTGCTAGCCATGCCTGTGACATTATCTCTTTCATATAATTTTAATACTTAATTAACCAACAATTGTAATACCACATGACATAAACCCACGACCATCTTGTTTACCTTCATAAATCATCACTATGCCGAAAATCCAGACGACACCTCTTGAGGCAATTTAGGTGCATGCATCCAATATACAAAGCATAACAAGTCATCTGCTCCCATTGGAGGACCAAGTTATCCATGAACCATCACCATGAGACCCAAATAAAGCTCTCACCTGTGAGCCCACCTATACTGCCACAACCAAATCCCCTAATTTCTATCCTTATCTCCGCCTAATGAAAGATGAGCCATCTTTCTTCTGTGTTACATTTTGCAAAAGCAGCTACCAAAATATCTCTATGGCAAGTGACAACACTAACGCTAAAAGGTCACAAGGGAACTATCTTAAGACTGATCAATCCTATGCACAAAGAATTGTAATCCAACTCTATTAGATTTGGCTCGTCGACAAGGCAATTCATCAAACACCTCCCATGCAGAAAGAGATGGCTGTGATTTTGTGGAAGATAGAACTGTGAATGAGAGGACAGTATTGCCACTCCTCAAACAAATAAAGTTGGGATTCGATTAGAGCAAAGCAGACAAAGCTTCAGAACATGGTAGAAGGGAAGATATATTAGAACTTGCAGGAAGTATAGAAACTTCCACTGATTTCATGTGGTGGGTGCGGGCTGGCGGTGACTTGGCCAATGGCCGAGCGGGCCGGGGCTGCGGGGGCGAAGGGTCTCTAGGATGGACGGTCAGATGGCTCTTCCGACAGCAGACAGGAGATGCCGGGGTCGGCGTGATCATCAGAAACCATGCCGGTGAGGCCGGAGCCCGGCGGGGTGGTTTACGGCATGGCGTGTGCTGTTTTGTTGCTCGTTGCGCCTCGGCAGATGAGGCGGAAAGTCAGGCCTGTGCTGAAGGTCTCCGCTTGGCCTCGCAAATGGTTCACGGGCTTGTAATACAAAATGCATAATAATAAATCACACTAGTATTAATTAGGTGAAGTGAAACCAATTTTGTTAGGTTTTTTAACAATGCTGCTGAGGCCGGATTTCGAATAAGTATTATTTGATTATTATAAAGTATATTTTAATAGTACATCAAATAAGTATTATTTGATTATTATGAAATATATTTTAATAGTAAATCAAATTGAAGATATAAATGTTCTTTTAGAAACTTGGTCAAAACGGTCATCCTAAAATTTCATAATATGTTGAGCTAAGAGGAGCGATGAAGGGATTGAAGGAAGGATCGACCACACCAACCGACAGATAAGTTGAGACTGAGCATGAGTGCACCTGGGCAGAGTCGAGATGCCGTTAGATGACCAATGTCCGGTCATGACAATTACTATCATTCCTTCAATTGTATAAGTTTAATTTTGTTAATTATCTTTCTTAATCCTTAAATAATTAGTTAGAAAAATCTAAAGAGAAAGTAAGGGCTTGTTTGGATTCTCACGCCTAGACTTTAGATGACTAAAGTAAGGATTAAAACTATAGACCACTTCAGCTCATTTATGTGCTCTAAAACTTTGTAAGATGGTTTAAATTTTAGACACAACTTTAGACCTCTTTTTTTGAGCATCAAGAGTTTAACTGGTATAAAATTTAATGTCTAAAACTTTAGACCATGGGATCAAACAGGGTACCCCACCAGTACTTCTCCAACTATGGTTAATGCATATTTCCAGTGGGAACAACCCGGCCCTTCTGTTCCATGAGAAAAAAAAGTCTAAAAAGTGATTTCATACAAATATATAGGTTCATATTTTTAATTACTGCTGCGAGACATGAACTTCGTGAAGCAATTTCAACTGAAGGATTAGTCTGTGCACATGCAAAATAAAAATACTCAAAGCATTCACGTATGACGTTGTGCGTCTTCAAGAAAATAGACCTTCAGTCAAATATAGATGAGACTCTCCAAGACAAGAACATGAAGAAAATATATATATTATAAGCTAGTAAATGTGACCGGCCGGGGGTCGTACAAGATTATGACGGAATGATCGATATAATGGAATATGTATAGGTGGGGGATGTGTGCACGTACCTGGATGAGCTCCATGAGGAAATGGACGTCCTTGGAGTAGAGCTCCTCGGAGAGGTAGCCGACTGCCTGGTGGATGTCCTCCGCCAGCGGGTTCCTCTCCCCCCGCCCGATGTAGAACCGTTCCCGCCGGATTCGCTCCACGTGCGCCCTCGCCGCCTCCGCCGAGGACGACGAGGCCATTGTTTTGCCGATGAAGCTCTGCAGAGACTGCAGGTGTGTTGATGTGGCTCTTGGTCTGGTCGATGAACGGCCCAGTCAATCAGGTAGTAGCTTCAAAGACACAGTACGTGTGCGGCATCATCTTGTGATTAATATAGCACGAACGGCGAGATAGCTATGTAGCCGGCCGTCCTCTCGCCCGTCGATTCCTCTTCGTCTTCCAATGCAAACTTTTATGAGCTGGTGGACCGTCGCGAGAAAGCAGTGGAATTTTTTAAGGTTGCAGAAAGAAAGCAGTGGATTTTGCATGTAGTACGTACAATCGTACATAGTACAATCCAAATAAACCTCAACTCCGGTCTGTTCGTTCCATCCCTAGATTAAAGGTTTCATCCCTAAACCAATAAAAATGTCATCTACATCAAATTCTCCAATCCCTATAGTTGATAAAACGAATAAGGCCTGACTTGAAATTTAGAGATGAAATGAACAAGATCTCAATGTGCATAAACCATTTGACACATAAGCGGTCGCACACTAGCAAGTAGCAAGTGCTAACTTGCACGCATCACAACACTGAACTTAACGTGGCAAGCGAGGCCGCCAAAGTTGGCTAGGCTAGCATGAGGCTATCTTAAAATTCGGTTAACCAAATTTTTTTTGTATTTTGACTCTTTTTTGGAAAGTTTCTCACAAATAGACCCCTACTGATTAGATTTTCGAATATGGACCCTAGTCTTGGCGTCATAGCCCATGGCGCCAAGGTAGTACATCTTGTAGCCATTACTAGTGGCGTTGAGGGTCGCATATGTGGCGCTTATGTGGAGGTGGCCTTGGCACCATAAACGGTCATAACTTCTTCATCCTCAGTCTGTTACTCTGCACGAATGTAGGACCTTGTAAGGTCTCTTGCGTATCACTATAAACGCCTCTAACCACCTTTTCAATGTAGGGAGGTCCTTGAAAACTCTCCCCTTCTCAACTGTGATTTCGAGACGAGACTCTAGGGCTTCTTGTAGCTCATCATCATGTCCTTCTGCACAAGCCTGATCCGAATGAGTAAGATCACTAAACTCATGAACTCTAGGATCACGGTGTCCGGAATACACACGCCTCAGCATCTCAACATCACTCTCCATCATCTCTCCAACAAGACGATCATCATCAGAATCAGCTGCCATTGCAATCTCATATGGCTCTGAATCCACACTATTTGAGGCACAAAATCCTTCTCCATGGAGAATTTCCACATTATCGACAATGTCTCCCGCGACATAAGCTGAATTAAAAGGAAATAATAAGATCAATAGGTGACCTGAGGAGATCAATGACAAAGGAACGATGCAGATAACACACTTACTGGGATGAATCTATGGCAAAGGGATCTCGTGAGGAGGTTTTGCCACGACATCATGAGATCCACTACCATCACCAACTGCTGTAGCAACATAGACCTCATTGCAAGAAGATTGGGCATCGGGAACCATAGGCGCAACCTCCGGTTCCGTAGCAAAGGGTAGAGTGTCAAAGAAAGCCTATTGTGCCATTGTCTACGAGGAAAACCCATGAGGAATGGATCAACTAACACCAGCCGCACAACCACATCCAAACTTTAGAACTGGCTCTTTAAAGGCGTTCTCACATAATTCTCCCACTCATCTGCACACCCAATTAGGATCAACTATCTTAGCAAGTTTGGAGGGCAACCAAGGTGAAGTACACCCTCAGCTACCATGGCATCATCTTCATGGCAATATAGCTCCTCCCAAGCCCTTCCAACCAACTCACTAAATGATGACTTCTCATCAAATAACACAGGCACACTATGCATGTCAATAAACTCAACATATCCATAGCGATCTCTTTCCAAGGTTCCTCCATGATATATGCCCACTAGGTTATCCATCTAGTGCATACATACAATAAAAAATATCGCATTTAGTCCAAACTAAACGCTAACTACTACGGTGAAGCTCTCTACAACTTTTTAAAAAAATATATATTAGAAGTGTGTACTCATTATATACTACATTTATACCTATGTATCAATTAAATTATGTATTAACTACATATGCGTCAAATAATTGACTATCTATAAACTCATATATATATATATATA
>Ga0182004_10004794_pt1 | contig 10954 bp, 11 predicted proteins | sample Sormic07211540_1_FD_120479 | JGI IMG/M metagenome (GOLD analysis project Ga0182004, IMG submission 120479) | Endophyte microbial communities from Sorghum bicolor roots, Mead, Nebraska, USA - 072115-40_1 MetaG | ecosystem: Host-associated > Plants > Roots > Unclassified | place: USA: Nebraska...
AACAAGCAACGCATGCAAGCATGGTCCTTGACTGTCATTCCTTCTTACGCACGAGACAGACAGCAAGCAGCAGCTGTAAATTCTTTCAACTGGTTCCAACTAGCTGCAACTGCTTTCAGCTCTCTTTCACCTGCCTGCTGTTGGGCTGCACACTGGATTTAACTGGTTGCGACTGTTTGTGACTGCTTCTAGCTTCTTGCAATTTCCTTCACTTCCTTGTTGTTGAGCTGTGCACTAATTTTAACTGGTTCCAACTGGTCGCAACTGCTTCCAGCTTCTTGCAAAAGCCTTCACTTGCTTGCTGTTAAAACTGTGCACTGCTTTTAACTGGTTTCGACTGCTACTTACAAAAACTTTCAGCAGCTTGCAGTTCCTTTTCATCTGGACAACAGTTCATCTTCTTTGAATTTTCAGCACCTTTTCAAGTAGCTAATTTCACCAAAATATTCCAAAATAAATTGGACATCTAAATTAGCTTTTCACAAATATTTTTCCACGGCTTTCTCATGCATCTCACCATGTCACTAAGCGCTACGAATATGCAAAAGAGAAACATATTTAGTGGCACTAGATAACAATTGCAATTAAAAATTTCCCCTCTTTATAGTATGGTTATCTATCCTAAATCCACTCACACCCACTAGGTGTCTTGAGTGGCAAAACAAAATGGCCCTATTAATAATACCTTTGCCTTGAGCCCATTTTATTTTTCTCTTTCTTCTTTTCCAAGTTGGAGCACTTGAATATCATCTTTTAGTCACCTCCATCACCATGACCATCATCTAGCTCCATCACTTGGTGTGTACCAACCTATCTTTATATATCACTCATGACAACGGTTAGTACACATAGGTTTTATCAATTATCCAAAACCAAACTAGGGCTTTCAGTTGGTTAAAATACCGTTTCAACTGTTTGGGCGACATTCCTGCTTATTGAAGATGTCAAACCTTACTGGTCGAAGAAGCTCAAGACGGCGTGTTACATCACAATACATGGTGCTCGGGGACTAGCTGTGGGGGTATAAACCCCTATACCCTTACGGCTAGACTTGGGCCAGGAGACTTGGCCCATCACGAGACAGATTCGGGGCCTGATCCAACTGCTCGGAGTTTCGCGTAAGGAAACAAGACGTGGAGATCAAGCAGGATTCTAGTCGGTTAGAATAGGAATTGATATCGTGTTATCTATGGCAATTGTAACTGGCTAGGATTAGTTTTCAGATCTGTAACCCTGCCATCTGTACTATATAAAGAGAGGCAAGGGATCCCCCTTAGACAACTCAACTCGACACAATTCAATCCACAGCAATACAATCAGACGCTGGACGTAGGTATTACGCCCACACGGTGGCCGAACCTAGATAAAAACCTTGTCCGTGTCTTGCGTCACCATCAAGTTCGTAGCTTGCGCACCTATCTACCGATAATCTACTACTGTGGGTATACCCCAAGGTAGACTACCGACTAGCTTTCGTCGACAGTGATAGGTGGAGCTCAGGAGATATCGGCCAAGGGGGAATCTAGCGCCATTAGCTAGTAACTCGACCGCTGCAAGGTAGATGCAGGTTGGCCGAATCGATCGGCCATAGAAAATAAACTTATCTAGCCACATATTCAGGAATATGGCATATTCCCTTTTGCCAACCGATCCAATCTTTTGATATTTCTGGATGTATCCTGTCCAACCGGCGATGTTGCAAGTGTTTACCTTGTACTCAGCTCTTCTGTTGTAAACCATGGGGTCATCGGCAGTTGAAATATCTAAGCCTGTGAGCATATGCACATCGGCAAGAGTGGGGGTAGCTAGGCCGTGTCCAAACATGAAAGTATTGGTGGTGTCTGACCAAAAGTAAGCGGCTGCTATCATCATCGACTCGTTCTTCTGCATATCGGCAATGGATAGCCTGATACACTAATCTAGTTTCTGTTCTGCCCAATATACTTCATTCGACCCACTGACCCTCAGAAATCAATCTTTCCATCCCTTGGTGGTTTTGGGCCAAGATCAGAAGGTATCTTTCCATAGTCTAAGGAGAAATTCTCAGCTCTAAATGGGATTCTATTGGTTTCTGCATTAATCAGATCGGTTGGATCTAGGTTTCCCATTGGGCCTAGGCATTGGATGTGTGGTTGATCGGTTGGAATAACTAGTTTATCGCTTAGTTCCTAAGTTTGAAAGATCAAAGGGGCAGAAGTAAAAGAAAAAGAAAATCGCTAAGCCTATGAATTGGCAATAGTAAAAGGAATTGCAGTGAAAGGGGATGAGTGTAAAACTGACCGCAGGGACGATGAAGTTGATCGCCATTGTTCTGAGCAGGATGGAGGTGGAGCCGAGAACTTGAGGGTTTCACTAGAGAGAACTCTTGTCGGTTGAGGTTGTGCAGTTGCTTGTCAAGGTCGCCGCTGGGGAGAGTAGGTTTTGGAGGATTGAAATGGCAAGGTAGAAGATGGGTACCTGAGGGAGATATATTTATAGGTTAAACTGAGCAGGGGCATTCTGGACTTATCTCTCTGCCGCGCACGTAGAAGTCGAGGTTGTTCAGATAGATATGGTAACTGTTCGCACGACAATCAAGGGATTGTGTGGATGATTTAATGGAAAGTAATCATGATTTGAAGGATATTTCGGCATGCGGAATATTTTAATACTAGGATCGGCAGTGTGGTATAGTGTTGGATTCTTGCCGATGAGTGGTTGTTCTTATATTCTAGCCATAATCGGGATCAGGATGGTTGGAGATTATGCGATATTTACTAAGACACAAAAATCAAGGTTGGATTTGACCGGATTCGACGGCAAAATTTGTCATAAGAGAGATAATTATGTAAATGCAATCATTATCTGGAGTAAATTTCAGAGCATTAATGATTTTATACTCCGAAATTAGGGGGCATGTGTTGACACCATTTTTTGGTACGGGTCAAGATAATCAAGATGGGCCAATCGGTAGTAGGGAAGTTAGTGCATTGTACTAACAGAGAGGTGCCGATGAAGATCAGCCGATGGGGGTTGTTGCCGATGAAAGAGGATTGTTCGAGAAGGGATTGCCTTTTAATTTAAATTCAAAAGTATTGACCGGTGAGATCGGAGGTGGCATTTGCCGATGGCAGTTTGAAAACTATTGCCGATAGGATACATTGCCGATGTCGATGAAGGAAGAAATGAAGACTGCTGCTGGTAAAGCCTATGATGGCAGGAAGTCTGTCGATGAAGCGGGGACAGATGAAGGTTTCATCGTAGTTAAGTCAGACACGAAAGTAGATAGGTGTTATTTTCTATATTTGTTAGCATATTGCCTTATGTAAGAGTCATGTTTTGTCTTAGAAACATATCCTAGTCGTATTTAGTTGTGACTCTTTAGGTTGGAGTATAAATATAGGCTGAGGGGCAATGTAATAGCAATCAGTCAATATCAAATCCAAGTTTATTCCTACTTTTGCATCTACTCACTTTTCGACGACTTCGTCAATTTGCATATTTCTTTTTACGAGTTCTCATCGATTCGGCGTGTTGCATTGTTCTAGTGCAAATCTCGATGATCCTCGAGTTCCGCGTGAGTACCTCTTGGCCGTGACTTTCGAGCGCATCGCTGTTGTCGGGACCAAAGTCCTTGAGTTATCATCCTTGTCGATTAACAAGTCAAATCAACTGGCACGTCTAGGATATCGGATTGAGTATTAGCCCTTTGTGTTTGCAGATCCACTTTTGCATCAACAATTTCACATGATATAGATGATATGGTCATTTTTGTAATTAATATGGGATGATATGGACTTGGTGGGGAATAATGTGGACACCTTGCATAAAGAGATAGAACATTTAGGCCCTGTTCGTTTACTTGGGAATAGGTGGCTGGAATAGTTCCAAGTGGAATAACAACTTTATTTATAGTAGCAGTGCTCAGCTGGATTAATTCCTACCCTTGATCCACCCCAAACGAACGAGGCCTTAGTAGGTCATGTAGTGGGGAATAATGTGAATATCTTGCATGACGAAAAAATTTATCTAGTGGTGTTTAGCTTTATAAGAGTATATAATTAGGATAGATTAAAATTGTGGTTTGCGATACTTCCTTTGAATGTCGTTACCCGTGGTTCTTCTTTAGTATAACTAAATGAATTAAATGAAAAAATAAGAGAAAAAATTGTCTATTTAGTTGATTTAGTTATATAAAAAAGAGTTGAGGATATCTATTTGACTATTTGGAGCATCATGCACGCCCACGCCCAAGATAGCTGCACTCGACAACTCCTCAAAGTACACCGCAGGCTTTGTGAGCTCAAGATAGCTGAGAGAAGATTTTCGGAGTCCAACAGCCTTGTGAGAACTTCAGTTTCAGGCCATCAGTTGACCGTCAGATGCTATACAGTGTTCATTATCATCGAATCTGAGACGTAAGACTTGTTCTGATGCAGACTGTTCATTATCAACTTAAGCGTGATGGTGTGATGATGGATTAGTTTTAGTCATGTCATGAGAAACTAATAACTGAATGCTTTGTTGCGTTTCCGGTCGATCCGATTGTATGTACCAGTGAATTCATATATGGTTTGGACCCCTTACATTGTTGGTACTCAGTTTTGGATCCGTATGTAATTTTATAGTAGTATTACCAAAGGTTTTGCGACGTTTTTTACAACAAAAAGTTTCAGAGTTCATGTGCGTTTTAAAAATTAAAAAAAGACAAAACAAAATAATTTTTCAAAAATATATTCCACGCCCAGTGGGACTCGAACCCACAATCGCCTGATTAGAAGTCAGACGCCTTATCCATTAGGCCATGGGCGCCTATTGAATTTCGGAACACTTGTCGCGTATTTATTGTAAGAGCAGATTTTGTCCACACCCCTACGAAAAGCACCATTAGGGTAGTGTTTGGTTTCACATTTTGTGATTATGGAGGGTAAGAAAAGTGGTAACACATGTGTTGGTTTGGTGCCATTGGCAATCATAATTGGCTATATATATTAAGAGGCTCTCCGGAGCATAGTTATAGATCAGTGTAATTCAGCACAAGTTATGTATCTGATGTCGTTACATTCCAAAACTGAACAAAGACCATAATGATTGACCCCAATTTTAATTAAAGTATAACCTGATTTAGTTACCATTTGCATTACCACTAGTCGAACCAAACACTATGTAAATCAATAAATCTTTAAAAAAAGACAAAGTAAATCCTACAATAAATCTTAAAAAAAGACAAATAAAGAATTTGAACAGCTAAGCTACCCTCAATTTTCACTATATGCTATTGTGAATAATAGAATTAAAAATATGACAAAATGTATTAGAGTTTGATCTACAATGATGAAAATTACATCTGAGGTATGCCATACCATTTAGCTAGAGAGGTTCGAAGCCTTGCGCTGTGGGAGCACTTTGACATTGACTTAATCCAGCCTTATTAGACCCAACCAAAAGAAATAAGAGCATGGTGGGAAGAAGTGGCACCCAAAATCCCAAGGGAGCGATGACTGTACTTCAATGGATCGGTAATTTATATGATGTGGAACATTTGGAAGAAAAGAAACAGAAGAATTTTTCAAGACACGGCCATGAATGCTTGACAAGTAGCCCTCAAAGTCAAGAAAGACATAGATATGCGCTCTCACCACCACCAACTAAACCAGAAACCCTAAACATGTCACCTCAATATGATGTACCTTCGCAAATAAAATATCCATGTACATTCCATCAAGCCTCCCTGCCCCTGCCTCACCATTTAGCTAGATACATTACACATCAAGAGATAAAATTCTTTGTGCCTCCGATAAACTCTTGTCGACATCAGAACAAATCATAAAATAATGCACAACTGTTTTTTTTTTCTTTTTAAAATCACGCCACTTGTTGCTGAAGCTGCTTCCTTAGCTCCTTGCGCAATATCTTGCCCGATGGGGCCTTGGGGATCTTGTCAATGAAGATCACTTCACGGACCTTCTTGTAGTAGATCACCTGGAGCAGAAGGACCCCTCGCGGTCAAAAGGGAAGAAAAAAAGAAACAAAGGGCCACGCATGTATTTGTTTCTTTATCTTGGCATTTAGAATCAAAACATGCATGAACTCAAACGGAGGCAACAAGAAAATAAATATCACCTCCTTGGCCACAAATTGTTTGACGTCATCTTCACTAAGCTCGCTCCCTTTGGCCTTGGCCACAAAGGCGACCGGGATTTCTCCGATTTCCGGCTCGACTTGTTTCCTGCAATAATGATCATAGACACCGTGCATCTCAACGACTGAAATATTACCAAGCATCCATTGTTGGGCAAGGGAAACCATCTAGCTAGTAGCTTAGGAGAGGTCAAGTGATTAATACCCGACGACAGCGGCATCGGCGATGCTTGGGTGGGTGATGAGCAGGGCCTCTATCTCTGCAGGGGCCACCTGGAGACCCTTGTACTTTATGATCTCCTTAAGCCTGTCGACGATGAAGATCTCGTCGTCGTCGTCCACAAAGCCGACGTCGCCGGTGTGCAGCCAACCGTCAGCGTCGATGCTATTCTTCGTCGCATCCGGGTTGTTCAGGTAACCTGATGAACAAAAACACATCAACGACGTTGCTCATATAATACTGTACTGTACTTTATTGCAGAACAGAAAGTAACTTAACCAAATTCCACAAAAAAAGATGGACTATAATAATATTGGAGGATGGCAACACAACTAAAAGCTTGTGAAATTCAGTTGCACATCACTTCGTTAGGTGAATGACGACAGCATCCATTGTTTGTTGGAACTCCCACCAATTAGCAATTATCATAAAAGAATAATGCAAAATAGATCATAGATGTGACTACATTTGATTTCTTTCCGTCAGTATATTCCATTATATGTCCATGTCAGTTGTCATCTGCTGGTAGTAGATCCATACTCCTATACTTCTATATCTTTGACTCGAGAACACGTGCTTGTCGCCAATATATGACAATTTACAGTGGCCTAACTGAAAGCTGCGGTCGCCATTGACATGCAAGCAACTACCAAAACCAAACATTGCTGCAGGCCCGACTTCACTTCGGTGGGATCAGATCTAGGAGTATTCAGAACAGTCCCATTCATGATGATTTATTTCAGCTATCACACCAAGGGAAAGGAGGAAGACTTCCATGGCCAGACTGAAGCCGTCAGGTCTCAGCTAAGCCCATTTAATTCAATGTTAATTTATTTCTGTTGCCAATCTGGACAGAAAGGTACACATGACATGAACGGTTTGTGCAGTAGAGGAAGAGTGGCACAGCTCACGTCTGTCTTGTTGACCGAGCTATCTAGCTAGATTATAATTTCCTTCACATTGCTATATATCATGTGGTGATACTTTATTCATCAACCAATCGAAGTTGAGGAGTGATTAACGATATGTGAAAGCATTACCAACATGCATGATGTGCAGTCGGCGAACCACTTGTGCATATATTTCTATATATATATATATATATATTGTTCCAACTTCCAAGTGGGGTTATAACTAGGGATGTGTGGGCCAGCCAGCCGGCAGTCCATCCATCCATTATCTAATGCAATCATGGAGATGGAGCTGCCTCAAGTCAACATTTGGAGGTTGGAACGAACGACGACGACGACGACGACGACGAGGTGCAATGCAAGAGACAGAGACTAGAGTAGTAGAGTACCTTTCATGATCTGCTGGCCCCTGATGCAGATCTCTCCGGGGAGGTTCCGGGCGAGGGACTTGCCGGTGTCGGGGTCGACGATCTTGAGCTCGGCGTTGCGCACCACCGTGCCGCACGCGCCGGACTTCACCTTGAAGGGCTCCTTGGCGAACGCCAGGCACATGGACAGCACCGGCCCAGCCTCCGTCATGCCGTACCCCTGCGTTGCGTTGCGTTGCATTGCGTGGCATGAGACACACATAGAGAGAGATACATGAATGCAGCTGACTGATTGTACTTGGGTGCTTTCGCATACAGTAGATCTGAACCGAATTTTCAGAGCATGCAAAGTTTGGTCTGGGACAGAATAAAATTCAGAAAGGTGATACGAACGGATTAGTACGATGGGTGTAGTATATATTCTTAGTTCTGTTGTCCAATGGACTGACTGGCTTTGTGTGTGCTGTCGACGTGGTCGTCGAATAACAGAATAGAACCATTGCCAACTTGCCTCTACTGGCACAATGAAATCGTCAGGTCCGTTTTTTTTCCTTTTTTTTGGCTTTTGGAAAAATCTGGCTCCACAATATTCTAGTTATCAGAAAAAAGCCATTGATGAGCTATTTAATTTATTGTAAAATCCTTGGGATCCACCTCCCCCGCTTGGGAAAAAAAACAAAACAAAAAACTCAATTCTATGAGGTAGGACAGTCTCAAGATATTGCACACGCGGGTCCAGAAAATCGTGGTGCTCTTGGCTTAGAGCATCTCCAACAGTTATACAATTGGACTTTGCATTCTTGAAATTTACCAAAAACCTTAAAAATTGCTCTCCAACAGTTTTGCATTTGACTTATGCATTTTGGCAAACTTGGCGTTTAATGGACCAAACTTGGCATTTTTCATAGGCACAATGGCTTGGCAATTTCGATATCCCGAGAATCTTAGACTCCTTGTCGTGCTCGTACTCCCCACATTGCGGTAGTTTCCCGCGAGACGACTCCTCCCCACACGCAACTCTTTCTTTCCCCCGCGCGCCGCCTCCTTTCTTCGCGCGCCGCCTCCTTTTCTTGCAGCGACGCGAGGCTACCTCGAGCACATGTCGCCGGCCTGGATCAAGCAGCGACATCTTTTGGTGACCTCGAAGCCCTCCTTGCGGAAGCCTTGGGACCTGGATGCCACGGTGCTACCTAGGACTGTTGCCTCGATCGGATCTCGATGACCTGGACCAAGCGGCGATGTGGACTTGTGGAATGAACACGACCATGCGACGGGCGAGAGAATTGGCGGCGACGGGCGAAGGAATTGTGCACGAAAAAGAAAGCGCCTACGCGACGCGCGAGAGAATTTCCTGCGAAGATGAAAGATTTCCGGACAAAAATAGTTGGGTCCACTATTTTAGGAAATGCCAAGTCAAAAATGCCAAACACTTGGAGATGAACTTATTTTTCCTTTGGCAAAACGTCTAACGACTTGGCAAACTCCAACAAATAGCAAATTCTAATTGCATAACTGTTGGAGATGCTCTTATGCTTTGACACGAGAGGAAGTATTATAGCAGGCTGTAAGCCAGCTAAATGCTGAGGTGGAGGAGAGAGAAGAGGATAGAAAATAAAAGCGGGCTATAAGCTTACAGCCGGCTTAGACACAAAAACCAAGAAAATCTGTAACACAGACAAGTAGGTCATGTATTAATAGTGATGAGCTAACCATTATATGAGTGGGCTGCAAAAAAGCTGTAAACAAAACTTACAGCCAGCAGTTGGCTGTATTATAATTTCGGATCAGCTTTTGTATCTGAGGGTACCTGGTCTTGGACTCATTTAAGACTTCGCTTATGAAGTAAACTGGTCTCTGGACTTTGTACACATGGCCTGGCTCATCCCGTTCGACCACCATTGCCGTGGAGACAACCCTGTCGGTTGCTGCTATGTAAAGGAGCAGGTCTTCGTTGGGTTGAGGCGCTGTGAGAACGGGTGGCGAAGTGAGAAAGGTTTTGAGCTGGGTGAACGCAGCGTCGACTTCCTCTCTCCAGGAGAATTTTTCTGACGCCTTTAGGAGCTTGAAGAAGGGGAGGCCTTTTTCTCCCAGTCTAGAAATAAAACGGCTGAGAGCGGTCATACATCCAGTGAGCTTTTGAATATCCTTGACGTTTCTAGGTGGTCGCATATCAAGCACTGCTTTTACTTTTGAGGGATTCGGCTGTATACCATCGCGGCTGACGACGTTGCCGAGCAGTAGACTGGAGGGGACCCCAAAAATATATTTTTTGGGGTTAAGCTTCTACTTGTATTTATTTAGTGCCTTAAAGGTTCGGTCTAGATTGTCGATTAGAGTGCTTGCATCCCTTGTTTTGACGATGACATCATCTACGTAGGCCTCGACGAGGTCATCACGAATCTCGTCGTGGAGGCATTGCTGAATAGCCCATTGATAAGTGGCTCCAGCGTTTTTGAGTCCGAAGGACATGGTCGTGTAGCAATACGCACCGAAAGGAGTGGTAAAAGATGTTTTGATCTGGTCTCCTTCCTTTAGTGAGATCTGATGATAACCAGAGTAGCAATCTAGAAAGGAGAGAAGTTCGCATCCGGCCGTTGAGTCGACCACCTCGTCGATGCGAGGGAGACCAAAAGGATCTTTAGGACAGTGTTTATTGAGATTAGTGTAATCAGCGCACATTCTCCATTCATTGTTCTTTTTTCTTACAAGAACAGGATTGGCAAGCCAATCAGGATGATACACCTCTTTAATAAATCCGGCTGCTAGAAGCCGTGTTATTTCTGTCCTAATAGCCTCCTTTTTGTCACGAGCGAACCGTCGCAACTTTTGCTTGATGGGTCTTGCCGTTTTCGAGACGTTTAAGGAGTGCTCGATCAGGTTTCGTAGGACGCCGAGCATGTCTGCGGGTTTCCATGCGAAAACACTCACGTTGTCCCTTAGAAACCTGACGAGCGCGTCTTCCTATTTAGGGTCCAGGTTGGCCCCGATGAGGGCCGTCTTCTCGGGGCTGTCGTCGACCAGCTGTACCTCCTTGTGCTCTTTGGACTTTGAATTTTTCCACGGAGTCTCCTGCTCGGGTAGTCGATGCTGGTCGGGTGGAAGCTGCGCGGCTTGGGCTGCGTTTCTGCCATGCGGATTGAGAGGTCAATTGCCTCGATGATCTTGAAGCTTTCCTCCTAGCAAGTGTATGCGGTGTAGACGTTGCCTCTGATAGTTAGGACGCCCTTCTCTGTAGGCATTTTGAGGACCAGGTATGAGTAGTGTGGAACTGCCATGAACTTTGTCAGCGATGGTCGGCCCAGTATTGCATGGTAAGTTCCATCAAAGTCGGCGAC
>Ga0182004_10004795_pt1 | contig 10954 bp, 8 predicted proteins | sample Sormic07211540_1_FD_120479 | JGI IMG/M metagenome (GOLD analysis project Ga0182004, IMG submission 120479) | Endophyte microbial communities from Sorghum bicolor roots, Mead, Nebraska, USA - 072115-40_1 MetaG | ecosystem: Host-associated > Plants > Roots > Unclassified | place: USA: Nebraska...
ATTCAATAGAGAATCAACTTTGGGAGCTCTGCCAAACAGGGTCATACACACATAACTATATTCACCTTTTTTTGAACGTATGTACTCCCTTTGTTCTTGAATAGATAAATTCTTAGAGTTGAATTTTTATGTTTAATTAAATTTTAGAAAATACACTGAGTTTTTTTTAAGAATTATATAGTACAACGCATGCACACTCACCTTTTATAAATATACGTATGCAAATTCTACCCCTATGAGTACCTTCGAAGGACTGAGCCAGCAAATCACGAGATTTATGAAGTCACCACAGGCGCCTCGCTATCAACGGGATGTCACCTACCACTGAAATCATAGCGCCGTTAAATCCTAGAATAAATTGAGGAAAATATGAACACTCATACCAAGTCGAGGACTTAAATCTTGGTGGACAAGTTCCACCACGAGGAACTCAATTAGCTAATTTATGACCAGTCCGCAAAACAAGACTTTTGACACCAAATAGTATCATTATTAGACACCATACACTGTATTTTTATAATGTGCTCATTGATATCACAAATATTTGTAATTTTCTATGAATTCTATTAAAGACAAAAAAAACCTTAAGCATGTTGGTAACTCAGGTACCTCGTTGCTAATATTAATAACTAATAACCATCGTTGCCTACCACTGTTTCTTTATGAATATGAGATAAATTTATAGAAAATATAAACACACATGTTAATTGCTAAGTCTGGGATCTTAATAATTACTAGATATACTTTTACCGTCGTACCAAAAAGCATCTCGAGTCCAGTGCAAGGAAAAGATGCTCCCGAGTCCCGACCAAAATTCACTTGAACACTAAGTGGCTAAGCACATGCACAACGCATAGTTGATTAACCTTGTTTAGTTTCTTAAAAAAAATTTCACGAACTATTTTGAGACAAATCTTTTAAATCTAATTAGTACATAATTTAATAATAAAATGTTACAATAACACATATATTAATAATAGATTAGTTAGGTTTAATAAATTCGTTTTATAACGGATAGATTATGTATTTTGTTTTTTTATTAGTATCCAAACGCTATATATGACATTCCACCTGTCACTAAACAGGGACCATGTATATACTATTAATTTTAATTATTTATTGGAAGATAAATTGTAGAACAGGACACGACAGGGGTACTAGGTTCTGGGACGGTTATTGTCTGTATCCAACTCGCGCTTCTGCACACACATGACACATGAGTTGTACCTGAATTTGTTGGATGCGTCATCCATGACCATGACCATGATACATCGGCTGTTTTTTTTTTTTTGACAACGCATAGGCTGCTTCTATCTGGTGCAACTGCAAACACGCACACACACACATGGCTGGGCCCAACCTAAGCAAAGTGACGTCTGGGTTGAGCCAATGTGGGTTTGAGTCCAAAAGTTGTAACTCCACAAAAGAACATAATTCTCATTTATCAAAGAGTCAATCATTTTAAACTTAGATAGAAATTATATTAAAATACTAATAATGTTTTATACAAAATAAGTACTATTAGATTAACTATAGAATATATTTTCATCACAAATTTATTTAAATAAATACTAATATTATTTACTATAAACTTGGTCAAAGTTGACCGGCACGAATCCCATCATTATATTTTTTTGTGAATGAAGAGAGTACGGTAATAGTGTACCAAACATGTGGGCGTCTCGTGCAAACTCTTGTTTCATTGCCGCGGTGTTTTGGTCACAGTCAAACTTTGCCAAGTTATGCATACGGTTGCCACAAGAGTTTGGCTACCATTTAGTTTAACACATCAGTTGTAGCAGCCATAGTTTTTCTTAGACTAATTTAATTTGTGCTACAGGTGTGGCGGCTAGTTTTTATGCTAGTCTTCGGCGGCACCACAACATGTGTGGTTAGTGTTGAAGAGTTTTATGCGTAAGATTTCAAAAGGTTGCTAATAAATCTAGCAGAAAAGCCATGATTTTCGGAACAAGGTCTAATGTGATATGGTTGTAGTTGCAACTAACTTCATCATCTGGTAGATAACCTCACGGATCATGATGATCAGACCTCTTCAACTTTAATTTGGATGGGGATTGGGGAAGTAGAAATAGGATGGAAGCTTGAATCTCTTTATTGAGTAGTATTTGAACGTTTCTCTAACACTTTATGGTGAAGTGTGATCTAGGTACTAAGAGCGTGTTTTTCGAATGGCTAAACTCATTCACGGTTGAATAATGTTAGAGGATGAAATATTTTGTTTTTTGGAGACGGGATCTCTTTTATTAAATGGGAGGTAGAGCTTCCCACTTGAGGAGAGATATTGTCAGGTCCTACTAAAGACTGAGTTGGGAGAACCGGTCCATAAGAGCCTTCTTACATGCCACTCGCTCTCATTCAAGCGGGAGACGGATATGATCTAGCTAAGGTGATACCACTATTGCATATATAGGATGTAGGTGATAGTGTAAGGAGAGGTAAGGGTGTATCCTCTAACCCTCCTGAGATCACATGGTGACCAGTGAGAGGCTGGGTACTATGTTTCACAATCTCAGCGTGCCTACGGGGTGACTCAAAGCTGAGTTGTAGGGTGGTATCGTACCAGTTGGATGGCAGCTCAGAATTAGCCTAGGCGGGGCGCCGCAAATGATGGTGATCTTGTGGGTACAGGTGCATCCCTCTGCAGAGTTGATCGATTTATATGTATAATCATGTACACAGTTATGGACATTCCTATGTTTCTCACTTCACTTGACTAGAGAGTGCCAGAGTGGTGTCTTCTTCTCTTCCCCTTGGGTTGGATAAGGATCTGGCCCAAGGACGTTGAGGCAATGTCAACTAGAGAGCGTGGTGGTGAGATGTAAGAGTGTGGTGTGATTGTGTGGATTATGGATGGGGTGGATCGGTTAAAACTTGAGAATAACTAGTACATAATGATAAAATTTGCATAGGAAACCACGGCCAAATAGTAGGTTCTTTTCTCTTACCCTTGCAAACAACTTTCCGTAAAGCAAAGCAAAGCATGGTATGGGAGTCACTAGCCAATATAAATTGTACTAAAAATTATTTAATGGGTGATAAGCCTAAGTACGACTATTAGAGGGTCTTGTCCTATGTTTGAGTCTGCTTGTGGAGATGGAGTATTCACCCCTAAGGCGCTACGCATCTACTTGATGTTGTTCTATGTGATGTGTGATTCTGCTAATTGACGATGTAACAGGTATTCGATACATATGAACTGCGTTATCAGCTGGATTTTGATAATGTGATGGTATGATCTCCTGGGACTATCACATTATGATTTGTTCTGTGGATTTCCTTTCAAAGAAATTGTAGATCATTTCAAGTACAATGCATGTTCAAGGCCCACCTCACATGCATTGTAGGATCATTTGCATTTTTGCTCTAGATCCTAGTCAATTTACAATGCCTCTAATTTTTTCATCTTTGGTAGACCTTGTGTTCAGACTTCATCTTTGCCTATTAAGTATGTATGTATGGTTTACAATTATGATGTATTCGGTGTCAAATCTTGGGAGATATGTGATGAAATCAAATGTAAAATTTTAGTTATCAACCCTAATCAAATGTAATAATAAAGTATGTAAAACTTGGGAAATGAAGAACATTGTTGGTTGAAGCTACTAAACTGGCACTAACCCCAATACTATCAATGTATAGAAGAGGCTAGACCTGATACTGACCCCAATGCTACCAATATATATAGAAGAAGCTAGGCCCGAAAAGTGATCCTACTGATATTGTACCGGGTGACCGACTGCCCTCTGTTGTATCCAGTTATAGCAGAGATATGTCCTATAATACAGTGCGTTCTAAAAATTTTAAAACAACTTAAGAGAATAATCAAATGACACATGTATCCATGGATTATTCTAATTGTAGAGTTTCTCCTTAAATCATGGCTTCTTTTTTAACAAATCTTACCAAATCTAAACATTATCATTATTTAGAATACATTGTATTTCAATATAAATTTTAGAAGTCACAATACACTCACGATAGTGATGTCCGGACATGTGCTAGTGATAGGTAGAGGTAAAAGGTCGACCACAATAGCTAATTTGTTAATTAGGAAGGAAATTTCAGCTGGTGTTCAGGTTGAAACAAATTAAGCTCTGTTTAGTTCCCATCTAAAAATGTTTCGCCTCATCACATCAAATGTTTAGACACATACATAGAGCATTAAATATAGATTAAAAATAACTAATTGCATAGTTTTCATGTATTTTGCGAGACGAATCTTTTACAAATGTGCTATAGTACCTAAAAAAATTTCTTTTCACGAACTAAACAAGACCTTAAAATTAAGTTGCAGAATTTTGTGACATGAAGTCTACGTTCACATGAATGGGAAATACAACAAATGTTTGTAGGACTGGAACAGAAAAGATCTTTTTGAGTTGTCTCGTCAGGAATTGCTTTATCTAAATTTGGATATATGTGGGTCCAAGTTGGGATCTGATATATTTGTCATGGAAGATCTTATGAAAAGCAGTCACTTCTAGAACTAACCCCTACACACGTTGTCTTTGGCAACATCTACAAAAAGGACGACGGTGATTGAATGGTCTCGATCTCACACGGTCGGCAGCCGACAGCTCGATCGCAGTCGCATAGTAGCCAAATAAACTGTTTCTCGTAAGAATATTTATTGGCATATTATAGAAGTCCTCGTATGATATAATACTGTTATGAAATATATGTATTTAATTTCAGTCTGTTCGCTTAACTGATAAGTTAATACTATTTATTAACTTTTTATGAGAGAAAAATATTATTATAGAACTGACACATTTGGCAGATAAGTTTCGCGGACTACCGGCCGCCGCCCGTGACGAACTCAAAGCAGGACGGAGAGACGAAATCGGAGCGGAGAGAGAGGTGGCTTGGTGTAGTCCACGGAACAAGAATTAGCACGTTGCTTGTATTGGGAAGAGGTGGACCGGACAGGAAAAATAAAGGGACAAGGCATCTGCATGAGGTGTGGCGGTGGAAAGCCTCGATGGATCGCCATCAGAGGAGTGCTCGCTGCTCGGCCGGCGGGAGGAAAAAAAGTTAAGCGGCATCCGTGTGCCTACTACAAGTAGATCACACTAGATCATATATATCACATCTAGCACAGTTATGTGATGGGCTAGCTAACTACCTGACTCGAATATAACTTTCTCTGTTTCTCACCGCAAATTATAGAAACAACAGATGTTCTCTGGTGTCACCCCATGCCGACAGTGTAGCGGTCGAGCCGCCGCTGAAGCTGTAGATGAATGTAAAATAGGGGCTTTCGGCTGCTTTATGTCGACAATGGATCAACCTCGTCACTCAACTGTTCAAAACCTTCACTTTGCTGTTCCCGGCGGGTCTACCTACGAAGACGACGCCATCGTCCTTGACACGCGGTGCAAATATATATATATATATGTGAAGCAAGCAAATGGACGTCCTATCTTATCTAGAGTCCTTTAAACTGAGGGAGAGGGGGGGGAGACAGAGACAGAGATTCCAAGGTGCATTCCTCATCCACGTACCAAATATTTTGTATACTGAAATTCCGATAAAGATATGTGCGCCCGGCTCATATCTATCCATGGCATGGGAATGGGACAGCCTTTTCTGCACCCATAATAATGTTATGTGGTATGCTATGTTAAGTTACTAGCAGCTAGCTACTTTGTTCATTCATCCTATCGAAAGGATATATGCCCCTGACTCTGGAGATGGGCATGGCCATCTTTTGGACACGAGAGCGCCCCCGGCCGGGAATAACCTTCTTTTGCTGACAGCGAAACAATGCTCAGGTTTTAATTTTATATTGTGTATCAAAAGGGCATTCAACAAAGTGTCTAGTTCTCACTGTATGCACATATAGCAATAGTAACATTTGCACTCCATGGCGGAAACAGGGGGGCGGCAAAGGCCGTGACCACCCCCCACCTCCCCCTTCCCCCCAAGCACAGTGAATTTCTTTAAAATATTTATAAAAAAATTAATCGCATAGCTAAAAAAATATTATTCCACTCTCTTTTGATGAAAACAACCACTCCAATAATGATTGTATCAAAAAAAACACACTTATAGTATTGTGCTTTTAAAAAATATTATTCCACTCTCTTTTGATGAAAACAACCACTCCAATAATGATTGTATCAAAAAAAACCACTTATAGTATTGTGCTTTAAAAAAATATTATTTCGACCTGACAAAGCTGAAAACAACCACTCCAATATGATTGTATCAACAAAAAAGAAAGAACAATAACCCTTTTCAATCTGCAAGTGTCACACTATTACATTCTGCGACCCTTAACTCTAAAATCATTCACTTTATTTATAGGCTTCAACCATTACAATCATTCATTTTTCAACCTTTTGTTGGTCTCCTGAGTGGCCTAAGTATGTATTGATATATGCTGGCACGCTATTATCTGATGATGAAAACATATACAGAAAGAGTTTGTTTCGAGAAAAACATATACACAAGAGAAGGCACGATGACAACACTTATACAGTACCCGAAAAAAACTAAAATAATAGTTACTTCAGCGTGTCTGGAAGGAAGAAAAAAAAAGGGTTGATGCATGTGCATGCATATAGGCCAGTAAACTGGATATACCCCAACAGAAGAAAACCATCTAAATACTCTTTGTGGTTATACCAAGATCTCCACTTCTTCAGTATGTATTTCAACAAAACACTGCAAAAGTAATGCAATTTCTACACTAGGTATTTCAACCGTGTTGTCAAAGTAATGCAATATGAGACAGTTGATCAATGTTATAATACATTTTCATTCTTCAGCAGCTGCAATTGTGGATTCTTCACCAAATGCTACTCTGCTATACAGTTACCCACCTCTTGTTCCCAAAGCTAAAAAATGACCAGGTTTGGATGCCTGCAAGCAAAACTACATTAGAGTCAAAGAAATGGAGGAATAAAAACAATCGCACTCATTCATTTGCGAGTTGTGAAAAACATATTACAAGAGTTAATTTATGTTACTTTGTAGAAAAATCACATTGCATTGTAAAGTTTCAATGCAATAGATAACTCTTGTCAACAGAACTACAAGAGCACAGTTTTGGGATGATGTTGGTGAGGTACAGGATAATAACAAAGAGCAATTTATTGCTCTCATATTTAAGAAATAAGTCGATCATGCCACATGATTCTAAATTCGTATATTTGTGTTTCAAATGCTTACCTCACTGTAAACGAGTGATAGCTATTTCTGACTTGCAGCCTTGTCTTTAGTCTTTGCCTGAAGTCATAAGATGAATAGGTAAGAAGTAGACACAGAACACACAAGTTGAGCAGAGTTAAACAATGTATTTCTACGATGTAATATGGAATTAACATACCTCAGCAGTAGTGCGTCTTCGGAGCTTCCTAGTTGGGTTTCTCATTGTGACAAATTCCTCAGCAGTTGTTGGATGAACACCAATAGTGGAATCAAAATTTTGCTTCGTCAACCCAGCCTTAACAGCAATTGCAATACCCTGTATATTAATGTACATGCATAATGAATTAACTAAAGAATGGATATGAAGATATAAATCAATAGAAAATCAACACATGCACAAACCTGAATAATCTCAGGTGCATCTTCACCACACATGTGCACTCCAAGGACTTTGTTTGTTTTGGCACACACAATAACCTTCATAAACACACGATCAGGTAGACCAGAAAGAGTTGCCCTGAGAGGTTTGAAATTTGATATGTAGATGTCAATATCACCATATGTTTCAGTAGCCTGCAAGTGTAATGTTTTACTCAATTAATCATAGACTGACAAAAAGAAGTTATGAATTTCAAAATGATACAATTGTGCATTATATTACCTCATCTTCAGTAAGGCCAACATGCCCAATTGGCGGCTGAGAGAACACAGCAGATGGCACGGCACTATCAAAAAGCACAAGTACAAATTTATTTCAAAATTTATAGCCAGAAGTAGTTTACATGACTGACATTCAGTAAAAGGTTGGGGCATATGGGTTTTCATGAACTAACATGAAAGTACATCATATATACAAACGTACCTGTAATCTGCTCTGATAGGTTCATCGCCGAAAATGGTCCTTGCTATTGCCCCAGCTTCCATTAATGCAATTGGCGTTAGGTTCAATCTATTGGTGACATCCCCAACAGCCCAGATTGAATCAACTGAAGTCCGAGAATACTCATCAACCTAGAATGACAGATTTATTCCATGAGTTCCCAATGCCATTTAATGATGATCAACAGTCAGGAAAGTTTTAAGTTCAAGTCAATGCACAAAAATTGATCTCATTATATTACATACGTACCACAATAGCACCATGCTCATCCATTTTGACCCCGACATCTTCCAGACCCAAATTCTAAAAACATACGCTTTTGTATCAAGATGCATGCAAAGAGAATACTACATATATGTCATAAAACATAAGTAGAAATGACGTGGTAAAATGATATTAACCTTTGTGTTTGGCTTTCGACCTGTTGCAAACATGACATGTGAGAACCCACTGACAGTTTCTTTGTTTGTCTTCAGAGACAACAAACCATCATCTGACTTAGTTACTGCTACAGGACTTTGTGCTGTATGAAATTTGACACCCCTCAAAGACATCTGTTCTGCAACAAAATCCCTGACCTAAACAAAGCAGTTAAGATATAACTCAAGGCATAGATCTTCAACTCAGATTAGCACCTTCAATTTTGATATCCAAGTACTTTATTTTATGATACTTTCTCACCTCCTCGTCAAAGCCTCTCAGCACTTTCTTTTGGCGGATGAAAACATGAACATCACTCTTCAAGCCATTGAAAATACCAGCGAATTCCAAAGCAATATATCCACCTCCCACTATTGCAATCTTCTCAGGTCTGGAAGGCAAATCCAATGCTGCATCAGAATCAATGACATGCTCTATTCCTGGGATGTTTGGTTTGGATGGCCGACCGCCAACAGCTACAAGTATGTTTTTGGCAGTGTAATGCTTGCCATCCACGCTGACAGTATGTGGGTCAACAATCTGCATAATTTAAACAGACCATGTATCAATTGCTGTCATTATTGCATGAATCCCTCAACAGAAGTTATTCGTAGAAAGTTAATCTCCAGTAAAACATTACCCAACCTTTCCGCGGCCTTCAATTACAGTAACCCCTGAATTCTTCAGTGTATTTGTCTGAATCCCCACAAGACGCTGCAACTCCAAATTTTTGTTGGTTATCAGAGTTCTCCAATCATGCTTTGGATCAGTCCCATACACCCACCCAAAGCCACGGCTCTCTTCAAACTCATGAGAGTATTTGGATGCGTACACCAACAGTTTCTTCGGAACACAGCCACGAAGCACACATCTGAAATACAAATAAACTAACATCATATATGAAAAGTTTCGACACCAAAATGAGCTAAGAAGAGTTCAAGGAAAGACCGATCAATTAAACATAGTTATTATGAACATTATTTATATTGTAGCTACTAGGAGCCTGTCTTCAAGTTGGAGGGAGATGAAACAGCATACCTAGTTAAAAACAAAATCAATCAATAGGATTCTAATAGCAGTAAAATGTCATGCTAACTCAGTATATCATGGCAGTAATTAACAGTCTGTAGTAGTTTGCAAAATGTATGCTCTTTGTCACTTCTGCACCTGGCATTGTCGATTGATGTATGGCAAATTTTGTCTCCAGCTGAGCTCGTACACATTCTACATTTTTTTTTCTTCATAGCATATAGCTATAGTATCTGTGAATGCAACGATACCATGATGTTAATGGCTTCCAAAAACATGTGCTCTAAGTGGTGAATGTACTAATCGGTTTTCACATTCATATAGTGGTCACCTGATCATTGATCAGGATGTGCATAAAAATAGAAGAGACGAGATTGTGCTTAAAGGCCATGTCATCGTCTCCACTGATACTAAATTAACGATCGCAAAGCAACTGATCATTCATGGAGCTAAGTGTATTGAGCAGGAACGCATAAGGCGAACCAAACATTCGCCGTGAAAACAAATGAATTGTAAGTAATGATTATTACAGGGTGGGAGAGGGTCGTCGTCTTACGTTCCACCAACGCCGCCAAGGGCGTCGGACGCGACGGTGGCGAAGGGCATCTCGCAGACGGCGGCGCAGGCGCCGTAGAGGGCGGAGGCAACGCGCGACGCCCGCATGCCCCCGCTCCCCGCGCCGATGGTGAAGAGGTCGTAGTCGTACTCCCTCTCTGCCGCGCGCGGTGCGGCGCCGTTGTTCCCTCCAGTGGCGGCCGCGGAGGCGGAGACGGAAAGCGGGCGTCGGAGGTGGGCGCCCTGGGACTTGGCGGAGGCGACGAGGGGGTGGGGGAGGAGGCCGCGGCGGGAGGAGGCGTGGAGGAGGAGGAGGAGCGGTTGGCGCGAGGACACGGCGCGGCCTAGGTTCCGGACCGCCGCCTTGGCGGAGGCGGATGGGAGCGTCGCTGCCGCCATGGGTAGATGGGTGATGCGTCGCCGGTCTTCCCCTCCCGGCGGCGTGGGCAGGCGAAATCAAACCGAAACGCCTCTCGGCCCGCCTTTTGCAGCTTGCGCTTGGGGCCCAGTGGAAGGCGGCGACGCCCGCCTTGCTTCGGTGAGGCGTGAGGTGGCATCCAGCCGCTAGCGTAGTCATCCGTAATTACGCTTTCTTCTGTTAAGAGACGTAGTTTTGAGTTTCGACAAAGCGGTGACCGTTGAGGCACTGAACCAGTGGAACTTTGTGGAAGGAAAGGATGGAAAAGCAACAAGATGGGCCGGGCTGGGAAGATGGACACTAATCTCAAGTTCTCAACACACCCGGTGGGTAGTTAGTCCAACAACTTTTAGGTGCTCCAATAATCAAAGTACCATTCCGGCCCGCATAAATTGTCACATAATGTCAGAAACTCGAACCTACATGAAGTAAGGGCTTACTTAGCATTTATGGCTACTTATATTTTTAGTGATAGA
>Ga0182004_10004796_pt1 | contig 10953 bp, 17 predicted proteins | sample Sormic07211540_1_FD_120479 | JGI IMG/M metagenome (GOLD analysis project Ga0182004, IMG submission 120479) | Endophyte microbial communities from Sorghum bicolor roots, Mead, Nebraska, USA - 072115-40_1 MetaG | ecosystem: Host-associated > Plants > Roots > Unclassified | place: USA: Nebraska...
AAGATTGCACACTTACATGTATTGGTCACCCACTAAAGTCACTCAAAACAAGCCACACAAGCAATTTAATCACATGGTACATGTAGTAAATGGCATGTGATCATGGTATGATGCTCATGAGTGTTCATGATGATGCTTATGTGGATGCAATGCTCATGTTAACATGCAAGCTAACACTAGGAGTGTTACAACCTAAGGGTGTTTGTTCCCGAAGGGAGCCTCCAACCCTCGTTGGCCGGCTCTACCTTTTCGAGGCTTAGAGGAGTGACGTACTCTCGGTGGAGCGAGCGTCATCGTCCTGAGCGAGCTTCTATTGGGTAATCCAAGCGAGAACCCATGCCCCGTTCGATGGGGTTGGCTGTAGCTCGGAGGTGTTCTTATTAAAGCTGGGCTAGCATGGTCAAGGATACTGATCTCGTTCGATAGAGTCCAGCGGCTCAGTGCCTCCCCCCACGGGGATTCCTTTCGACCTTCTTGCCCCTGCCTTGGATGCTCCCAGTGAGTCCTCGAGGCATGCCTTGTTTCGACCCCTCGGTGGGTGCCCCTGACTCTGGTACTCTAGCATTTCTCCCCCAATGCCATCACTGCCATGGTGTGTGAGAGCTATTTGTGGGTGATGCCTCACTGGGACCTGTGGCTTCACCTATACCGGGGTGAGCTGTTCCGCACTCTCGGCGGGGCCACAGGGGTGAGGAAGCCGGTGCGGGCCGGCTACCTCAACGTAGTGCAGAAACGGGCCAAGTGGAGGAGCCTCGAGAGTACATCCCCATTGGGCTGACATCCAACCATGCCTAGTGGGACTCTCAGTGGTTCTACCTCCACAACGACGACAACCTCTTCCCCACCTACACCGGGCGGCTGATCTCGGAGCACCCGGAGAACTGGAACTATGGCGTGGTCAAGACTCTCCTGTCCCGGCTTTGCCCCCTCCTCGACGCTCTGAAAAAGTTGTGTGAGGAAGGTTTGACCGCCGCGCTCGTTCTCTCGGTGGTCCACCATCGACGAGTTCTTCCGTTGATGTCTCGGCTGTTGATGATGGATGAGATGGGCCCCGGTGTTTTGTCGCAGGACCTCGAGGCTTACTGAATGTCCAACAAGGCGCCTTTGGATGAAGAGGTTGCTGCCAGGGTCACGACGGCCGTCGTCGGTGACTTTCAGCCAGAATAGGTGAACGCCTTCCCCATGAAGCCTGAGGAAGGCTACTACGATGTGGTAAGTCCCTCGAGTTATTGTTACTCGATCTTTGCTGTTGGTCCCGTCGTTTTTCAATCTTTCTAAGATTCATGCCTATTTTACCAAGGGACAATCGACGCCCGGTCCTCCAAGCCTCCGGTGAAGGAGGATGATGCTGAGCGTGAGAAAAGGCGCGCCTCCATGGAGAAGCATAAGTCCATAAAGGACGCTGAGAAGAAGAAGGAAAAGAAGAAGAACCTCGAGCGGCAAGTGCTCGAGGAGCGTCGATCCAAGTCGAGGCATTGGGGGAGTCTGAGGAGGACTCCCCTGACGAGGATGACGAAGATGATGATGACAATGACGATTCCGAGGGGATGGCGACTCGCCTTGATCGGATCCTACAAGACCCACCGCAAACCGACGTCGCCACGTCGCGTGCGGGGGCTTCCAAGGGGCCACAAGGCGAGCACCATGACGGGCACCAAAAGGAGGCATCACCCCACCGCCCACGCACCGACACGCCCCCTTGCTCCCATCTAGGGTCGAGCCGTTCCTCCGCCACAACCCCTTCCTCCGTCCGGCTTGGGCCACAGGGTCAAAACCTCAACGACGGGGCCGTTGACTCGAGGCCGTGCTGCCATGGCAGTGGAGGAGCGCCAGTCCTGACGTTTGTTAGACGGGGAGCGTAGAGCCGAGGCCCGCACCTGCCTAGGAGAAGCCGAGGGCCACGACACGCGGCGGCTCGAGGCCTGCTGGCCGTGGGACTGGTAGGAGGGTCGTTGTTCCTATAGGGTAAGGTCTTCATACTGTGATTTGGTCTTTGCTGTCATGTTCGTCCACCAGCTTCCGCCACCTTAAGCCCTTTCTTCTTTGCTTAGGTTGAAGAGGCCGTTGGAGCAGGCCCAGCCCTCGATGGCTAAAAGGCTCAAGGTGGGGGTGGGTTCCAAAGTTCTGGGTAAGTGGTTTGTTTCTTTTTTCATGATCTTGGGATTATATTTGCTTAGCATGGAGATTCCTTGTGACTAACGTGCCGTTTTGGGTCGTATGCAGGTTCTCCCGACCCTCGTCCGCTCGCTGGTGACGACAAGACCCCGCCTCGACCGTTGGAGGGGGGGTGGTTTGGGCTGCGTGTTGTCGTCCCTGGACAAGGTGAGACGCCTCATCCCCAAGGTCAGGAGGGAGCCCTCGAGCTGCCCAAGTCGGGAGGAGTGGGCGATCCCATCACTATCAGTGATGAGTCCGGGGATGGCCCGCGCTCGACAAGCGCTCGTGCCACGGACAAGGGGGTCGAGACCCCTCAGGTCGAGGGACGGATGCCGTGGCCCATTGGGCTCCATTCCATCGAGGAGAAGAAGAAGAAGAACGAGGAGGAGCGACAGAGGAAGAAAGAGGAGGAGAAGAAGAAAGAGGAGGAGAAGAAAGAGGGGGAAGGGGAGAGCAGCATTGTCTGCAAGGGCAGCAGCAGGAGACGCAGGAGCGGCAGCAGCAACAGTAGGAGGTGCAGGATCAGCAGCAGCCATAGGAGGCGCAGGAGCAGCAGCAGCAAGCGCAAGAGCAGCGGGGGGTGCAGCTGCAGCTCGAGGAATAGCTGGAGCAACATCGACAGCAAGAGCAGCAGGAGCTTCAACTTTTGCAGCGGCAGTTGGAAGAGTTCCCCGAGCAAGGGCAACCGCTGGGACAACAATCGCAACAACCACAGCAATAGCAGCGGCAGCTCGAAGAAGGGTAGAGGCCCGAGATGGGGGGAGGATCTACCCTTTTATGGCCCCCCGACTCCATCGTGGCTTCGTCCTGGGGGGGCTGTTACCATCTTGTCCGAGCCATGGCGGGAGGACGGTGTTGTGGCACTAGCGTGTGCCATGCGCACACCGGTGGATCCCAGCTCGGAGATTAAGGTCTCCCTCTATGGCATCGAGGGGATTGCCCCGGGCTTCCTTGAGGGTCAACGGCCATGGGAGGATCCTAGCGCTGGCAGGGAAGACGGGACTGGGACCTCCGGTGGCGGCGGGGCGGACAAGACCGGGACCTGGATGTCTGTCGATGACGACGGGCGATTCACCTCCCTTATCGATCTATTTCTGCATCATGGGGGCTCGCTCAAGACGGTGCAAGAGATTATCCGGGGCATCAAGGCATGCACGGAGGAAGAGCTCGAGCACTGGGGTCTAGGAAGGATTCGCCTTCGAGCCTCGACTTCTCTGGATGAGCCCAATATCATGATGGACGATCGAAAGGAGGTGGAGAAGTGGGAGCACCTCGAAGAGCTTCGTCTTTGGATGAAGCACGTCATGGGCCTCATGTCCGACATCATCAACAACGGCCTGGGCCGAGCCTTCTTTGTAAGTATCTTTGGACTTTGGTTACATGGGATTTTTCGTTAAACCAGCGCTCTTATTATGTTATGGTCTATTGCATGACTTGAAAGAGACCTCCTGCCTGAAATCGGGCTTTATTCACATGACGAGGGGTGGTTGGGAGCAGCTCCCTCTTCTCAAGGATCAACTCCTCAAGTGGCAAGAAAAGCTCCTCCAGGCGTACAAGGATCTTACTGCGACTTTGGAGGAGAAGAAGGAGAAGGAGGCCACTTTGACTGAGGCTCAGAAGACCCTGTCTCATATGGACAGCAAGGTCTCCCGGGCGGAGGAAGACGCCCACGTCGCTCGAGAGGCCGCTGAGAAGGCGAAGGAGGAGGCGGCTCAGTCAAAGAAGCATGCTGTCTCAACCGAGGAGACGGCCGCTAAGGCGTAGGAGGAAGCTGCGCGATATAAGAGCGTGGCCGCCGAGCTAGACAAGGAGAAGAGGCTCGTGGAATCGGACCTCGCTGCTGCTCGGAGCGCTTATGGCGAGGTGAAGGAGGCACTCCTAACGAGCGAGATCGCTCGAGGCGCCGTGGAGGAGGCCAAGAAGAAGACCCGTGAGGACCTCGAGGTAGAGCGAACCTGCTCTCGCGGCCTTTCTGACGACGTTGATCGTCTAAAGAAAATGCATCGAGAGAAAGAGCAAGCTATCCAAAAGTCGGGTAAGATGATCGAGGACCTGCGGGTCAAAAATACGGAGCTAGCTTGTTCCTCCAAGGAGATCGAGAGGGCCAACATCGACCTTGTTGCTGAGAACACAACTCTCGAGGAGAAGATCCGCGGTAAGTTTTTCGTGCCCTCGTGTTTCTTTTGTCTGGTTTTCTTTTCTATTGTCTAATTCTCTGTCTCGATCTTTATAGGGCTTAAGGATGATCTGCTGGCTGCCCAGGTCGATGCCCGATCTTCTAAGGCATAGCTCGAGGGGGAGGTCTCCTTTACCGGTCGACTGTGAATGAGGAAGGGGAGGCTGCTCGAGGCAATGCCCTGGTCGACCAGTTGTGCTATCTGGGTGCCGCTCTAAGGGACCAGGTACGGGACGCACTCCATACCGGGGTGAAGCGAGCAATGGCGGTTGTCTGCTCAGGCTTCTCCTATGATATGGAGGTGGTGTCCCATGGCTTCATCACCGAGATTTCCAAGATCGACGCCGAGAATGAGGAGAGGCTCTATGACTTGATCGACGATGCAGAAGTTCCTAGGGAAAGGCTGGCGAAGCTGATCAAGCCGAAGATACTCCCTCCCGAGACCAGCACGGGCGCGGAAGACAGTGGTGAAGGCAGAGATGAAGACTAAGGCATGCTAGCCTAACCTGGGTACTTAGACCCATTGTAAAATATTTAGCACTTTGTCTCGACTAAACGCTGTGGCTCAAGTGGCCTTAATACTCGTGGTTTCCATATACTCTTATTTCTATGCTTGAGTTTCTTTTATTTCCTTTGCTGCCTAAGTTTATGTTCCTCGGTCGATCTTTCATTGGGGTGACTTCGATTGCCTCGAGTTTGAGGGAGTGAGTAGAGTTACCATAGCTCGAAGGCGTAGGGGTTCTCAGGCTCGACGTCCCTCGGCCCTGAAGGGGCTTGAGGCACCTATACTACTCGATCGTGGGAGGTTTCCTTAGGGCTTGAAAAGGAAGAGAGATAACGTTGAGCTTTTTGAAAAATCGTTCAATTTTTAGGAACCTGTGGGGCGGGTTCCCCCTACTAGCCTCCGACGGAGCGTCGACTATGATGGGTCATAGTCGAGACTTCCTCCTAACGTCGAGGTTTAACTGGTAATAATGTGCATTACTTGAAAAAGTACTTTTGTTTATTCACATATTCGTTCAGAGGGTCTCGGTACAAGATGTGCATGAAAATCTAAAGCCTCGAAGATCTAGGGGTAGAAGCGATGTAGCTGTTCGGTGTTCCATGCATTGGTGAAGACTGCCCCCTTTTTGTCCGCGAGCTTGTACGTCCCTGGCTTCAAGACCTCGGCCACCACGTATGGCCCTCCCAGGGTGGAGTCAGCTTGTGGCATCCTTGATTGCTCTGCCGTCGATGTAGGATGAGGTCGCCCACATTCAGGTCTCTCTTGCGCACGTGCTTGTCGTGGTAGCGTCAAAGCTTCTGCTGGTACCTTGCTGAGTTGAGGAGGGACATGTCTTGAGCTTCCTCGAGCTGGTCGACCACATTCTCTCGAGTCTCCTTGTTTGTTTGCTCATTGTAGGCTTTGAGTCGAGGTGACCCATACTCGAGGTCTACTGGTAGCACAGCATCGGAGCCGTAGATAATAAAGAACGGGGTATATTTTTTGGCTCTACTTGGCGTCGTTCTTAAGCTCCACAGGACCAAGGAGAGTTCCTCGACACACTTCTTGCCAAATTTCTTCAAGCGGTTGTAGATTCTAGGTTTGAGTCCTTGCAAGATCATGCCGTTGGCACGCTCGACCTGGCCATTAGTCCGAGGGTGAGCTATTGCAGACCAGTTCACACGGATGTGATGCCGGACATAGAAGTACAAGAACTTTTTGTCGGTGAACTGTGTGCCATTATCAGTGATGATGACATTGGGTATCCCAAACTAGTGGATTATGTCGGTGAAGAAGAGGACAGCCTGCTCGGAGTGGATGTTTGTCATGGGTTGGGCCACGATCCACTTGGAGAACTTGTCGATGGCCACCAGCAAATGGGTATACCCCCCTGCCGCCTTCTAGAGGGGGCCCACGAGATCGAGGCCCCACAGTGTAAATGGCCAAGTGATGGGGATCATTTGCAGTGGGTGAGCGAGGAGGTGGGTTTGCTTGGCGTAGAATTGGCACCCGTGGCATGAGCGAACGAGCTCGGTGGCATCAGTGACCGCCGTTGGCCAGTAGAAGCCATGTCATAAGGCGTTGCCAACGAGGGTTCTTGGAGCCGCGTGGTGGCCACAAGCCCCCGAGTGTAGATCCTTGAGAAGCTTTCGACCTTCCTCTATGGTGATGCAGCGTTGCAAGATCCCGGTCGGACTTCGTTGGTACAGCTCTTTGCTTCCGCCATAGATCACGTACGTTTTGACTCGTCGAGCGATACGACGAGCCTCAGCTTAATCTTCTGGTAGTTCACCCCGGATTAGGCAGTCGAGGAAAGGCGTGCGCCAGTCAAATGGTCGACTGGGGTGTTGAGGAGTTTGCTCGACCTCCATTACCTCTGCCGCTATCAGCAGGGCCTCGATTGAGTCATTGGGCTCTGGGGTGGAGATCTCGATGCTAGCCCCCATGCCCAGACTGACGGATGGTTCGAGCAGGTCTCATGAGAATGCGTCTGGTGGGACAGTGCCCCGAGTGGATGCAATTTTGGCAAGTTCGTCGGCCGCTTCATTGTATCACCGTGCGACGTGAATGAGTTCGAGGCCGTGGAACTTGTCCTCAAGCTTGCGTTCTTCCTTGCAGTAAGCCTCCATTTTTGGATCATGGCAACTCGAGGCTTTCATGACCTGATCGATGACCAGCTGAGAGTCACCTCGAACGTCGAGGCGTCGGACCCCTAGCTCGATGGCGATCCTTAGCCCATTGACGAGGGCCTCGTATTCTACAACATTGTTTGACGTGGCAAAGTGTATTCGGATTACTTACCTCATATGGACGCCGAGAGGTGAGATGAATAGTAGGCCTGCCCCAGCCCCTATCTTCATGAGTGATCCATCGAAGTACATCGTCCATAGTTCTGCTTGAACCGGAGCTGGGGGAGTTGGGTGTCTGTCCATTCCATGACGAAATCTACTAGTGCTTGAGACTTGATGGCTTTGCGAGGCGCATAGGTGAGGGTCTCACCCATGAGCTCGACTGACCACTTGGCGATCCTCCTGGTTGCCTCTCGATTCTAGATGCTCTCGCCCAAGGGGAAGGATGAGACCACCGTAATTGGATGACCGAGAAAGTAATGCTGCAACTTGCATCGAGCGAGGATCATAGCATAAATCAATTTTTGAATCTAGGGGTATCGTACCTCTGTCTCTGAGAGCACCTCGCTGATGAAGTAGACCGGCCGCTGAACTGGTAACACGTGCCCTTCCTCCGGCCTTTCGACCACCATGGCCGTGCTGATGACCTGGGTCGTTGCCGCGACGTACAGGAGCAGAGGTTCTGCGGGTCGAGGAGTCACTAGGATTGGAGCAGTGGTCAGAATCCTTTTTAGTTTGTCGAGGGCTTCCTCAGCCTCAATAGTCCAGGTAAAGCGCTCGACTTTCTTTAGGAGCTGGTACAACAACAATGCTTTTTCTCCCAGCCTCGAAATGAAATGGCTCAGCACTGCCAGGCAGCCTGTAACTTTTTGTACGCCCTTGACATCTCGAATCGGCCCCATCCTAGCGACAGTTGAGACCTTTTCGGGGTTGGCCTCGAGGCCGCTCTGGGAGACTATGTACCCTAGGAGCTTGCCTCAAGGCACGATAAAGACACATTTCTCGGGGTTGAGCTTGATCTTATTCGCGCGCAGACAACTAAAGGCGATCTCGAGGTCCTGAATCAGGTCGCCTCGTCTCTTTGACTTGACGACGATGTCCTCGATGTACGCCTCAACCGTCGACCCTATGTGTTCTCCAAATACATGGAGCATGCACCGCTGGTACGTTGCCCTGGCATTTCGAAGCACAAAGGGCATGGTTACATAGTAGTACATCCCAAAAGGCATGATGAAAGAGGTCACGAGCTGGTCGGACTCTTTCATTTTTATTTGATGATAACCGGAATAAGCATCAAATATTATGAATATCCCGTGGTGGAATCAACGATTTGATCGATGCGTGGCAAAGGAAAGGGAACTTTCGGACATGCTTTATTCAAACTGGTATAATCGACACATGGTGACACTAGCTAACACAATTTGAATACTAGGTTCTCATCCCCAGCATGGCGCTAGAGTGTACTAAAGTATTTATGAATATGAAGGCTCTCTAGAAAATAATCTATTCTATCCGCAAGTGCACAGATAAAATACCTCATTGTATCATTTCACCACAAAAAGTATTTCGGGTATCGTTATTTATAATTTTGCTTACGAGAATGGCGAAAGTGAAAATAGGGGTAAAATCTATCAAGGCATAGACTAGAGATAAACTTATAAGAACATGATTACTAATGAGAAACTCATCACACAGTCACTTGCTTTGGCACGGGGTAAGCCATAATAATAAAGATAATGAAATATAGCTCATGGGTAAATAACACAGCGACTAGAAATAGACTACTCCATATAAATGTAAGGTGACGTTGGATTAGCTAGAGAATGGATTCTAAGTATCTACTCTCTACTAAGTCACAATCTACACTAGGCATCTACAAGATCATATATAGCTCAAAAGACTCTTCATTCATGTATAAGGAACATTGCTAAAGTAAATCAGAACATAGCAAGACTTACTCCACAATACAAATTCTGTCTGTCCTACTAACGGAGTGTGGACTATATAACAATCAACGAAGCTATCACCATCATGAACTACCACACAACCCGGCCAATAGGATACATTTGCAGGTAAATAATATCTAAGCACCATGCCCACATATCATGTACCACTTCGCTCCCACGTGTCAAGAGCTAAACACTTTGCAAACTTATACATAAACTCATTATCAATTATAACTATATCAGATATAGAACTTGAGCAAACTAAGAACATAATAAATAGAGACATAATGCTATTAGAATAAATTCGTAGAGAAAGATATGAAATAATACTAATCTTTATTGATGAAGATCCAAAATCCAGAGCGCAATGCTCTACTTCTCTAATTCTATCTAATCAATCCTATAGAATTTGAAGGAATTGGGAGTAGCTAATTCTAATTCTCTGCGGGAGAGAAGTTCTTAGACCCTAACTTTGATGGCTTCCTCTAATAATGATTTCCCATCTCCCCCTGGGGTGGAGAGGCCTTACTTATATTGCCCCCTCAAATGAACGTGAGCCGTCGGATCAAACCAACCTTAATCGCACGGTTTTCCTTGAAGATTAGAGGCGGTGGAGCACGATCCAGGAGACAGAGCTTGATTGGCTCCTGTAGCTGGGTAGGCGCCCAACGGGGTTGGGCGGGCGCCCTGCCCCCGGGCCCGTCCGGTCTCCCATTCGCTCTCGTGGCTTCTAGACTCTTCTAGGTTGAGGAAAATTGCCGCACATGTAATTATCTCGTCATAAACCCGACGTGTGAGCCTTCCTTCCATATTTTTTGATGACCCCCTGTAGAAATAGACAAACACAAAAACTCGTGGAATTATGTCAGATAAAACCTTAATTCTAGGTGTTTGGTGTATATTGATCATTTTCCATGTTTAGTTGACGGTTGAATTTGGCATTTAAGGACCGTCAACAACACACATCCTGATTTTCCCATTCTTTTTCTTAACTAATACAGGATTTGCTAACCAGTCGGGATGATGAACCTCCTTGATGAATCTAGTAGTCAAAAGCTTGTGGAGCTCCTCGCCAATGATCTTGCGCTTCTCCTCGTCGAAGCGGCGCAAGCGTTGCTTCACTGGCTTGGAACAGGCTCGAATCTGCAAGGAGTGCTCGGCGACATCCCTCGGAAAACCAGGTATGTCTGAGGGAATCCATGCAAACATGTCGGCGTATGCACGGAGAAAGTTGACGAGCATGGCTTCCTATTTGAGGTCGAGGTCGGCGCTGATCGTCGGCACGTTGTCGTCGGAGCCATTGGGGTCGAGCAGGATTTTCTTCGTGCCCTCTGCTAGCTCGAAACTGCCCCTATGGTGCTTAGGCTCTAGAGCCTCAGTGGCGAGGGCTTCGGGCTTTGAGGCGGTGGAGCACGATCTAGGAGATGGAGCCTGATTGGCCCATGTAGTTGGGCGGGCGCCCAAGGGGGGTGGGCAGGCTCCCTGCCCCCGGGCCTGTCTGGCCTTCCGTTCGCTCCCGTGGCTTCTGGACTCTTCTAGATTGAGGAAAATTGCTACACGCATAATTATCTCGTTGTAAACCCGACGTGTGGGCCTTCCTTCCATATTTTCTGATAACCCCCTGCAGAAATAGACAAACACCAAAACTCGTGGAATTCTGTCAGATAAAATCCTAATTCTAGATATTTGGTGTATATTGATCCTTTTCCATGTTTAGTTGACTGTTGAATTTGGCATTTAAGGACCGTCAACAAACTCTCCCAAGCTTACCTTTTGCTCCTCCCTGAGCAAACAACTAAACTTAGATGGATCAGGAGTTGCTTTGATGTTTTCTTTCTTGATAGGCACACATGCTTTCATATAAAATTCTCCCAGATTAGAGTAAAGTGTCATGGAGCTTAGTACCTGCACTTAAGTCTTGGGTAATTGAAAGACAATATAATTAAGTCAAGCACTATTCCTCCTGTCTATACTTCACCTTTGTTCTGGAGTTTTGCATAAGTTTTCAAAAATAAAGCTCAGAGTTCCCAGACATGACTCTCTCTCAAGTCTCTTTATATG
>Ga0182004_10004797_pt1 | contig 10953 bp, 15 predicted proteins | sample Sormic07211540_1_FD_120479 | JGI IMG/M metagenome (GOLD analysis project Ga0182004, IMG submission 120479) | Endophyte microbial communities from Sorghum bicolor roots, Mead, Nebraska, USA - 072115-40_1 MetaG | ecosystem: Host-associated > Plants > Roots > Unclassified | place: USA: Nebraska...
TCTAAACTTGAAGGATTAGGGAGTAGCTAATTCTAATTCTCTGTGGGAGAGAAGCTCTAAACCCTAACTTTGATGGCTACCTCTGATAATGATTTCTCCTCTTCTCTTCTCTCCCCTAGGGGTAGAGAGGCCTTGGTTATATAGTTCTTTCAAGTGAATTTGGGCCGTCGGATCGAACTGACATTGATCGCACGGTTTTCCTTGATCCTTTAGGTCGGTGGAGCATGATCCAAGAGTTTGTTTCGGATTAGCCCCGAGGCCTGGGCGGGCGCCCAAGGGGGGAGGGCGGGAGCCCTGCCCCCGAGCCCGTCCGGTCTCCCATTCGTTCCCGTGGCTTCTGGACTCTTCTAGATTGAGGAAAATTGCGTGGCACGTAATTATCTCGTTGTAAACATGACATGTGGGCCTTCTCTCCATATTTTCTAATAACCCCCTATAGAAATAGATAAACACCAAAGCTCATGGAATTCTGTCAGATAAAACCCTAATTCTAGATGTTTGGTTTCATTTGGATCATTTTCTTTGTTTATTTGATAGTTAATTTTAGTACTTAAGGACCGTCAACATTTACCAATCTTCTTGGTGAAGAGAGTGGTGTCAACCTTGCCCATCTTGAAACCTTTAGAGAGTAAGAAATCTCTCAATCTCTCATACCATGCTCTTGGTGCTTGCTTGAAACCATACAATGCCTTTCTTAGCTTGTAAACATGGTTGGGTATCTTGTCATCTTCAAAACCGGGAGGTTGCTCAACATAAACTTCTTCATTGATGTAGCCATTGAGAAATGCACTCTTCACATCCATTTGATATAGCTTGATATTATGATCACAAGCATAGGCCAACAAGATCCTAATTGCTTCCAATCTTGCAACCGAGGCATATGTTTCACCAATGTCAAGACCTTCTACTTGAGTATAGCCTTGTGCTACCAATCTTGCTTTGTTCCTTACAACTATCCCATCTTGATCTTGTTTGGTGCGAAAGACTCATTTAGTACCAATGACATTATCATCACTAGGCCTCTCAACTAATTCCCATACTTGATTTCTCTTGCAGTTGTTAAGCTCTTCATGCATAGCATTGACCCAATCAACATCTCTCAATGCTTCATCAATCTTCTTTGGCTCAATGTGAGACATAAAGGAGAAATGCTCACAAAATGATGCTAATCTTGATCTAGTTTGCACTCCTCTTTGAATGTCACCAATGATATGATCCAATGGATGATCTCTTGCTATGTTTGTTGGTTGAAGTGTTTGCACTTGATTGCTTGCACTTGGTTGATCATGAGATGATGTACTAGCTTGTTGATCTTGCACTTGTGTACCACTTGTACTAGCTCGATTTTGATTATGAGAACCACTAGCTTGCACATTAGAGGTAGGAAGCACTTGATCTTTGTCATCTTCAACATCCATCACCTCTCTAAGCCTTAAATCACCAATATCCATATTCTTCATTGCATCGGTCAATTGAGTGTCTTTCACATCATCTAGATTCTCATCTTCCTCTTGAGAGCCATTGGTTTCATCAAACTCAACATCATGCACTTCCTCAAGAGTACAACTATCCAAATTCCAAACTCTATAAGCTTTGCTAGTAGTGGAGTAACCAAGCAAGAAGCCTTCATCACATTTGTTTTCAAATTTGCTCAATCTAGTGCCTTTCTTCAATATGTAGCATTTGCAACCAAAAACCCAAAAATATGCAATGTTGGGATTTCTTCCATTCAAGAGCTCATATGGTGTCTTCTCCATCATTGGGTGACAATAGAGTCGGTTGCTATAGTAGCAGGCCATGTTGATTGCTTCGGCCCAAAAAGAATGACTCACATTGTATTCACTCAACATTGATCTTGACATGTCAATTAATGTTCTATTCTTCCTCTCAACAAGACCATTTGATTGTGGAGTGTACTTGGTCGAGAATTGATGCCTAATGCCAAATTCATCACAAAGCACATCAACTCTAGTATTCTTGAATTCACTTCCATTGTCACTTCTCACTTTCTTGATGGTTGTTTCAAACTCATTGTGTATTCTCTTGACAAATATTTTGAAGGTTTCAAAAGCATCACTCTTGTCATTAAGAAAGAATACCCATGTATATCTTGTGAAATCATCCACTATCACAAATCCATATTTGTTTCCACTAATGCTTGTGTATGTGGTTGGTCCAAATAGATCCATGTGCAACAACTCAAATGCCTTGCATGTACTCATGATGCTCTTCTTTGGATGAGTGTTGCCAACTTGTGTCGGTGTTTTGACCCCGGGGGGTAACACCAATGAGTGAATTTGTGTGTGTGTTCTCTCTCCCAGATGGTGATGCAAGAATGACACAGAGATTTATCCTGGTTCGGGCAAGAGAAGGCCCTACGTCTAGCAAGGGAGGAGATCTTCTGTTATCTTGCACCTAAGTGCTTGTACAGGGGTGAATACAGGCGGATGTTGCTCATGGTTCTAAGTCCTAGCCGATGGTGACGTATGGATTGTTTTCTACGAGTCGTCTTTCCTGTGTATCACTTCCTTAGTGTCTTCTTTTATAGTTCCAAGGGGAGACCCAGGTTACAGGATGTAGGTAATAGAATAAGGCTCGATAGGGGTGTGGCACGCTGACCTACTCGAGGCCTCCGTACCGGTGTTGCCTCGAGATGTCTTGTCACATGGTACTTTGGTGATGATTGTGCATGCTTCTGAATTCGGCTCCTGTACATCATCTTGGATTGGCTTAGGCGCGAGCGTGCCTATACGTCGTGGCAGTGGTCACATCCAGAGTGGTTGAAGCACTGACTTACATCGCCTGTCCCTTCCCTGGGAAGGAATGTACCTGCTCGAGGGTCGGGCACCGCGAATGGCTTCGTGGAGCAGTGCTCTGACTCTGGGTGCCTCGAGGGATGCCATGACATGACAGTTCAACTGCCACACCGTGCCGGTATAAAGCTGTGAAAAGTGGCGATTGGAAGGGTGCTTGTTCCCTATCACGTTTCCCATGACTGTCAGGTTATGTGAGGGCATGGCAGACGCATTAAATTCCCTGCCTCTCGTACCCACGACAGGCGGTGGATGGCGCCTTTACGCTCGAGGCCCATCGATTTGCCTTAGCCGCTTCGGTATTCAACGGTCGTTGTTTAATTGAGCCTCTGTTCGCACGACCTTATTTCCGCGTTCGAGGCTATGGTCGACATCGAGATTTGGCGATTACGTGTGTGAGCGGGGGCGTCGAGTTAGAGCCTCGACTTATGTGTGGGTCCTTTCGTTATGAGCGTCGGTTGGGGTACCCCTTACTGACACCCTCGATAACAGCCCCTGAGTCTCTGCTCGGGCACTTGCGCTCGAGTAGAGGCTCTTTTGATGGTCGACCTTCCTTGGGGGTCGCGCGCGCGACCCCCGCGGGGGTAGCCCCTGAGCCCTTGGATGAGTCTTTGACTCCTTCGAGGACAACACTGCTTTCTCTAATGGGATTGCTTCCGATCTCCCCTTTCTCTGAAAGTTGTTTGTTCTTAAAGAGGGGCTTTGGGCCCTTGCCGGCTGGTTTTGCCTTTTCGAGGCTGGGATCGTGACGTACTCCCGGCGGAGCGAGCGTCATTGCCCCAAGATGAGCTCCTATCGGGTAATCGAAGTGAGAACCCGTGCCCCGTTCAAGGGGGTCAGCTGCAGCCCGGAGGCGTTCTCATTAAAGCAGGGCTAGTGCGGTCGGGGTTACTGGTCTCGTTCGATAGAGTCCAGCGGCTCGATGCCTCACTCCGTGGGGATCCCTCTTGACCCTCTTGCCCCTGCCTTGGATATCCCTAGCGAGTCTTTGAGGTAGGTCTCATTTTTTACCCCTCGTCGGGCATCCCTGACTCTGGTACTCAAGGGAGACCGTCGAACCCGTCCAGCGGGCCGGTCTGCGCTCCGTCGAGGTTCTTATTGCGGTGCGCGCCTACTTTACCTTGCAGGGGAAGGAAGAGCTGTGGCGGTTTGTTTTCTTGCCCGTTGGGCGTGCCTTTTTAGGAGGGAGACGTTGTAGCACCGAGCCGTTGCGGAATCCGTAGCGTCCTGTCAGGAGGAGCAATAAGACCGTTAGGTGGCGCATTTACTAAGGAGGTTACCGTATTTGCTAGATCCGTCCATTGGGGTTGGGCGTCTATAAATATTGCTGGATCTCTTGGCTGCTACCCGTTCTGCTTTCCGCCATTGCTCTAACCTTTACTCTCCTTGTCCTTTTGACGTGCAACGCACCCTCGAGCACATAACAGCTGAGCCACCTTTCTCCTTCCATCAAGATGCCAGTGAGACTTGTCGCCCTCGATGATTGGTGCCCATCGTCCATGATGGACTGTCGGCGGATGGACCTAGAGAAGGAGGCGCTCCTGCGCCCCCGTACTTCTTCGTCGCGGCCAGAGTGGATCACGCCGGTGGTGGACCACCGGGAACCAAAACTGCCTAAAGGGTACATGGTCTCCTTCACCAAATTTCATCGCCATGGCCTTGGCTCTCCCCCAAGCCACTTCATGACGGCGCTCTACCACCACTACGGTGTGGAGCTCCAGCACTTCTCGCCAAACGCCATCACTGCCGCGGTGATTTTTGCCGCGGTGTGTGAAGATTACCTGGGGATGATAACGCACTGGGACCTGTGGCTCCATCTCTACTGGGGCGAGCTCTTCCGTGCCCCTAGTGGGGCCACAGGGGTGAGGAAGCCGGTGCAGGCCGGCTGCCTCAACCTGGTGTACAAGACAGGCCAGGCGGAGGAGCCTCGAGAGTATATCCTGATTGGGCTGACGTCGAACCACGCCCAATGGGATTCCTAATGGTTCTACCTCCGTAATGACGACGACCTCTTCCCTACCTACACCGGGCGCTTGATCTCAGAGCGCCCAGAGAACTGGAACTACGGCGACATCAAGACCCTTCAGTCGCAGCTCCGCCCCATCCTCGACGCCATGAAGACGCTGCGCGAGAAAGGTCTGACCGCTGCGCTCGTTCTCTCGGCGGTCCACCATCGACGGGTACTACCGTTGATGTCTCGACCGCTAAGAATGGATGAGATGGGTCCCGGTGTCTCGTCTCGTGACCTCGAGACATGCCAGATGTCCAACGAGGCACCTACGGACGAGGAGGTTGCCGCTAGGGTCAGGGCGGTCGTCGCTGGTGATTTTCAGCCCGAGCATGTCAACAGCTTCCCCATGAAGCCCGAGGAGGGCTACTATGACTTGGTAGGTTCTCCTTATCGCTGTTACTCAGTTCTCGACCTTTCCGATTTTTCTGAGACTTATGCTTGCTCGGACAGGGGTCGATCGACGCTCAGTCCTCGAAGCCTCGGGTAAAGGAGGATAACGTCGATCGTGAGAGAAGACGCACGTCCGTGGAAAAGCAAAAATCCGCAAAGGAGATGGAAAAGAAAAGGAGAAGAAGAGGAACCTCGAGCGGTAGGCGCTAGAGAAACACTGCGCTAAGTCGAGGCAAAAGGGGAGTCCGAGGAGGATTCTCCTGACGAGGACGATAGGAACGAGGGCGATGATGACAGTGACGACTCCGAGGGGATGGCGACTCGCCTCGACAGAATCCTAGAGGGCCCGCCGCGAGCCGACGTCAATACGTCGTGTGTGGGGGCTTCAAAGAGGCCGCTAGGTGGATCTCGCGACGGGCAGCAAAAGGAGGCGTTGCCGCGCAGCTCTCGTGCCGATACCCCTCCTGCACCCACACAGGGCCGTGCCATTCCACAGCTGCAACTTCCTCCTGCGTCCGGAGCAGACCACTGGGTCAAGACCATGGCGACGGGGCCATTGACTCGCGGCCGTGCCGCCGTGGCGGCTTCAAGCCAGAGGGAAGGAGGCCATAGGAGCGCCAGTCCCGACGCTCGTCAGACGGGAGGCATGGAGCCGAGGCCCGCGCCTACCTAGGAGAGGCTCAGGGCCTCGACGTGGGGTGGCTCGAGGCCGGCTGGTCGAGGGACCGGTAGACGGGTTGTTCTTGCCGTGGGGTAAGTTTACACATTGTAATTTTTGTTTCTGATGTCTTGTGCCCCTGTTGGTTTCTGTCTATCTAAGCTATTTCCCCTTTCCCATGATAAAGAGTCCATTGGAACAGGCCCAACCCTCGATGGCCAAGAGGCTTAAGGTGGGGGCGGTTTCTAGGGGCTCGGGTGAGTAATTTATTCTTCTTTTCGTGGTTCCGGAGTCGGATCGGTCTAGCGCTAAATCCCTTTGTGACTGACGTATTGCCTTGGGGTGTGCACAGGTTCCTTCGATCCGCGACCGTCTGCTAACATCGAGGAGACCCTGCCTCGACCGGCGGAGGGAGGTGACGTCTCTGGAACCGCCCTACCGTCACCTGGGCTGGTCGAGACGCCTCGTCCCTAGGGCCAGGAGGGAGCCCCCGAGCCTCCCCAATCTGGGGGAGTGGGTGACCCCATCACCATCAACGATGGGTCTGGTGGTGATCCACTCTCAACGGACGCTCGCACTACGGACAAGGAGGTCGAGGCCTCTCTTGTTGGGAAACGGACGCCATGGCCCATCGGGCTCCACTCCGTCGAGGAGAGGAGGAAAATGGATGAGGAAGGGCGCAAGGGAGAAGAAGAAGAAAAAGAAGAACAACGCCGCCTGCAGGGGGACTGCCGCAAGAGGCGCAGGAGCAGCAGCTGCAGCAGGAGCAGCAGCAGAAGCTGTAGGAAGAGCAGCCACAGCTGCAGTAGGGAGAGCGCCTTGAAGAGCTGCAGGAGCTTCAATGGCAGCAGCAGCGGCGGCGGTAGCAGCTGGAAGAGTTGCTCGAGCAGCAACCGCGAAGCCCGCGTCAGCCACAGTCGCTACCGTCCCAAGGGCCCGAGATCGGGGAAGAGGGACTGCCTGTCTATGGTCCACCAACCCCCGCGTGGCTCCGTCCAGGGGGCCAGCCTCCATCCCGGCCGAACCTGGGCGGGAAGATGGTGTTGTGGCACTCGCTTGTGCTATGCGCACACCAGCGGATCCCCAGTCTGAGATCAAGGGCACGATTTACGGTATCAAGGGGATTGCCCCGGGGTTCCTTCGAGACCGACGGCCGTGGGTGGATCTTAGTGCCGATGGGGGAGATGAGGCTGGGACCTCAAGTGGCGGCAATGTTGGCGAAACTGGGACTTGGAGGTCGGTAGACGACGACGGGTGGTTTCCCTCCCTTGTCGATCTGTTCCTGCGCCACGGGGGGTCACTCGAGACCATACAAGAGTTCATCCGGGGCATCAAAGCGTGCATAAAGGAGGAGATCGAGAACTAGGGCCCTGGGAGGATCCGTCTTCGAGCCTCCACCTGTCCGGAGGAGCCTAATGTTATGATGGACGACCGGAAGGAGGGGGAGAAGTGGGAGCACCTTGAGGAGCTTCGTCTCTAGATGAAGCATGTTGTGGGCCTTATGTCCGACATCGTCAACAACGGGCTCGGCCAGGCTTTCTTTCTAAGTATCTTTGGACATTTATCATTCGGGTGCTTAATCTCGTATCCTTACTGTTTTGCTACCTGCTGTAGGATCTAAAAGAGACCTCCCGCCTAAAGTCAGGCTTTATTCATGCGACGAGAGGTGGTCGGGAGCAGCTCCCTCTTCTTAAGGAGCAACTCCTCGAGTCACAAGAGAAGCTCGTCCAGGCTTACAAGGACCTTATGGCGGTTTTAGAGGAGAAGAAGGAAAGAGAGGCCGCCCTGAACGAGGCTCGAGAGGCCTCGGAAGAAGTTGAAAGAGGAGGCCGAACGGTCAAAGGAACAGGCTGCCTCGGCTGAGGAGGCAGCTTCCAAGGCCCGGGAGGAGGCCACGCAATACAAAGGTGCGGCCGCCGAGCTCGACAAGGAGAAGAGTCTCGTTGAGGCAGACCTTGCCTCCGCCCGGGATGCTTATCGTGGGATGAAGGAGGAGTGTGTGAAGAGAAAAATCGCTCGAAGCACCGCAGAGGAGGCTAGGAAGAAGGCCTGTGAGGACCTCGAGGCAGAGCGAGTCAGTTCTCGTAGTCTCTCTGACGACATTGACTGTCTGAAGAAAATGTTGCTGGAGAGGGAGCTATCCTAGAGGCGGGTAAGATGATCGAGGACCTACGGGTCGAAAATATAGATCTGGCTCGTTCCTATAAGGAGATCGAGAGGGCCAACACCGTTGGTTGGTGAGAACATGGCTCTCGAAGAAAGAATTCGTGGTAAGTATGATCTGGCTTTCTTGTTTCTTTTGTTGGGTTTTTCTCTTGTGCTGTCTAACTCTCCTGTATCGACCTTTATAGGGCTCAAGGATGATCTCCTGGCTGCCCAGGTCGACACACGGTCCACTAAGGCTCAGCTCGAGGGTTAGGTCGCTCTAACTAGTCGACTAAGGACTGTGATAAGCGACCTTTCAGCCTCCTGGGAGCTCGAGCTTGCAGATGAGTCGAGGGAGGCGGCTCGATGCGATGCACTGGTCAAACAGTTGTGCCACTTAGGTGCCACGCTGAGGGATCGAGTGCGGGATGCCCTTCATACCGGGGTGAAGCGGGCGATGGCGATCGTCTGCTCAGGCTTCTCCTACGACATGGAGGTGGTGTCCCACAGTTTCATCACCAACATCTCCAAGACTGACGCCGAGAATGAGGAGAGGCTCCATGCCTTGATCAATGATGCGGAAGCTCCTGGCGAGAGGCTGGCAAAGCTGGTCGAGCCGGAGGTACTACCTCCTGAATCCGGTGTGGGCGCAGAGGATTAGGGGCAGGAGGGAAAGCAGAGGGCTTGAGAGCATAGTCCGGGTGTCTAGACCCATTGTAATATACTTAGAACTTTTCTCGATTTAAATGTTGTGGCCTGAGTGGCTTTAAGACTTGTGATTTTCGTGTATACTTGTTTATTCTTTTGCTTGAGTTTCTTTTGTTTTCTTTGCTGCCTAAGTTTGTATCCTCGTTCGATCTTTTGCTAGGACGACCTTGACTGTCTCGAGAGTGAGGGGGTGAGTAGAGTTACCATAGCCCGGGGGCGTAAGGGTTCTCGGGCTCGTCTTCCCTTGGTCCTCAAGGGGCTCGAGGCGCTTTTACTATTCGATCATGTGAGGTTTCCTTATGTCTTAACTAGAAAAAGAAGGTAACGTTGAGGCTTTTGAAAAAATCGTTCGGTTTTTAAGAGCCTGTCGGGGGGGTCCCCCTACTAGCCACCGAGGGAGTGTCGATTATGATGAGTCATGGTCAATACTTCCTCCTAACGCTAAGGTCTAATCGGTAATAAGCATGTACTTCTTGAAAAAGTACTTTCATTTATTCACACATTCATTCTCAGGGTCGCAGTACAAGATGTACATGAAAATGTAAAGCTTCAAAGCTCTAAGGGTAGAAGCGACGTAGTTGTTCGATGTTCCAAGCGTTGGTGATGATCGCCCCCTTTTCGTCCGCGAGCTTGTATGTCCCTGGCTTCAAGACCTCGGCCGCCATGTATGAGCCTTCCCATGGCGGAGTTAGCTTGTGGCGTCCTTGGTTGCTTTGTCTTCGACGCAGGACGAGGTCGCCTACGTTTAGGTCTCTTTTGCACACATGTTTGTCGTGGTAGCGTTGGAGCTTCTACTGGTACCTTGCTGAGTTGAGGAGGGCCATGTCTCGAGCTTCCTCGAGCTGGTCGACCGAGTTTTCTTGAATTTCCTTGTTTCTTTGTTCGTTGTAGGCTTTGAGTCGAGGTGACCCATACTCGAAGTCAGTTGGAAGCACAGCCTCGGAGCCATAGATCAAGAAGAACGGGGTGTATTTCGTGGCTCTCATTGGCATCGTCCTCAAGCTCCATAGGACCATGGAGAGTTCCTCAACCGACTTCTTGCCAAACTTCTTTAGTCGGTTGTAAATTCTAGGTTGGGGCCCTTGCAAGATCATGTCGTTGGCTCGTTCGACCTGGCCGTTAGTTCGAGGGTGAGCTACTGCGGACCAGTTCACACGGATGTGATGCCGGTCGCAAAAGTCCAGGAACTTTTTGCCGGTGAACTGCGTGCCATTGTTGGTGATAATGACGTTGGGTATTCCGAACCGGTGGATTATGTCGGTGAAAAAGAGGACAACCTGCTCTGAGCGGATGTTAGTGATGGGTCGAGCCTCGATCCATTTAGAGAACTTGTCGACGGCTACCAGCAAGTGGGTATATCCACCCGCTGCCGTTTGGAGAGGACCCATGAGGTCGAGGCCCTATATTGCGAATGGCCAGGTGATGGGGATCATCTGGAGAGCATGAGCGGGGTGATGGGTTTTCTTGGCATAGAATTGACACCCATGGCACGAGCGAATGAGCTCTATGGCGTCAGCAACGACCGTTGGCCAGTAGAAACCTTGTCGAAAGGCATTTCCTACAAGGGTTCTGGGAGCAGCATGGTGGCCGCAAGCCCCCGAGTGTAGGTCCTCGAGGAGCTTTCGGCCCTCTTCTATGGTGATGCAGCGCTGCAGAATCCCTGTTGGGCTTCGTCGGTATAGCTCTTTGCTTTCGCCATAGATTACGTATGATTTGGCCCGTCGAGTGATACAACGGGCCTCAGATCGATCTTCTGGAAGTTCACAATGGATCAGGCAATCAAGGAACGGCGTACGCCAGTCGAAGGGCCGACCGGGGCGTTGCTCGACCTCCATCACTTCGGCCGCCGTTAGTCGGGCTTTGACAGCGTCGGTGGGCTCGGGAGTGGAAGTTTTGGCGTTAGCCCCCATGCCTAGGTTGACGGATGGCTCATGCAGGTCTCTTAAGAACGCATCAGGTGGGACGGTGCCTGTTGGGCATTCTTAACATCATTACCAAAAGTAGACTTAATTTTCTAACTCTGATAACGACGCCAAAAATGCCGAACCTATCCCTCATGCCACTTAAGCCAAGTTGTCATCCCCAGCATGACATGAGAGACGCGATATTGAAATATGCAATTGCTCTTCTGAATGAATAATAAATGAGATATGCAAGCGCACAGATTAATACCGATGTAGCATTTTAACCGGGAAGTATTCCAGGTATCGTTATTTATATTTTTACCA
>Ga0182004_10004798_pt1 | contig 10953 bp, 8 predicted proteins | sample Sormic07211540_1_FD_120479 | JGI IMG/M metagenome (GOLD analysis project Ga0182004, IMG submission 120479) | Endophyte microbial communities from Sorghum bicolor roots, Mead, Nebraska, USA - 072115-40_1 MetaG | ecosystem: Host-associated > Plants > Roots > Unclassified | place: USA: Nebraska...
CCTAATGATATTTAGTTAATATCATAAATATTATTATTCTACTATATAAATTTGGTCAAACTTGAGACGTTTTGACTCTTCAAGATTCTTGGAATGACTTACAATTTGGGATGGATGGAGTACGTACATACATACATACATACATACATACATACATACATACATACATACATACATACATACATACATACATACATACATACATTAAATCCCTATAAAATATAAATATACTAACTCCATTAAAAAAACATTCTCGATTATTGCCTGAAATTCAACTAAATATATAGATAATTATATTAATTAATATACATTACATAAGTATATTATAGAAAATATTTTATATGAATTTAGTAACATCTATTTGGTACTTTAAATATCATTTTTTTATAACTTATAAATCTATACTGTTCTAAAATTTTATATATTTTTAGGACGGATGAAGTACATAAACACATTACATCTATGATGAATATCTTAAAAAAAACTACTATCTCAGGCATCACAAACACATCGTATGCCATAAAATAATAATAATATCAAATCTTAAAGTAAATCTAAAGAAATAAAACACTCATACGAAGACCTTCAAATAGGTGGACAGGTTCCCACCAAAATCTAACTGGCTAAACTATACTCAGTGCGTATCCCCATAGTTGTTTAATCTAAAAAGTTAAGATTGGAGTGTTCAATGTTCAATACTTATCCATTGAATAGTTTATTTAGTTTCACCATAAGTTGAATTCCTATATTTCTAATCTAAATTTTTACAACAAATACATTAAGATCTATGTAAAACTAATTGATGTTGTAGATATCAGTAGATTTTTAATAATTTGATCAAAGTTAAGAAATAACTTGAAGAAAAATTATAATTACAATTGAAGCATAGGAAGTGACATGCATATAACAAAATTGTGGATCTAACACACTAAAATATCATGATATTGTGATTTGATAAAAAATTATCATGGAAACTAAAATACCTCATATGAATGTATGGCAAAACTAATGTATCATCATACCCCATACAATTTCGAGCATACACATAGTTTTGCGATACTATGGCCTTGTTTAGATGTGAAAAGATTTTGGATTTCGCTACTGTAGCATTTTCATTTGTTTGTGGTAAATATTGTCAATCATAGACTAGCTAGGATTAAAAGATTTGTCTCGAGATTTACAGTTAAACTGTGCAATTAGTTTTTATTTTTGTCTATATTTAATGCTTCATGCATGTGCCGAAAGATTCGATGTGACAGGGAATCTTAAAAACTTTTTGGTTTTTGGGGTGAATTAAACAAGGCCTATGTACCACAGCCCATTTTATTTGTAATTTTCTCCTATCGTGGCACTTTATCCTATGAATTTTTTAAATCAATAACTTTATTAGAAGTCAAATAAATTTAAATTTAGTTAAATTTATAATTAGAATATTATTATCTATGAAGTTAGATAAGTATTATTATATTAATTATAAAACATATTTTATAGTAAATCTACTTAGAAATATAGATATTAACGTTGTTTTATATAAATCCGGCCAAACTTAAATTGAAGTAAATTTGAGTTGTTATTATAAATCTATAATTGTATTTTTTTCATGATAGAGGTAGTAGTTGTTATGGTAATTTTATTTTGTAATAAATTTTACTCCCATGGACTTCATGTCGGCAATGGATAGAAAATGTGCTGCAGACACCAGAATTTCCAGAGATGCCTTGACGGCCCCCGGCTGTTTGCGTGTGTACTTTCGCTGCTACCTTCTGCTGCTGCGGTAGTCCCCATCCGGCCATCCGTCGCGGTCCGCCGCACGGGTGCGCGCATCTCGGCGGCAGCAAGCTGACCGCGGGAGGAAGAAACACACATCACACCCTAGCTCCTAATCCAAATACTATACTCTTTCTTTCTCTCTCCCCTGTCTGCTCCATTTCTCCTCCCCCCTCGCCGTGCGGGAGAAGCGCGTGAACCGCCGCCTCAGCTCCGTCTCGCCGTGGTCGCAGTTAGCCGCCGTGGACGCAGGTTTAGCTCTGCTCTTCTAGGCTTCACAGGTGTAGTAGACCTAGGCTACCAACACAGCGCGGCGCAGCCGAGCGGCTCTAGGCCGCCGGTCCCTCTCACCCCTCTCTCTGAGGGATCCTACGCCTGCCGCAGCTCAGTCCGCCGCCGCCCCCGTAGCGCCGCTCCCTTGTCGTGCTAGTGGCGTGGAGATCCATGCCGACGCGGATTTGGAAGTAATCCTAAGCTTGCTCGGATGAGTTAGTTCCATCTTCAATCGAATCTTCGTATCCTCCCCCAATCTCCATTAGGTTTGCTTTGGATTGATGTGTTGCTGCGTGGTGGCCGAGTAATCCAATCCATCATTATCGATCCGTGGATTTAGTTAAATTCAACATCAGTTGCCCCCCTTGACACCGCATGACTTCTAGTTGCCGAAGTAAGTGCCAGTGTAGTTTGGTTTCCAAAAGGGGTTTCCCGTGGAACCTTTATGCCCCACAACAAGTCCACCCCTGGCTGGAGTAACTTTAGCTTGATTCTCTACTCTACCCAGTTTATTCCTGTAAAACTCAGTGGGGTTGCATATGAAACGGAAGGTCCTTTTATTAGCCTTGTTGTAATCCTATGCCACGTTTATGGGATGCTGTTGCTTAGTTTGCAATTCTGGAGTTGATTCAGTGTGAATTTTGAGAGGTCATCATACATTTGAATTTGTTGATTTCAGACTGTAATTTTACTATATTTAGTGTGAATTTGTCCTTGTTGTTTCTATATGCAGCTGTGACTTTAGGCAATTGTTGGAACATCGAGGATTTGCTGATGGCTGATGCTGTCACAATGGATGATTCTGCTGCAAGCACCAGTGGGTTGGGGGACAAGGATCACAGTGTCTCTGCTGATTCCCTTTCTGAGTGGCGCTCCCGTGAGCATGTTGATAATGGGATCCCTTCAACATCCCCCCCCTTTTGGGACACCGATAGTGAAGACGATGATCCTGGTGCGTGATACCTGCCTTTGAGTTTTCTGATGTTACCTGTTGCTGGCATTACAGTCTAACATATTAAATCCATAAAAAGTAGAATATCATCATCACAATTCACAACAAAGAAAATAGATACCCTTCTCTGAGGACTGGAGTCTATACTGATTGCTTATGATCCATGGACGCAGAGCTGTCAGTATATGCCTGGAAATTATGGTACAGTGTGTCAGTATGGGCATAGATTCAAACCTCTGAACTGAAAGGTTTATAAGTTCCTTGATGTTTGAAGAAAGCATAAAATAACATCGTGGTTTACTTCTTTTGTTTGCAATTTGTTCCTGTGCTCCACTTCTAATGTCAAGAGTTTACCAGTACTACAGTCTCCCCGTTGAGTATTGCACTTTGGATTTTTGTACTGTCCCGATCTTAAGGGGTGTCTCGGGACTAAATAACTAGGTTACCTATCCTAATGTAGCTAGGTTAACTTGGCCTATTTTCTGCATCTTGCAGGAAGTATAGTTTGTACGAAGTATTGTTTTCCCTTTTTGTGGGTCAGCTTAATCTTGGATTATGATATAACACTTCAACCTTAATTCAGTTAACTCTTTTGAATCCACAACTTTTCTGTGGTTAAGCATCCAATTCACTCGTAATCCTGAATCAAACACAAACTTAAATTTTGAAATGTTTGATACCAGAACTTCAGATGGTAGAACAGGAAAGCTGTTGGCAAATCAAATGCTTAACTCTGTTCACTCCACTTTAATTGGGGGTTTTCTCATGTTACATCTTGAAATAGTGCACCCTATTCTATAAGAGATGATAAGTCAGATGGTAAATTAGCTACTCGGCACTTAGTGTTAGTTTAACATCAGTCTTGCATATCGCTGGAGCTTCTAAAGTTGCTCGTTCTCTTGGTTAAAACTGATACTGAATGCCCTAGAAATGATGCTGCAAAGTATATATTTTAGAGTACTTTGTTGTTACCTTTATATTTGAGAGGTTTGCAAGTTACTGAATATTGTGTAATTGATTAGTACTGGCCAAAACCTTGATGGGGCTGCTCAGTATGCTATGGGATTTGGTTTGGTTTACAAGTGTTATTTAGCATTCTGCATTGTGCTTGTGCTCATGTACAGTTCGTCTCAAATTGTAATCCCATGGGTACTAGCTCAAATATTTTATGCGGTAACCTGTATACCATTTGGGTAATTGCTACATGCAGTTTTTTCCCATCCATGTGATGAAGAAATCACGAAGTTATTACATTTAAATCCCTGAGAACTCTTTTCCAATGCCCATATATAATCTAATTACCTATTGATGTAGGATGTTGTTATTTATAACGTGACCCCTTACATATAACCATGTCAATTAGGATTAATCTTGTCATAAGGCATATTAGTGCTAGACATGTTTGTGTAGGCCTAGATGGTTCCTGGATGAGAGAGCTACATGAAAACAGCAGCTCTGAAGTTTCTAGTACTAACTAGTTGTTAGTTGATTTAATCAACTTGAAGGTTACCACTGCAGAACGCAACAATCAAACTGCTGGAGGTGAAAAATAGAGCAAATTGGCCTTTTCTTCTAGCTGTAACAGCTGTTTGCTTAGCTAGCAAGTAGGGTAATGTCAGCTGTGTACTATTAGGTCAGTTCCTGTAGCAGTGCTGTAGTAACCAACCCTGAAACCATAAAAGGGGCAGGAACCCTCCTGTATAGTACAAAGTTTGGGATATAGAGAAAACTTGGTCATGAAGATCAAGCTAGCATATGGTGTGTAGTAAGCTTGTGTGTATGTGTGATAGTATAGCTTGTCTGTGAAGATCAAGCAAGGTGTGTAAGCTTGTAGTGTGAAGCTATAACATCAGTATAGTACAAACTTGTGTTACTAGCTACTTGTGTTGTTGAAGAGAGAATCAAAGTGATTTTATTTCGAACAATGTCTGTGGTTAGCTTCAGCGTTTTCGCATCAGTATTTGTGCCTGGTTGATTAAAGGACAAACATAAGTGCTTGTTCTTAGTTCACATCTTGACACACTGCTTGATGTTATCACTTCCTCACATGTGTTTCTTTTTCCCTTTGGTGGCATTTTGAATTGTTTTAATTTACTAGTAGAGTGGATGTTGCAGTGTCATTTCATTTTGAGCATATCTGTGATCTCAGGGCCTAGACCTTCAGATTTATTTGGGAGATATACTTGGAAAATTGAAAACTTTTCAAAGGAGAAGAAGAGAGAAATGAAAAGTGAACCATTTGAAGCTGGTGGCTACAAGTGGTAAGATCAAATATTCCCAATACTGCTGTGGCATTCTGCATTCCTCATTTCTAGTTTTCTTATTGGTCTGGTGATGAATGCACTTTGAAATGTCTGTGTTTTAGCTTTGTTTTTATATGCTATTAGTCTATATTAACATGTTTTTCTTAGTTGTACTTCATTACATGTGGCCTATTATGTATAAATCATTGCTGTTATTGCAGTACAGTGCTCTCTGGCTCATGTTTCTTCACTGTTTTGTGTGACTGTCACATGTGTTCATAATGGTTTCAAAACCCTAGTGCCCTCACTGTTAGGGTTGAACATTAAATCGTGATAGGAATCATAAATCTCTGCAAACTGGAAAGAATTAACTCTATATAATTGTTATTTTGATTACCTTGTCTTATAGAAAGTTCAAAAATGGTTCAGAACCTGTTTGATGATCTACAACATCATTACCAATAGCTGTCCTGCTACTTGAAACATTCCTTATCGTTCAGTTTTTGAAGCCGTAATATTCACTCCATGTTTCCATACATCAGTTATCACACTGATTTTTGTATTTGCTATTCTATGGGCCTAACTACTATTCTGTGCAATTGGGTAAATCAGTGTCTTAAAATGCCATATATTGCATTCCTTTATGACTTGCTACAAAGCAAGTTTTCCATATGCTCTTCCCACAAGGCAACAACCTTTGAGGACGACATGGAAGTTCCATACTAACCATAAATTAGCTTTCATTCTGGTGATGTAACCAGGGCCTTGCTAGGATCTGGCCATTTTATTATTTCATTATTTATTAAATTTTGGTGATGGAACTATAGAGGTGTTAAAACCATTAAGTTGAAATGTATCACAGCATGAGTTATGTGTATACCACTATTCTGTACCGCTTTTATTCTGAGACAGTGCTGCTACAAACTCAGAAGCCTAAGTTTCAGTCACTCTTAAGAAGGGATGCTTTTGCTATCAGTTATTTATTGTTACTATTTTTTGACCTTTATCAGCTTCCATGGATTTTTGATTGCTTCTTCAACCTTTTCTGAATAACATAAATTCTTATATTTATGATATTTTCTATATTTGTCTTGCTGATATGTGATATGTTGATCTTTGCTGGAATATCGTGGTTTTTCTCTACTTGGTTTTACTGCATTCTTGGGATCCTTTCAATGATTTTATCTACTGCTTTAAAACTTAAATTAGGGCGCAGAGCATGGTATTAGGTCACCTTTTAGTCCCTAGACCTTTTCTTCTGCACTCTAGTTCCACCATATTTCTATGATCCTTGAACCAGTTAGTCTATGTAAAGTGCAAATCATCTTATTTCCGTGTGCCATGCTGTTATTGCTGTTACGATTAAAGGAGACTGAACTGGATCGTACTATCGAGGCCCAATAGGGACTATATATTAGAGTTCATGGGAGACACAAGAGGGAAAAACTCTTGACTATTATACCTTAGCAGTTAACACCCCCCTCTCAAATGCAACGTGAATGCAATGTTGTTTCATTTGGAGAGTTGACACGATGCATTAGACTTGAAAAAAAAGAAATGAATTACACCAAAATCCAAAATAGAAGATGTCGTCGAAGCGTGCAACTCTTGAACATCGTCGATGTAGAAAGTGATCTCCACAAGAGGTTACTGCCTTCACAACACGTACTTCAGCAAATACCTCGAGTCTTCACAACACAGTACTTCAACTCTTCATATATGAACCTTACTTTGGAGACTTTTAAACTCGACAAGAATAAAGAGATGTGTCAAATCAAGCCAAAGGAAGAATAGAAGAGATCACTGCTGCAAAACGGCAAGCAGTAGGATAGGATAGAATGATGATGACGATGACAAATAAACGGCCTTTGATTATGAAGTGTAGCAAAATGGCTACAAAAGAGACTAAGAGGGCATAGTCGCATCAATGATGATTAGCTAAATCAACGGGACTCAGCTAAGCAAAGAAAAGAAAAAAAGTTGGCTGATTTGACAAAATATGTGGACATGCTAGACGAATTGTGATGTGTAAAATTTGGACTTGGATGGACACCTATGCAACTGATGCAGCGACGCAGCGGAATTTAGGAGAGGGCCTCAACACACTAGCAGCAGCACAAATGATATCAAACCAGGGGCGGGTGAAAAGCTGCAGCAATTCCAGTCAGAGTGGGCAGAGACGGATGGACTAAGACAGATGGCCCCGCGGGGCCGCATCAATTCTATGGGGAACCTAAACGAGCAGGCTTCGCATGGCAATGTCAGGCGGTGGCGGGCGTAGCTGTTCGCGAAGGGTGATGATGAGCAGGGCATCCGCGATGGGCGGAGGCATGTGCGGACGGCGCGCGGACTCCCCCGACGAATGGCGCACAGAGGAATCACGCAGACTGGAGTTGCTGCGAATAAAGGGAGACTGAACTGGATCATACTATTGAGGCCCAATAGGGACTATATATAGAGTACATGGGAGACACAAGAGGGGAAAACCCTTGACTATTATACCTTAACAATCGCTATCGTTTTCCAGTAGTCGTGCTTTTTCTGTATTTGGGATTATAAATTGTTGAGCAGCTCAGTTTGTAATGCGCACTGCTTGGATGCTCTATAAGTTTATCTCTTGCTCATTTTGCAGGTATATTCTAGTTTACCCTCAAGGATGCGATGTCTCCAATCACTTGTCATTGTTTCTTTGCGTTGCTGATCATGAAAAACTTCTCCCAGGTTTGATACTACTATGTTGCCTATCCTTTCTTTTGTCCTCCACATATCTTTTGCCTCCTAATCATGGTCTTGATGCTTCAAGGATGGAGCCATTTTGCACAGTTTACTATAGCTGTAGGCAACCTTGATCCGAAGAAAGTTAAATATTCAGGTGAGCTGAACTGATGTTTTCTTCCTTCTGAGAAAAACAGCCAGCTTCAGAAGTTGACGAAGTAACTTTGCAGACACCTTGCACAAATTCTGGAAGAAGGAACATGATTGGGGGTGGAAAAAGTTTATGGAGCTATCAAAGATTCAAGATGGTTTTCTTGTTGACGATGTTCTTGAAATCATAGCTCAAGTTCAAGTTATCAGGTAGGTAGTTTCATAACGATTTTTAAAGAAATCTGATTACCATGCTTTTAAAATACCAGTGATGTTCATATGATGCATTTGGAATTGATATGATCTTGTTGGGGTAGTTTGTGCTCTTCTTGATAATTCAAACATGGATTTCTTGTGTCATTTTGTCCTATTAAAAATTCTAACTTTATTACGCTACAAGGTGTAATTGCTCATTTAGTACTTTAGTAGAAACTTTCTTTCAAACTTCTTTTAGTCGCAATAAGCTCTCATCTGTTGCATTTCATCCAGATTTGAGATTTCCTTATGTTTGAGGCCCTCTCTTTACATGTTTACTATTGTTTAAACCGTGGCTTCTGCGCCTATTATGTTCTCAGCTAGGTCTGAGAATTTTGCTTCTTGATACTGAGTTAAAAAAATCCTTCTTGATATGAGATTATACTTCTCAAAGATCTTAAAAAGAGAGATGTTGAGTTCTCATCAGTTGATCACAAAAACAAATTGTAACTGTTATCTCTTTTGTTTTTGGATACTGGAGAGAGAAAGCAGACAGACCATTTCGTTGCCTTGATCGCCCTTATCGTCGAGAACTGCTCCGTGTCTACATGACAAACATAGAGCAAATTTACCGACGTTTTGTTCACGAACGCAGAAGGAAACTTGTCAGGCTTATTGATGACGACATGAGGTGGTCCAGGTCAGATAATGGGCCTTTGAATATTGTGAACACAGAATGGTTTAATACTTGCCATTTTTTTGTATATAATTTATAATGTATGCTGACCCTTCTTTCTGTTGCAGTTTCCGTGCTTTCTGGCTTGCGATTGACCCAACAACAAAACATCGCATGTCCAGAGAGAAGAGCGACATCATATTGAAAATAGTGGTGAAGCATTTTTTTGTTGAGAAAGACGTGACCTCAACATTAGTTATGGATGCTCTGTATACAGGTTTGAAGGCACTTGAGGCCTGTAGCAATGGCAAGAAAGGAACAGTAACTTCAATGGACTTGGAGGAGCTATCAGCGCCTATGGTCCATGTTGATATGGACATGTTTGTTTTGGCTGGTGACTTCATAACTTTGCTTGAGAGGGCAGCTTTAGAGCCCTTGTCTTGTCAATCTCTGTCACAAAAAGATGACAAATGTTCCCAAACCCGTGCCAAGGTAGGTATTGTTATATGATTAATCCGATCCCTTAGGTATCATTGAGATTGGATTTTCTTCCCCCAAGTGAATTCTATCATGATTCCACAACATTAGCATCTGTTTAGTTTCATCACATTGATATGAATTAACTTTGTTTTGCTCAAAATTTATCCACCTGTTTCTCATCCAGTATTTAATCTATTTTACTTGCTAGCTAGAACATCCGTCGCAAGTGTGGCCACACCCACACTAGGTAGTTGTGATGTCTAATAAGTTCATAACCTAAAGAGACTGGTGTCAATTGAAAGCATCATAGTATAATTTCTTGTATTATTAATTTTGATTTCTTTCTCAAAGCTAATTACTCACTTAAATTAGTCACTCTCCAGGTGGTTGCACTTGAATAAATGCAATATTTGCTTCACGAACAGATTTGTTACAAGCTTGCTTATTCCCCTTGAATTCTTCACTTTCTAGAACTCCAAAATCATGTAATCTACATTCCGCAATCAGTCCTGGAAGTTCTACCTCTGATGGTGGAAGGCAAAACTGAAACCATTTTCCAGTAATATAAGTGGCGGTATAAATCTAATTGTCAACTGTTCTGCTTGTGGTCTTTATGCCTTGAAATTGGTAGCATTATTTTGCACAATATAATTATTGTTTTGCTGCTTAGCTTTTTTCCTTCTCAATCTCATCCTTCCAGGATGGTGGTACTGGAGAAATCAACAAAGTTTCTATTGAGCGTGAAGAAAGGCGTCTAACTGAGCTTGGTCAGAAGATACTTGAAATATTTGTTCTATCTCATATATTTAGGTATTTTTTTTGGTTTTTACTACCTTCTTAGCTCCACATGGTTGCTTTATTGGTCAGACTATGAATGTTTTCAACCATTTTGTTTCTTCTGGTATCATCTCATGTTTAGACATCGTCAACCAGAAGGTTCATGCCGCCAATTATCTAGAAGTTGTTTAATGAACTTTTGCTTTTCTGCATCAAAGTGTGTTCTTTATTTACCAATGTTATATGCACAAAATTTGATTCATTCTGTTCCAGTATCATGACATGCCCTGACTACTATTTCATGCATTGCTTAGTGGGATTGAGGTTGCCTATCAAGAAGCTGTTGCTTTGAAGAGGCAAGAGGAGCTTATTCGTGAAGAGGAGCTCCTTGAAAATGAGATGAAGGGGAAGCGTGGCAGTGCCACTGAAAAGGATAAGCGTTCAAAGAAAAAACAGGTTGCGTTCTTGTTGTGGTTCTGTGCGCCCACTCTTCTTTTTTAATTCCTGATTCAATATAATGTGGTTAGCATCAGGGTGACTTGATGAAATCATTGCTGCTGACCTGCTGTAGCTTGCTTGAACAAGTTTGTTGGGTGCATTTGGTTTGAGGACGAAGTTAGATGGGATATGGCCACCCAGGATCTGAGGGTGGGTTTATCAATGCTTGTTGTTTGTTTGGATGGATGGATGGGGCAAGCCATTTTTCTGCTTGGTTGGATGGGTGA
>Ga0182004_10004799_pt1 | contig 10950 bp, 12 predicted proteins | sample Sormic07211540_1_FD_120479 | JGI IMG/M metagenome (GOLD analysis project Ga0182004, IMG submission 120479) | Endophyte microbial communities from Sorghum bicolor roots, Mead, Nebraska, USA - 072115-40_1 MetaG | ecosystem: Host-associated > Plants > Roots > Unclassified | place: USA: Nebraska...
GCTGGTGGCGCAACTGATGAGTAGACAAAAAAGGTCAAGATCCAACTAACTAATGACATGTCACTATTGGTTACGGAAATATTAGGGAGCTGGTGTAGATGAAACTGAATTTAGGGTACATTTAGTTTAAGAGGGCCTCTAATAGTAAGTTTTGAGGGTTAATTTTTAAGGTACCTCTTGGAGATGCTCTTACGTTCGTTTGATACGCTTTTTCTGTTCCCAACTCGGACGGAGCCCACAGTCGAAACAAGATCCAGCCATCCATTCTGCAAACCGCCATGACTTGCACGAATCTCACAGCAGCTCTCACGCTTCCCCCCTCTCCTCCCTCCGCGGCGACGCCACCGAGTCACCGACCTGCCACACGCACACCCGGGTCCACAGCCACCTGTCCGCATTGCGTCACCTCGCCGTTGCTTCCTTCCATTCCAGAGTCCCTCTATAGAAGCGCCTCCACGACCGCGGCCTCCTCGCAGGCAGAAACGACGTCCCAGGAGAACGAGCGCAACCCCTCCGCCGACTCGCCGGGGAGAGGGGGGACGGACGGGAGCGATGGACCAGACGGGGTCGGGGCTGGACAAGCGGATGGAGGCGCTGTCGCTGCAGGCGAGCGCTCTGCGGGAGGCCCTGCAGCGGAGCGAGGAGAACACGGACAGCGCGGTCGCCGCCCTCGACTCGTTCGACCGCCACATCTCCGCGATCGACGCCTCCTTCCGCCCCGCGCAGGTTCGGCCACCGCCACCCTCCGTGTTCCCGTTCGGCGAGGGCGCGTACGGAGACGGAGAGATGACCCGTGTCTGATTCCGCCGCCGTGTCGCGCGCAGGTGAGGGCGCAGGCCAGCACGATGGCGAACGAGAACATCGACAGGACCATCGAGGCCGCCGAGGCCATCCTCGCGCAGTTCGAGATCGTCCGTCGGGTGAGAAACTGCTCCCGTCCTCCGGTTTCTGTTCGAGAATGCTCTGAACCCCTAGCGAACTGGGGCGGTGTTTTGGGTTTAGTTGTTGTACGGGATTACTTTATTTAATTTGGATGGGATTCAGGGCGCCAAAATTTGCATTCAATGCTCCCGGACTAGTTTTGGTGCATGCCTAAAATTCGAAAGCCATTAAAGGTCCATAGATGGGTTGTACGCTGATGATTCTGTATGTGAATGCTCATATTGTTGCCATGGCCTTGTTTAGTTCACCCCAAAAAGCAAAAAGTTTTCAAGATTCTCCGTCACATCGAATCTTGTGGCACATACATGAAGCATTAAATATAGACGAAAGCAAAAACTAATTATACAGTTTAGCTGGAAATCGCGAGACGAATCTTTTGATCCTAGTTAGTCCATAATTGGATAATATTTGTCATAAACAAACGAAAATGCTACAGTACCGAAATCCGAAATCTTTTCGGAACTAAACAAGGCCCATATTGATTTAGCTGCAGTCGGTTGTTATTATGTCAAGAATACAACCAATGATTGATGATTAGCTTATTACTATTGTTAGTTCATTGCTTTGTTGAATTAATCTGCAGATGTATACTCAGTATCTTCACACCGTTAGATTACTAGAGGATCTATCCATAGGGCTTGGTGTAGTCGCAAAGTGGCGGTTGGTTTTCATGTTCTAAGATTAGCATTGATAGTTATTGACCGGCTTATGTGCTTTTGCTAGTTCAGTACTTCATCACTTTCTCCAGCAGATGTTATAAATGGCTATTCACTTTCTCCAGCAGATGTTATTGCGGGTATCTTGGGCACTCTTAGGCCATTAACGATTTTTATCGAAACAGTGCATTCATTACAATTTCTTATGAACATGCTGATAATTTTTTAGCTTTATTAGGCTGAAGCTGTGATATTGAGGGGTCCACATGAGGATCTGAAGAGCTTCCAGGAAGCTGTGGATCTGCTGAAAGGCGTCTTCCACTTCTTTTCCTCCAACAAGAACTTTAAGAGCTGTGAAGGAGTATTGAGTCAAGTTAACAACCTCTTAACCAAGTCTAAGCTTAAGATCGAGGAGGAATTCAGGCAGTTAATGAGTACTTACAGGTAAATTTTACATGTACCTTGTTGCAGAGTCATCCACTTCTTTTCCTTGAACAAGAACTTTAATGCGTCTGCTTCTGAACCAAGTTCATTGTTGATCCTTATAATTGGTTTAGAGCATTATGTCCTGTATTTCCTAGATGTCTTTCAGTAGTAACTTACCAATTCTTTTGATGGCTGGTCAAAGTAAACTATTGCATCTCTTTTTTCAGCAAAGCTAGTGAGCCCGCACTTCTATTTGATTGCCTTCCAAAGTCCCTATCGGCATTAGAAGGGACCTCTCAATCAGTTGGAGAGCAACTATCCAAAAGCTTTGAAAGTGCTACATACAGGACTCCAATACTAATTCCCCCAAGAATATTTCCACTTCTGCATGATATAGCTCATCAGTTAGTTCAGGATGGAAATCAACAGTCGTGCTATAGAATTTACAGGTAGGTTTCTTGACTTGATGTAGCATCTAGTTGTTCTGATTATTTATGCACAGATCACAATATGACAATGTGTTCAGGTTGTTTGTGGATATCTGGCCAATGAGTATTGAGAGTAAATGAGTTGATGGAAATACATCGATACCGACAAAATATGCAAGCAATGTGGCACACCTAGTCAGGTCTTGGTCAGCAGCTTACACTGTATGACCAAAAATTGTTGGAGCTTGGAAATCGCCTTACCTACTGAGTAACTTAATTTATGTCAGTTCGAGCATCCTTGATTTGGAAACATTTATGGATGCCATGCAGTATGAATGATCATTACTTTTTCTTCTCAACTTGTATCGTCATTCTTTCTTGAGTTTTAACTGTGTGATCTACAGAATCATGCTTGGATTTGTTTCTTTTATCAGAGATGCTCGCAGCTCAGCGTTAGAACTGAGTCTTCAAAAACTGGGCATAGAAAAGCTAACTGAAGATAAGATCCAGCAGTTGGAGCCCTCAAATATGAAAATTGGAACCTGGACTCATATTATGCACATTACAGTAAGGATGCTTCTAAAATTATGATTGTGTTGTATGTGTTTAGACATCAAACTAATAAACTATGCTTAAATCAGGTTAAAGTATTACTGGCTGGAGAAAGAAAAATCTGTGATCATATTTTCGATGGTATCACTTTCAACAAGGATCAATGTTTTGCTGAAGTGGCAGGAAGCAGTGTTATGACTCTTCTCAGCTTTGGTGATGTTGTTGCTAAAAGTAAAAGATCTCATGAAAATTTGTTTCTACTGCTGGAGATGTATGGATTAATGCACGGACTTCAGTCAGACGTATGTGGAGATAATGCATTCAGCACTTCTCATCACAAGGATCATGTGTTTGTGTCCATACATACATTACGTTTTACATCAAGTTTTGGCCAGTCGTTATGATGGTTATTACTGGCCATAAAACTAGATTAGTTGCAAATTATGATTGCTTGCAGTTACAGTTGCTGTTGTCTTTAATTGTCTTGCCATCAGCTTCAACAATGTTGATTGTTAGAACTAGAAAAAATTACTATCATCTTCATCTCTTTTTTGAACTTATTACCAGGTTGAAGTGACTTTTCAAGGAAATTTTTGCTCTGGGATGCGGGAGGCTGCATTAAACCTGACTAAGAGCTTGGCGCAGGCTGCCCAAGAAACTCTGCTTGATTTGGAGGTGGCAGTTGAAAAGGAAAATTCGAAGACTATCATACAGAATGGAAATATCCATCCTTTTACAATCGAAATGATGAATTATGTAAAAGGCCTATTTGAGTTAGTACAACCCTTTCCATCTTGTTATACCTTCCTGACAAATGAGTATTAGTATAAGCTCTTAATCAAAACAGAGAGATTTATAAATCCATCTCCTTTGTCTTGAGTTGTCTTATGAGTATGCCTTCCATCTGGAAAACTCAATGTTGTTTCTTATGGTTGCACTGTAATACCTGTTGAGGCTGAGGTGGTTAATGACCATTGACAATCCATTGTGCTCCATCGTTTTGTTTTTTTCTTTCCAAAGTCTCCCGAAGCATTTGGGTGTCTATTGGCGGTTTGGCACAATTTCTTGAGTCTCAACCTGCTAGTATTAGTGTTTTTCCAGGTTTACAGCTTCACTTGCTCTCTACGATTGCCTTGCTTTACTTGAAAAATCTGAGGCAGTATCTGTTATGCTTGCTATAAATAATTATTTTTTTTTATTTAAGCATGGTTTAATTTTTCAGCCACACTAACATATCTTTATTCTCATTTGAACAGTTACCAATCAACACTGAAAATACTATTTCAGCAACCTGAAAGTGGCAGTGAGACTGAATCTCAACTTGCGATTACAACCATGAAGATTATGCAGGCTTTTCTGAATAACTTGAATGGGAAATCTAAGCTGTACAAGGATCCTGCATTGTCTCACATATTTCTTATGAACAACCTTCACTATATAGTTACGTTTGTTCGCAGGTATGTCTCGTTCGTGCTTCAGATCCAAATCCACAGATGTCTTGGCGGTGTCCCTGTTCAATAATTTGTTATGTCTCACCTCAGATCAGAATCCAATGATATACTTGGTGGTGACTGGATTCAGAGGCACCGTAAGATTGTGCAGCAAAATGCTAACCAGTACAAGAGGGTAGCATGGGCAAAGGTCAGTGCATCGTCGGCAATAGGATGTATATGTTTCTTTTATATTTTACTACTTGGTGTTAAAGCTTATCATCTTTTTGCACCTTTTAGCCATAATATTTTGTTGTACATCCTCTACCTGTTTCACTGTTGGAGATCTATAAAATACGATGATTTACTTGCTGCACTCCAGTGGTAGCTGATGAAAAATTCAGTTGTTATTTTTTCTCTGATAGAATGCACTAAGAACTAAGGTTTAGAATTCAACCACAGGTTATCCTCTATAAATTTTGGATTCAGGTTTCTATTGGATTCTCAGGTTTAAATGAACTTGTGATCTACATAACCCATCATGAATTTAGTTCCATTTCTGGAGTAAACTTTTTTGTGTGATGAGAAGAAGACATACTTTTTACTGTGCCCTTTCCCTTCCCTTAGCACGCTTTACATTCAAGTCTGGTAGGTTATATAGTTAAGATTTTCTTTCTCCTGTATGTGCATCATAGTAAATACTGAACAGATCAGCATCCTGTTATAACTATTTCACCCTTGCTTAGCAAGCTCTATGTTCAAGTCCCTGTAGGTTAGATTGTTTAAGATTTTCTTTCTTGTCTATGTGCACGATTGGAAATATTTTTTATAGAATCACATCCTGTTAAAACTACTCCGCTTCTATGATTTTAGATTTTCCAGTTAAAACTACTCCGCTTCTATGATTTTAGATTTTCCAGGTACTCTCTGTCCAAGTCACAGGTGGCAATAGTTCTTCATCGCCATCTGATGTTAGCAGCACTGGAGTTTCAAGGACTATGATCAAAGAACGGTCTGTACAGTGGCATATTCTCTGTAACATGGTAACCTTTTTTAATGAAATAAATATAAAGAAATAAGGAAATTGTATGCTTCCTTGGCAGGTTCAAGTCCTTCAATATGCAATTCGAAGAGCTTCATGCAAAGCAGTCTCAATGGACTATTCCTGATCAGGAATTGCGGGATGAACTGAGGCTTGCCATGGCTGAAGTTCTGTTGCCAGCATATAGGTCTTTCATTAGCCGTTTTGGGTATGTGAAGTAATCTTCTTTATCTGCTCAGGATGCCTCACAAAATCTCCATTCAGTTAATTGTTTACAGTTAATATTTATTCGGTTATACAAACTGCAGTAAAAAAAAAAAGTGGTGTTCTGAAATGCATGCAGCCAAACTCTAAATAGTCCAAAATATACAAGTACTCAGATTTCTCACATGAAAAATGGTATTAGCAATGGTAGAAAGTGTGCTTGTGATGTCGCGTCAGTGTCTTAAATGGCAAATTAAAGATCTGCTAGGGATTGTTGTGTTTTACCTCAAATGTTAATGAGGCCTAAGAAAATTATGGATGCACCACCATCTTGTTCCAATTTTCACTCTATTTCATTCATTGATTAGCTGACAAATGCCAAAAATATGGGGGCCAATCAATCAGTTTCCAGATGAACATTGAACTCTCTATATGGTATAATTTCCGAGTAATCAGCTGTTTCATAGACACAATAACACTGGCTTTCAATCTTGTTTTAATTCTAGCACTGTTTTTAACTTTCAGGTATCTTATTCAACGTGGGAAGAACCCTCATAAGTACATCAAATACTCACCAGAAGAATTGGATCAAATGTTGGGTCAGTTCTTCCTAGGACAGTAAGTTGGTGAACAGAAGCGTTTAAAACAGAGAAGTAGAGAGGAAAAGGCCTTGTCTAAGTAAAGTTTTGTAGCGCAGCTTATGGCAAATATTTCTACAGGAGGAACTAACTATCTGTTTGTTTGCATCGCCCGTAAATGGTTACTGAACTACTGATGTAGCCTAAGTGACTCCTCTACAACACCTGTATCGCATAGGTCTCACGTTCTTTCATTTTAACGTTTCATGTTAACGTTTGAGAATGACTGACATGTATGCAACCTCAGAAGGCAGGATCCTTTTCCCGATTTCAGTTTGTGGGGTCAATAATTCCTTTTTTTGAACGAACAGGCCAATTATACGTTGCCTTTACTCATGCTTTTGATTCTTCATACCAGGTCTCTGTTTCCGGCAACTTTTAGGCCTTGTTTAGTTCGCAAAATTTTTCAAAATTTTTCGTCACATCGAATCTTTGGTCGCATGCATAGAGCATTAAATATAGACAAAAATAAAAACTAATTGCACAGTTTACCTGTAATTTGTGGGATGAATCTTTTGAGCCTAGTTACTCCGTGATTGGACAATGTTTGTAAAATAAAAACAAAAGTGTTACAGTAGCCAAAACCTAAAAATTTTGCGAACTAAACAATGCCTTACTCGACTGCTGGATTAGAATGATCGAAGTCTTACGCAGAGTAGGGTTTTGGACTTTTGGTCCTTTTTTTTTTTGACACAACAAGGGACTCTTGTCTGTCTTGTATTTATTAAGCTGCAAGTATCGCAGTTGCCTTTTGTGGGTTCCTCCATCTCTAGTAAATCTAAACTGCAGTGGGGCCTTGTTTAGTTCCGAGTAGCACTTTCGTTTGTTTGTGACAAATATTATTCAATTATGGACTAACTAAGATCAAAAGATTTGTCTCGCGATTTCCAGTTAAACTGTGTAATTAGTTTTTGCTTTCGTCTATATTTAATGCTTCATGCATGTGCCGTAAGATTTGATGTGACGAGGAATCTTGAAAACTTTTTGCTTTTTGGGGTGAACTAAACAAGGCCTGGGTAATGGTAGGTTAGGTATCTCAATCATAGCCTGACCGTCAAAAGCTGGTGTTATAAAAACTGTGTTTGGTTGGGGCACGTCTTGGTGGCGCTGCTTGTCAAGGCCTTGTTTACTTCCCAGAAAATTTTACAAAATTTTTCATATTCCCCGTCACATCGAATCTTTAGACACATATATGGAGTATTAAATATAGACAAAAATAAAAACCAATTGTACAGTTTGGTCGAAATTGACGAGACGAATCTTTTGAGCCTAGTTAGTGTATGATTGGACAATATTTGTCAAATACAAACGAAAATGCTACAGTGCCTGTTTTGCAAAAAATTTTGGAACTAAACAAGGCCCAAATTGTTTGCTTGCTTGCTGATGCTGCCACCTGAAAGTTTTTGCTGGCACTGCATTAGATAGAGCCTTGCATCAATAATTGCCTAATTGTGACGAATCAGCAATTGCATGTGGGGGGTAGAGCATAGTCCGTTTTCTGGGTCTGGTCGGCATGCTCAAACAGAATAATGATCTCTTTGCGAGGAGCAAGCACAGCATGATGTATGTACTCCTGTTCTGGAAGATGTTTGCCGCCACCTCACGATCCGATCCTTCACAAATGCTGTATGTCTTCTTGCATCATGCTGCGTAGTTGCAAGCTACTTGTAGAAGCCTGCCCTAGAACATTATGCCGTGGTAGGCGCAAAAATAGGGAATGGCGACATGTGTAAGCATGACAGTGTTGGGGTGCTCAGATCATGGTTGGTAGGTAGGTGGTCAATTTGGAGCAGGGAGGAGATATGGTCTTGCGTGTGGAGCCAGATAGAAGCTTCGGTGGAATGTGAGAAGCAGTTCCAAAAATTTTCAAAATTCACTGTCACATCAAATCTTGCGGCACATATATAGAATATTAAGTATTGATAAAAAAAAACTAATTGCATAGTTCGTTTGTAATTTACGGCGAACCTTTTGAATCTAGTTAGTCTATGGTTGAACAATAATGATTAAATATAAATAAAAATACTACAATACACAAAAACAAAAACAAAAAAAAATCTTCAACTAGACCTTGTTTAGTTTTCATCCTAAAAGGTTTTTACTCATCCCAACAAGGCCTAAAAATTTGAGGCCTGTAGGAGCTGGCATGGCTTCTCATGATTTTTCTTGCTGCTGTGGCCACCTGATGATGGTCTGATGAGGGGTTGCGTGGGAGAGTTGCAAGCAAGATTGCAACGGCTGGCAGGGAGTGCCGGATCGGATGAGAATGCTATGCAGAATCTGTCGGACTGTACAAGATGGGACTGAGAGACGTGACATAGTCGCAACAGTAGTATTTAGGCCTTTGCCAGATCAAAAAAAAGTTTCTAGATTTAGATAATATATCACTTTTGTTTTTATTTAATAAATATTATTCAATCATAAACTAACTAGACTCAAAAGTTTATCTTGTAATTTACAGCCAAACCGTGCAATTAGTTTCTATTTTCATCTATATTTCATGCTCTATCTCTATACATATGCTGCAAGATTCAATGTAACGAGGAATCTTAAAAAGTTTTTGATTTTGGGTAAACTAAACAAGTCCTTAAAACCTGGATTGATGCTTAGGGACATATAAAGTTCCTGGGTTTGTCCGTAAATTAGCCAGTATAAAAGTAATCCTATGACGGTCAGGTCACTGGTGATATGATGCTGCGGTATGCGTTGGCATTGCTGTGATTTGGTAAGTGATTGCGATCCGTTAGGCTGGACGTGGACGTCCATGTCCTTGGACAGGCAGAGTCAGTTAGTTTTTTTTAGTCACTCTCACTCGTCCACTCTCTATCGATCTCTCTCTCTGCTTTTTTTCTCGCCTTTGCTTTTTCATATACATATGCTGCAAAGGTGCGTGCGCCGTTAAAAAAAGGAAACAAAGAAAGTGATTTTTTTGATAAGGAACAAAGACCGCTTTGGCCTTTGAGAGCACCCACAGCAGAGAGGTCGGGTACCTTTTTTTTTTTCCCTGTGTACTCTCTGCTTTATATCTCTCTCCATGTACGTACGCATCAAATAAAAGCGCACTCGCCGTGATGTTGCCCTGACGTGAGAAGCTGCACCTGTACTGCACGGGGTGGAGGTGAAACTGAAAGCTGATGGAAGCCTGAAAGGCAAGAGCCGGGCGCCGAATCGGATTCTGTTTCTGACGAGGCAGATCAGGAGAGAAGGGGAGCTCCACTATTCTTCAGTAGCACTAGCAGGATTTTCTCTCTGTGTGCTTCCGCCCACCCACATGACCCGTCCACGAAAAAGCCGCTTTCGAATTCGAAAGGACCTTTGGTGCACCGGAAAAAAAACTCTGAAAGATAGCAGAGCGCCCTGCCCCTGCGTGGTTGAAAAAGATTATAGCAGTGGGTGCCAGTGGGTAATCCGATATACTAACGTCCGGTGAGCAATCGGCTTCGGATGTGTTCGGTCGTGCCTCCCTTCGCATACACAGTACGTCTCGGTGGACTCCCGAGTCGTGGACTGGTCGCCGGAGTCGTCTCCTCTCGAGCTCGTCGATCGGGTTTCCCCGTGATCGATCGGTCACGCCGCGCGAGGTCGGTTCCCAGGTTTAGATCTAAAAAGTTTTTAAATTTTAATATTATAGTACTTTTATTTTTTATATAATAAATATTGTCTAATTATAGAGTAATTAGATTTTAAAATTTCATTTTTATAATTTACAAATAAAATACATAATTAATTTTTATTTTTATCCATATTTAATGCTTTACGTACTGTAACTTTGCGGGGACGACGATCAGCTCTGCTTTTGAGGGGCGTGCAGTGCAGGACACGTCTAGTGGTCACACGCGCACGATTTGGTTCGTAAATCTCGTGCTACCTACGTGTTTAGTCGCCTAGTCGTTTGCGATCAAGCCCGGCCTGGCGTGGGTCCTCGGCCGACCACATGGAGATCGCCGACGCCGCGTGTACAGCGCAGCAACAGGAAGATCTGGAGCTACTAGCTTCCGAGCGAGCGAGAGACAATGGTCGGTCGGTGGTTTGGGGGGGGGTCATGACATTGCGCACGCGGGCGGATGTAATATTCAGGACCGGCAAGGAAGAAGCTTCTTCATGCGTGTAGCAAAGCACATGCACAGTTGCACACACATGAGTTATTAAGAGGTAGTATTAGGCCGTGTTTAGTTTTTTGACTGTAGTGATTTCGTTTATTTATGGTAATTACTATTATTCAATTATGAACTAACTAGGTTCAAAAGATTGGTCTCGTAAATTTCGACCAAACTATAGAATTAGTTTTTATTTTTATTTATACTCAATACTCTATGCATACGTCTAAGGATTGGATGTGACGAAAATTTTTTCAAAAAAATTAGATCTTGAGGTGGAAGTAAACGAGGGCCTTAGTACTCGTATGATACGATGAGCAGCACGCGAACGTACCCTGCATTTGCCAGCTCGCCACGCCGCCCTTCCTCTCATCAGATAGCAGTACCAAAAAGCAAATTATATAATAACTTCTCGCAATTTTCTTGTTAGAAAAAAAAAGGAAAACAAATTATATAACTGTTCTAAAAAGGCAGTCACCAGGCTTGGAAGGTGGGCCGGGGTCGGTCGGTCAGCGGGCAGGGCAGGTCCAAGAAA
>Ga0182004_10004800_pt1 | contig 10949 bp, 11 predicted proteins | sample Sormic07211540_1_FD_120479 | JGI IMG/M metagenome (GOLD analysis project Ga0182004, IMG submission 120479) | Endophyte microbial communities from Sorghum bicolor roots, Mead, Nebraska, USA - 072115-40_1 MetaG | ecosystem: Host-associated > Plants > Roots > Unclassified | place: USA: Nebraska...
CTGCGACCGTCGTTGGCGGCGCGTAAGTAAGATTAAGGCGTCGAATTGGGGGTCCCAACCTTCGTATGGGCAATCTCATAATGCGCATCGCTGAGGGTACCCCTTACCGATACCCTCGACAATATTCTATCATGGGCTTGGCAACAGCACTCATGAAACCATGGATACGACTGCTGGAGGAGCATTCTTATCACTTACCATTACACAAGCCACTGTTCTTATGGAAAAGATGGCCTCCAACCAAGGTTGGAGTGAAGAGACAACCTAGACCCGCAAGAGAGGTGGAGGAATGCACCACCTCAAGGAGGTAGACATGCTAGTTGACAAGATGGGCCTGTTGATGAAAAGACTTGATGAGAGAACCATTGAGAAGAAGAGAGTCACGCACATTCATGATTCTGGCATGACTTATGAAGAGTGTGGAGAAACTGGGCATACAGGTACCAACTACCCAGAGCTAACGAAGGACATGAACTACATCATCAACAACAACAACAACTACCACTACCATCCTCAGTAGAATCAAGGCTGGAACCAGAAACAATGGCCTAACTACTCAGGTAACTACTCAGGTAAATACCAAGGTAATAATTCTTACAATAATACTAATCAACCACCTTTAAGGGAGTTAGTAATTAATCAGGGCAAGTTAATGGATAGACTATCTAAGAAGCTAGCATCTAATGATAAAACTTTAGAATCAATTAATATTAGAATGAAAAGTTTTTCAAATGCTATCAAGAATGAGCTTAGCTTTAATAAGATGCTAGAGTCTTAGTTACAACAACTTGCTCCCTTTGCTGCCACCAACGATCAAGGTAAGATTCCTGGACAATCAGAGAATTAGAAACTGCAAATCTTGTAGACATCTTTAATGCAGAAAGCTACTAGAGGGACCCTCTGAAAGCAACATGGTTAGACTCGTCCCTATGAACAAGGGAAGGTGATCTAGGGAGGCTAGTCATCCCAATCTCCATTGGAAGTACAAACTTTGATGAGGCGATCTGTGACTTCGGTGCAAGCGTCAACATCATGTCGAGGTGATATATGAAAAACTTTTCAATATTCCTTTATCAGACACAACCATGTGTTTGCAGCTTGCAGACTAGTCACTCTGCTACCCCATGGGAATCTTGGAAGAGATCTGCGTGTGAATAGGCAACTCTAACGTACCTGTAGACTTCATAGTAGTGAACACAGTTACTGATGAGAGGTCACCTATCATTATGGGATGACCATTCTTGAACACTGCCAGAGCTATTATCTATGCCAACAATGCCAAGATTACTTTCAACATTAAGGGCAATAGGGAAGCCATTTATTTCGAGAACAGGACATTGTCATTCCCTACTCAGAACAAAACTGTTGGTGCTAGGAACAAGAGCAACACTCAAAACAAGGCTAAGACCAAGAATAAGGGCAAACAGAAGACCCAGAAGACAGAGACACACAGATGGTCACTGCAATCCGCATGGAGTATGACCACCTGCTCAAGTCTCCACATGTGATCAAGAAGGACGATACCTGATCAGGCGTCAACATAATGGCCAAGGTAACTTATGAATTTCTATATGGTACTATGCCTATGGACCCTACCTATGCGTAGCTACAATTGGTAGACCAGTCCTTTCGCTTCGTGGAAGGGAAAGTCAAAAACGTCCCTGTCCATATTGACGACCACTACATCCCCACTAACTTGGTCATCGACATGGGAGAAGATGAATGTGATCCACCCATCATCCTAGGAAGACTATTCCTCAACACCACCAAGGCCATCATATACATTGCAACAGGGGAGGTCCATTTCTAATTTCCCTTAGAAAAGGTACGCCTTCACTTCAATAGCAAATATATAATTGAGGAAGATCCCAAGAAGAATAGGTGAAGGAGAAGGCGACGTACCCACCATCAGAAAAGAAGAATTTTGTAGACGGATGGGCCAACTATGAAGGAGAGGTTTCAAGGTTCGAAGATCGATATCACGACAAGGAGAACACTGCCAAAGTGGGGGTACCCACAGAAGAAGACATAGTGATTCTAGACACTCTCTCCTCCAAGACACCATCACCTACAGGGCAGGTATGGAAACCAAAGGTAAATTCAAAATTAAATCCTGTAGAGGACACAACACCTGTGGCGCCATCTGATGTGCCCCTCAATCATTGAGTGAACAAGAAGGTCCTATTTGGAGGACTTAAAATCACCTAACACTGCGCTACGAGGTAACTTGGTATTTATCTGCATTTTCCTTTAGCATATTTACTTCTCTTAATTGCATTAGTAGTTTCATCTTTATTATTTTTGAATTAGAGAAAGAAAATAAATATGTATTGCATTGCATCTAGAAAAATTGCTAAGCCCCATGTATTTAATATGTGATGGAACAACTCACAAACTTATCTACTGTCAGCATACCATAAATATGGAAAGCATATTGATCCTGCTAAAAGATAAATGGGTATAAGAAAGTTCTAGACTCCCAAAGCTTAGAGGTTTATTACTAAAGCTTAATCAGTTCCACAAGCTTTGTTGTCTATTTGAGCTTCACAGCCTTTAAATGATCAAGAAGAACTAACAGGCAGAAGACGTCTTGTCCCCTGTTGGAGTACTATTCATAGCAGGCAAGTGTTGTTTATGACAACAAGTACCCACGTCGCTCTAGGAGGATCAGTATGCCTTCAGTGCCCGTCAGCAACGTCAGCAGACTATGTTAACATCTAGCTTGGGGGAGAGCAACCCCTGTATACCAAGCTAAGTGTCCCTAACTCACTTATCTATTTATTACTAGTATGTTGTGATAAGATAAAAAGATGAGTAATCTTAGAAACCCAATAAATATTTCATCTTTCATAATTAATCTTGTTAGGAGTGCTCTTAATGAATCTATTTAAATGAACCTCTAGAATAAACTCTTATATGGAGATGATGAATAGTTGCTCTGCCATAATTCCTTATAAGTACCAAGTTTTCAACCTTGTACTCTCTCTAGTTTTAAACACAACTGTTTAGACTTAAGATTTGCTCTGAGCCTCAAACTTGTGGGTAGTAATCACTTGAACTAAAGTCTAGGTAGTTGATGGATACAATATGTGAAGGCTTTGAGCTGCTATCAGTCTTGCTCCTAGAGATGTTAGATTTCTAAAGAATTCTATTTTGAAAATCTTAAATTACTACATGATGAGAGTTTAAAATTACTACCATAGCCAAATACTTTACTAGATTAGGAAAGCCTCCGATTATATTTCAACCTATAAGCACTGAGGGTAGTTAAGCTGTGTAGACCCTAAGGAACTAGTCTTGTAAAAATCAATATTATGTGCTCTCCATCCATTGATCTTAGCTACTTCTGTCCTTAGAAGTACACAACCACTTACATCCACCACATTCACTATGTGCTACTTTTGTTCCAAGAAGTACCACCCAAAAATATATACTACACTCTATGTTGTTTCTATCCTAGAGACACGCGCCTATGCTGCTCCTATCCTAGGAGTACCATTCTTTTATTCATACACATTCCACATACACTTAGAAAATGTTCTACTCCTACACTAGAAGACACCCAAAAATATTCATTCTATCTTGTCTAATAAATCTCCAGTTATTTCAGTAGATACTCCCTACCGTTATTGCTGACACCTGTTAAGTTACAAAATTTGTTAGCATTTATCTCTCCACCGGAAATGAATATCTACAAGAATAGGGTTATCACTGACAATTTCCACGAGTTTTGTATATTCTGTGTTTTCTAGAGATTATTTCAAAAGTGCTGAAAAGAGGGATTTAAGTGCTAATTGGCCATGAAACTTATCCGCGATGGAAGGATAACACCAGAGGATTCAGGAACACTCTAGAAGACAGCCAACGCGAGGTGGGAACCAGCAGCCGCCAGGTGGGGCCGGTCGGCCCCACCTTAGCGCTGGCTGGTCCTCCACCGCCTCTAAGGAGCCATCTTGACCGCTTGTTAAGTCGATTTGATCCGACAGCGCGTGTTCATCCCACCAGGCTATATATAGAAGGCTAGACCCCCCTAGAGGAGGCTAGATCCAGAGATGAAGAGCCGGAGCATTAGATAGAGATCCACTAGATCTAGGCTAGCAATCAATATAGAGATTAGAGAGATAGAGTAGAGGAGTAGAGATTCAGAGGAGTCCCGGTCTGTCGGAGCTTCCTCAGGAGCTGTATACGTCTCGATTCGGCTCCCTCGCCTAGAACCACGTTCTGAGGTACTTTTGTATTTACCCTTCTGATTCAAGTAAGAATAAGAAATTTGTTTGTATTTGTCTTTGGTTTGCAACTCATATTATATTGAGTACTATGATTTGGGTAGCTCCTGGGTCGGAGTAGTGATTCGTAGCATAGACGTGGTGTCTGGGCTATGGTTGCTTGTGAATGTCCCCTGATCAGCCGGACAGTGGTAGTTCACGTAGGTGACTTTATAGCTACGAGATTCGTCTGTAGTCCACTTCCCATTGATAGGATTGATAGGCTTATAGGTGCTTGATAGGGGATTACACTCATTCTTCCCCTATTTGGGTTACTTGTCCGATAAGACAATACTATACAAAGTTTACTGGTTATTAGAAACAGAGTACATTAGTATTTCCTCATCATCAATAGTTTCTAGATCGATTGTGACCCCTTAGATTAAGAATTATAGGCTAGGTTATAAATCACCTACTGTTCCTTTGGGTTCGATATTAAAACTGGGTTGATCTTGGTGAAGTGCTGATCAGTATATATCTATGCGCTTGTGGATAATATAATTATAATCATTATTAGGGTGCAGTTAATTTATACCAACAATCATTTCTGGTGCCGTTGCCAGGGAATAGTTTGCTGATTTTTGACATTAGTCTATCTTAGTCTATAGTTATCCTTTTATAAAAAATTATAAATATATATAATAATATATAAATATGGAAATTGAATCTCAACTTTTATATCAATATGGAGAACCATTGGGATTGTACCTCCAGCCAAAAGAATCTTCTAAACCTATCACATCATGTGGCTATGAGCTACGCCCGGGACAAATTAGTTCAAGAACATATTTTTTGTGGTAATTCTAGCGGAAAACCCTATTCCCACTTAGCTAATTTTGAGCAGACATGTTCATGTCTAAGTATTAAGAGCATGGCCAATGAAACTCTAAGATGGAAACTTGTTGATGCAAAAAATAAATCTGCAAACACAAAGGGCTAATACTCAATTTTGATATCAAGGCGTGCCAGCCGATTTGACCTAGCAATCGACAAAGGTGATAACTTTAATACTTTAGTCCTAACAACAGCGATGCGCCCGGATGTCACGGCCAAGAGGTACTCACATGGAACCCGAGAAGTCATCGAGTATGACTCGTCGAATCCTTGAAAACTCGTAAACAGAAAAAAAGTATGCGAATTGACGAAGTCGTCGAAAATTAGATGTGAAAGTAGATGTAAAACTTGTGTTTGGTATTGATTGATTTTACATTGCCACTGGGTTTATATTTATACCCTATCCCTTAAGAGTTACAACCGAAAACAACTAAGATTCATCTAAAGCAAATGAGACTCTTACATATAAGGCATATCTCGATAATTATAGAAAGAAACAATGATCATCTATTCCTATGTCCATCCTAATAACGATGAAATCTTCATTGGTTACTGCTTCAAGTCTTCATTGACTTTTTGTTCCAAACCTTCATCGAGTCTTGCCCCATCGACACATACATGCCCCTTTAGCAATGATTTTTACATTCTCTTCCGTCGGCATCGGCAATCAACCGTCCCTTATCGGCATCGGCGACTAATCGACAACAATCAGCAGTTGTCGTCTCCAACCTCAGGCCAGCAGAATCCTCCAACCATCATTCTGTCATCGGCATCATCGGCTATCGACACTCTTTTATCGATTGATCACAGCAACTTCCCTACCACCGATCAGCTTGTCTTAACTATCTTGACTCATACCTAAAAACAGTGTCAACACATGGCCCACAATTTTGGAGTATGAAATCATTAATGCCCCAAAATTTACTCTAGATAATGATGACCTTTTTATAATTACTTTCCTTCTGGTAAAAATCTGTTACCAAATCCAAACAACCTCAACCTTGATACTCGCATCTCAGTAAACACCTTAAATCTTCCAACCACCTACACCAAATCATAGGGAAAACCGCCCATCGGCAAAACTTTACTATCAGGATGGATTGCCAATGACTCATTAAAACATTGCGCACAGTGAAATATCTTCAAGATCAAGATTACTTGCCATCAAATCACCTGCACAATCCCTTGATTATCGTGCGAACAGTTACCATATCCATCTAAACAACCTTGAATTTCATGGATGCGGCAAAGAGATAAGTCAAAAATACCCCCACTCATCTCAACCTATAAATACTTCCTTCCTCAGTACTCATCTTCCACCCTGCCATTCTCCATCTTCAATCCCATCTCCTCCGGCGAAGACCTCGACGAAAAGCTTCAGAACTCCAGCAACGAGAAGCTCCCCTGCAGCAAAACTCTCAACCCAGTATCTTCAAGCCCTCAGTCTCCCCTTCACCTTGGAAGAAATGCCCATCAAATTCATCGCACCCGAGGTTAATCTACTTCTATCTTCTCCTTTTTCCTTACCGTAGTTCTTCACATTCTTACAAGTTTATATACTTTGTACTTTCTTTTTGTTTTCTTATGTCCTTTTGATTCCCCAAACTTATGAACTAAGTGACAAAATAGTTATCCCTACTAAGCAACCTCACATCCCATGTTTGGGTCCGATGGGTGATCCAGATCCTACTGACATAATAAACACAGAAACCAACAGAATTCCTTTTAGAGCTGAAAATTTCTCCCTAGATCTATGGAAAGACACCTTCCGATCCTACCAAAACCCACTAATGGATGGAAAGATTGGTTTCTAAGAGTCAGTGGGGCTAATGAGATGTATTGGGGAGAACGCAAACTAGACCATTATATCAGACTCTCCATTGCCGATATGGAGAAAAATGAGTCGATGATGATAGCTGCTGCATACTTTTGGTCAGAACCTTCAATGCTTTTAAGTTTGGTCACAGCCCAGCTTCCCCCACACTTGCCGATGTACTCATGCTCACAGGGCTAGATATCTCAACTGCTGATGATGGTAGTCTTTTCAATTAGAAACCAGATCATAGAGTAGACACCCGTAACATCGGTGGTTGGTCAGGATACATCCAGAAGTATCAGCAAACCGGATCGGTCAGCCAGAGAGAGCATGCCATTTTCCTAAACATGTGGCTGCATAAGTTTATCTTTTGCGACCGATCGGTAGGGTCGACTTGTGTCTACTTAGCAGTTGCTGAGCGGTTAGCCAATGGTTCCCAATTTCCCCTTGGCTAATACCGTTTGAGTAATGCCTATCATCTCCTTCATCAAGTGGCTGAGAAGCTTTTGTTGGGTGAACCCATCGGTTACCTGGGAGGTCCTTGGTGGTTTATCAACATGTGGCTTAATGCTCATATGCACAAGCGTGTGCAATCGGATTTCTTTGCACAGATTACAAGTTAGCAGAAGATGAATCGACAACTCGCTCGCCCCTCAACTTCGGTGAGGCCATCATAGTCCTTCCTAGGACTGATGCACATGAGAATCAGATCGGCCGATTCTTTCAAACTCTCTATAATGGTCTTTCCTAGGACCATCGGGCCTGGATGCCCTATGAACATGAAGAATCAAGATTCCCCCTCCTCTTTCATCCTGCCGATGAAGCACTTAACAAGAACAATGATTTGATGATGGCCATTATCACCCCAAGGGCAATTCCAGTGAACATCTTCGGCAGAGGAAAGAATACCAATGCGACTTACGAATTCTACAATCCATCAACATTATCTCGTCAGTTGGCTTCGGTCAACTGTCAATCAAACTTTGCTATGCCGATGTGATCAAGCCAAGGGAAACAATCACTAGCGGCCTTGAGTGGATAAAAGTAGCCCAACTTCCGCTAGACGCTGATACAGTAGATGTCGACCTATCGGCTTGGGTTCCAGCTTCCTTCATCACCGAATCTTACAAACTACGGTGGGAATAATGGAAAGAACAATTGTTCACAACATCGGCTCATGCATACCAGAACATGATCGACTCTGAGTATGAAATTCCGGATGTTGTTGTAAGTCTCTCTCCAATACTCAATTCTTTCTTTACTTCTAATTTTATCGGCAACTTACTTCTTCATTTTAACATGTCGATGATCCGGCACCATCGGTGGGTAGAAGTGGGCGGCCGTTTGATCTCTAGGCAGTATCTCCAATTTCTCTGATCGGCCACAACGCTCCCAGTCTAGCAGCCTTGATGCACCAAGGAATTCGTTTCAAGAAGATGACCACCAAATGGTCAAAGGCCGCTCCATCGGTTGCTACCGCCACTCTAGCACAAGCTTTTAAGGTAATCCTCAATTTATTTCTGTTATACCGATTTTAGCCTGCACTTACACTATCCTTTCAGGGTGTATCGACTACAACTGGAGTGTCATCGGTAACTTTGCAATAGACACTTTCATTATTAATGAACTTCAGAAATATTCCTCTGCTTTCATACTTAACCCATAAAACCTTATGTCTTGTAGCAGCAAACCAGCGCATTGGCAAAGGTCCAAAGTGTCCAATCATCGGGTGCCGATGCCCCCCAGCCAACATCCAGTCAAGCTCCTCCCAAGAGAAAGGCTCCTACAAGTACCGAGACTCAGCCGAAACGGTAGAAAGCAGCACCATCCTCTCCACCTCATCCGGCGCCCTAGATTCAAGCAGACCCGACCGATGCACCTGAACAGACCATCGATCCATCTGATCAAGGCACATCATCCGTCGCCATTCCCAAGCAAACAACCATCGTCTCTTCCCAAGGTAGAATACAGATCACTTATTGGACCATTACCGATGCATCTCATAAAGAAACCATAATTCTTAACACTTAACCAATTTTGTAGCTGAAGATATTCCATCGGCAAATCTAGCCGATCAGGGCACCATTCAAACCATATCCTTCAGCCAAAGGCAAGAAATCGCCTTGAAACAAGTAAGTCACCCAACCTGGCCAGTCCTGTATTATTCATACTTAATCCTGACTAACTTATTTTCTTTTCTATTTTTAGGAACAAGACTCCCCTAATAGTCTATTTTATTTTGCCATCGATATTTCCGACGATGAAGGAGAAGAATCAAGCTCCTCCCTGGCACTCGGGATCGTATTAGCGGAAATCAAGTCCAAGCTGGAGGATCTATTGGCCTTACTTCAGCAAGATATAGCTCAACTGGTAGACGACTCCGATCTGGCTAAAGTTATTTTCAAGACTCTCCGCGGTCAGATCCCTGCCGATGTCGAAGAGGTACTCTTCCAAGCTGCTCATCTGGAAAGTCGCCGTCTCCAATACCAAAAAGCTACCCAACGCCTTGCCGACAGAGCTGCACAAGCCAAACGTAAAGAGGAAATGTTGTTAGTGAAGCACATTGCCGATGAGAAGCACAAAAGCATCGGCACTCTACAAAGCTCAGGATCCAAACTAAAGCAAAAGATTTTTGATTTGTCGACCAAAAGAGAAGCTTTACTTGCTAAGCTCAAGCAAGTTGAAGAAGCACTAACTCAGGCCAAGCAAGAAGAAAGCCAGCTGCCAGATATGCTTAAGGACCTTCAGCAAGAAAGGGATGCCCAAGCCCAAAAGGCCTTGCAGATGAAGAAGAAACTCAAACTGATAGAAGGGTCGGCCGATGAAGACACCAAAGAGATTGAGGCAGCCAACCAAATTCGTCTTTGTGCAATATCGGCCATCCAAGCTCTATTGAATCTATAAAGTTTTTCATCGGTAGTATGCCTCATCAGCTCTTTCAAAAACACAAGTATTTTGTCAAGCTGATAGTACTGTTATCGGCACTAAAACTTCTTATGCATCGACCCAAATACTAGGGTAGTATCATTTTAAATACTTTCTGTTTAATGCTCTGGGAAATTCAACTCCTTCGAGAATCTCTAGAATAAATGCATTGCCAGGAGCAGATCGATTTATCCGATAAGGACCTTCCCAATTAGGAGACCATTTTCCAAATTTACAACTTTTAGTCCCAATCGATAGAATTAATTTACAAACTAAATCACCATAAGTGAACTCCTTAGCCTTTACACTTTTATCATACCATCTAGCTACTCTCTTCTTATTCTCTTCTATATTCTCCAAAGCCTTCAACCGATGTCCCACCAAATCCTCCAACTCATCTTTCATTAGAGTAACATAATCATCGGTAGCTAATTGATCTTGAGAAAATATCCGCCTAGAGGCAGCTTTGATTTCCCAAGGTAACACAGCATTGTGCCCATATACCAACTGATAAGGTGACACTTTATGATGCGTCACGTTGTCCCGATCTTCATGATGTAGGAAGAACACCGATAACTAGCTGAAGAATAGCCAGATAACTTGCTGCAAGCAGCAATAACTAGTGCAACCTGGCAAATAAAACTCGAAGCCAACCACCGTCTTTAACCGGGGATTCGCCCAACCACACTCTCAAAGAACCAACAAACACAACCTACAATCAATCAAGGAATACCTTGAAGGGAGTAGGAGCACCAATTGAGAGCGGATGAAGCCGCCGTCTATGTAATCCCGCGAAGAAATCACAAGAGCAAGGGGTAGAGATCACTCTCTGAATATTTGCTAGCACACAGCTAAACAAAAGGGGTTCTGTATCTCAATTATCAAAAGTCTTAGATTACAATGAGTCTTAGGGGGTATTTATACTAGCAACAGCCCTGCTAGATAGGTATGAAAATGAAGTAGAGTTTCCGAGGGAAGGTAATATGAAAGTGTTGACACTTGCTAACACCACTTGAATACTAGGTTGTCATCCCCAGCATGGCACTAGAGTGTACTATGGTATTTATACGCACACAGATAATCCGCAAGCGCACGGATACCGTTGAAGC
>Ga0182004_10004801_pt1 | contig 10948 bp, 7 predicted proteins | sample Sormic07211540_1_FD_120479 | JGI IMG/M metagenome (GOLD analysis project Ga0182004, IMG submission 120479) | Endophyte microbial communities from Sorghum bicolor roots, Mead, Nebraska, USA - 072115-40_1 MetaG | ecosystem: Host-associated > Plants > Roots > Unclassified | place: USA: Nebraska...
AGCTGGCTTACAGCCTGCTATAATACTTGCTCTAAAGGAAAAAAAATCGAGATTCCGAATCCGGCCCATGACAGCGGCCGTCGGACACACTGGCGAATCTTCAGGGCCCACCTCGGGTGACGTCGCGATCGTCCTTCGAGGCCGGCCAATTAACCCCACCCACGTGGCTGCGGATGATCTTTTGGCGCCACGACCACACAGTCGCCGTGTCTAGTCTTTCACAACAGTACGTTCGTTTATTTGTAATAATTATTGTTTAATTATAAATTAATTGAACTAAAAAGATTTTTCGTAAATTATGACTAAATTGTGTAATTAGTTTTTATTTTCGTCTATATTTAATATTTTATGTATAGTCTAAAATTTTGATGTAATAGAAAATTTTAAAAAATTTTAGATTTTAGGTGGAAGTAATCTGGGACAACTCCAGCGCGGTGGCCTTTGGCGCGCGCAAACGGCTGCTACTTTTACCTCTCTTTCAGTCGCACTGTAGCTGTAGCGCAGTTCTTTTCGCTTGGCCTCTCCCCACGTGTAAATGTACTCCCAAAAATCGTTTTCACTTTTCAAAAGGTACTTTTATAGGATACAAAAATTGTAATTCTCGTTTTATGAAAAAATAACAAATAAATTTAACAAAATATTTAAACCCTGAAAAAAACGGCACCATCATCCAATGATACCAAATTTGTCCCCCCTTAATAAGCATTCGCATCCGATACAAATCCTACTTTACTTGGAGCTCAAGTGTTTGCGTCCTACCCGATTTTGGTAGGTTCGATGCAAAATTTCTAAAGCTCACGTATGTATAATCTATTTATATAAAAAATATTAACATGTATATTATGAACGAATATCATAAATTAATTTTAATATACTTATATAGTAAATCTATGTAGAGACTTTGTATTATTTCTATGGATTTGATCGAACCCTAGAATGTTCGATCCATCTTAAATTTAGAATAAATTTTTTTGTGTACAGAGAGAGTAATACTCGTAACTTGATTGTACTCCTTATGTCCTTAAAAGCCGCAACTTCTAGATTTCGTGCCAGACATTTTTTTTTAAATTACATCAATATCTATGACATAAAATGGGTATGTTATAAAAAAATATTCTATGATAAATCTAATAGTATTAATTTGGTGATATAAATGTTAGTGTTTTTTCTAAAAAAAATTCGGTCAAAGTTTTAAAAGTTTCATTTAGAACAATTCTAAAAGTTGAAGCTTTCAAACACCGTGGGAGTATATTACCGAAAGACAAAGGTGGTTATCACCACTTAACTACTGTTGCGGTAATGAAAAAAAACCTTCCTTCAGGCTCGTGTGCCCATCCTGTCCCGCATCCTACCATGGGAAATGGAAAACGAGATGGAAAACTTACTGCAACAGCCAACAGCTCGGCTGAAAAGCTCAATCGATCACTACTACTGGTGGTGGTGTATTTTTTCCGGTTGGGATGCGGCAGAGAGAAGCAAGCATGCAAGAGAGCATGGATGATGGGGGAATCCCGTGAGCGGGGCCCACGCACGCGCACATGCACGTTTTTGTGTTGTGGTCCAATGGTATACTAGCACCGGTGCACCAACCACCCGAGTGAAGTGAGCCGATTCTCCACGGAATCCAATTGTGATCGGGGATCGGATGCGAAAGCACCGGTGCCCCGGCGCCCCGCGAAGAGAACGAACAAAGGGTGGTTCAGTTTCAGTCACTGGCTCACTGCACTCGATCCGGCAGGCCGGACGGGACGCGGCGGAATTGCGGATGCGGAAGCGGATGGTCCTGCAGAGCGAGCACGCGCCACGTTCAATTCTGGCTTTGTGAAACGTTCAATCGCTACTTCGCTAGTGTCCAGTCCAGACGTCCGACTCCGACCCAGAGGGGCTCGCGTACCTAGTGGAGTATCCATCTCATCTCATCATCGTGTCTCCTTCTGCTTATACAACTAAAAAGAACAAAAATAGAACTATTTCATCATGCGAAGGGTGCGAAATAAATAAATAATAAGTTTAGGATTCCTGATACAAATGTATAAGAGAGAAATAATATACAAACATGAATGTGGAAGTGTGCGGAAAGAAATAAAGAATAAATTAAAAAAAAAGATTCCTGATGCAAATGTACAAGTGAGAAATCATCTCCTATATATTTGGAAACCGCGTGCGACAATATATCGTTCCGTCGCTCCGCTTCGCTCCTACGACTATGGTTCTCTCCTCCTCCTCCTCCTCCTCCTCCTCCACTTCCACCTCATGGCCACCGCCGTCGCCGTGCCTTGTTCCGCTCTGCCGCGCCTCCACCATAGGAACAAGCCACCACCGTAAGGCCATCCTTCAACCTGTGTCACCACCTCGCTCGTCTCTGATCTACGCCGTCATTTGCTGCTCCTAGGATGGAGCATTGAAAAGGAGAAGGTGCCGCCACCACACACAATTTTCTACGCCATCATCACAGGTATGCCACCCTTCTCTTCCTTTCTGCTTTGCAAAACCGAGCAACCAAAGTCATTTGTATTCAGATCTGTTACAAAGTGTATATATTATCCCTTTCAAATATACCCCACTCTGATTTTCTATAGTCTTTGATTTCCAGTATTATGCACACAACTTTGATCCCTTTTAAAGATTATCAATCGTACATGTGCACACTCAAATGCCCTTCAAACTTCAGTGGATCTGCGCTTGCGCCTCTATGTGATTTGATATGTTTTGTTGTGAATGTTCCTAGCCCTTGTGCTCCTCATCCTTCTCCCTTGCCTTTATGATATGTTAAACCGAGCATTTGGCTATTTGTATTGAGAGATCTTATCCAAATACAAGTGTATACATGTATTATGACTACTAACTTTGATCCCTTCCAAAGATTATCAAGCGTACATGTGCCACTGATTGTAGATGGATGGATTTGAAGTGGATTAACCTAGCTGATTTATATGTACACATGTATTTAAACTAAGAGTGCACCTGAGACATTTCTTACTTTAAAAATTTATAGGATTCAGATATCTTAGTTCTGAACTTTTAATGTTCTAAGTTGATTGTTGGTAGTCTGGTCCCAGCCACAATCTATTAACCAATAGATGATTAAAGGCAGGTGGGAGCAGCCGATGGACTTTGTTGACAACATCAGGACGTGCCTAGCTCCTCAACTTCTTGGTTAGAGTCATTTCTGGGCTTCATTGATGACATCAGCAAAGAGCCGAAGTCCCTACATCGTCGGTGAGGATGTGCCTAGCGTAGCGATCAGGCATCAACGCTCATGGTGCTTGCTCACCACCCATTCCAGGTGCCACTGATTACCCTACTGTTCATGACCTGACAATTCATGTTTGTTCTCCCTCCTGCCTACTTTTGATGGTCCTAACTCCAGCTGCTCATATTTGAAGACAACACTAGTTGCGCCGACGTCACCTCATGCCACTCAGAGGAAGAGAAGGTTAGTGTTAGGTTCTGAACTTGGATAACTCCTGACAGTTTGGTTCAATCTCAGCTCCTACCGGTGTCCATCGGTTGGTATTTGTGATGGATCCTAGGAGGACATGTAGAACTTTTTTGTTCTCTATTTTTCTTGCTACTACCCTAGAGCATACATCGTGCCACTACATCTTGCTGTTACTTCACCTAATGTAGTCCCATTTCATCTGAATAACTAATCCCATTCTTTAGAGGCTTGAATTCACATGTGCAAATATATAGGTGAAGCAGCAACCATCAGAGATCTAACAGTTTGAAAATTTTGATATGGCACCTGCTGATGCAGGACTAATTTCTATGGTTCTATCCACTACAGAGGACATACATTTGTCTTTACGATCTTGTATCTATTGCAAAGGAGTTTGTTGTTTTTTTTGGATTCTGAAAACAAAGAAGATTCTGTCAATTTCTGGAAATTAAGGTTAGGTGGCTTTATCATATTTGTCACATACATTGTTACAATTTTGACAGTGCACGTTTGTTTAGGTCGCAGTGTACTTTTTCACTAGAAAAGAGATTAGTTGTTTTTCTGTAAATTGTCTCATCAGTTTTTTAGGGCATAGTGTATTTTTTCTACAAAATTTTAAGAAAAATGGTTCACTATATGCATTAACGAAACTGGGCATTTAAATTAATGTAAGGATTATTCATATGAACTATATAACATTTGTCAACAAAAATAAACTTAGGATATTTTGCAGGATTTGTGGTTCAAATTCGGTCTATTATCCTCTGCCGAGAAGGAGAGTAGAGGTAGACTTGCTATTAGTGTTTCTCATACAGAACAAGACAATTCAATGATGGACTAGTCGGAGAAGCAAAGAGAGGTTATGAATTGGATCAGGTATTGCTTTGAATTTTAGAGGAAATAAATAAATAACAAAAATAATCTATATTTTTCTTTCATACAATTACATTGCTCTGCATCCAGTGTTTTGTTTTTTATGAGGATGTTCTAATAAACCATCCTGACAGTTTGATAATATTCTGAGAATGTTTATGATATTAGAATAGTCTCTATTTGCATGATCGGTTGTCGTGTAACACCCTAAAATTTATAATTTTTGAAATAGGTGAAACGATTTAATTTTGCATTTTTGTATTCATGGAATATAGAGAAATAATATTTTTTTCAGTAAATTAAAATTTATCATAGGATTAGAAATATGGTTGAGCATTCATGCTGCAAAATTCATTTTTATTGTGATGAGTGATTTGACCAAAGATAAAAAAAATATTTCAAACATAATTCAAAGTGATTTTTAAAACGGTTTTGAAAATGGCTTTGGAATAAAAGAAATAGAAATAGAAAAAATAAAAAGACAAAACCCCTCCTCTCCCTCTTCCTGGCCTGATGGCCCAAATCCCCTCTCCCCACTCGCGGCCCGCCAGTGCACCGCCCCTCTGTTGGGGAATGGCCACATCCTTCCCCCAGGTGGCGTCGAAGGATATCCTTCACCCAGGGAACCTTCGTGCGAATACGTGCGAAGGTTTCTGAGAAAGACTAACGTTGACGACTCGTCTTATCATGCTAAGTGTGTGCAGGGATTGAGGCACTGATGGAGTCCCGCAAGCGGAGAAAGGAGGAGCCTCCGATCCTCCCAAGTCCGAGGATGGCGAAGGACACGGCGGAGGATGGGAACCTCCGAGGCGTCCAAGCTAAGGAGCCTCCGACGCGGAAGCGTCGAAGGTCGGCGGTCGAGCGAGCTGAGGAGCCTTCAGTTGACCGAGGAGAGAAACCTCCGACGCGTCCGGGCTGAGGAACCTCCGACGCGTCCAAGCTGAGGAACCTCCGACGCGGAAGCGTCGAAGGATCGGCGGCCGAGCGGAGGATCCAAGCCTCCGACCAGCTGAAGCCCTAGACAGGGGACACACGCAGGGTTCGTAGTGTGAAATTACACAAATGGCTTAGGGTGAGTAGACTGTAATATGAGAATATGCTGGGATATTCCCCAACCGTCACGGGGCATTTCTGTAATTTTCTTAGGTCGGTTTCCGAGCCCTATATAAGGGGCGTGATACCGTCATTAACAAGGGGGAGCATTCATTGTATTCACCTACTGTTGAGCCCACTGTTTTGCTGTTGTTCAGCCTCTCACGGCACCGAGTGAGAAGGTTCTCGTCTCACTGTGTTGCTGGGGAGTGCAGTGCGCATTTTCCCAACATTGGCGCCCACCGTGGGGCCGATGTGAAAAATCACCTACGATGGCTGGAAAGAGATCAAGCACCACAAGACCTCGGGCGGAGTCCTCCAGGAGAGGAAGGCCAAGGAGGGCCGTGCGGAGTGCGTATGCGACCGTAGAGGAGGAAGGCTTTGAGGACAAGCAGCCAGAAAACGTGCAGCCAGAGGCCGGCCAGGAACCTCCTCCAACCGCGGGGCCGGCACAACCCACAGCCGCGCAAGAGCTTCAACTGCTACAAGCGCAGCTACAGAACCTTTAGTAAGAGCGAGACCGGATCGCTGCAGCCTACGCCGCCAGCCAGGAGGCAGCGCTGGCAGCAGCGCAAGCAACTGAGATCAGGCAGCAGCTTTCAATCTTACAGGCAGAGATCCTTAGCATGCAACCTCCACCTCAGCCGACTATCCATCCCACTGTTCTGCCCAGCGCCGGTCCGACGGTAAATGTGCAGCCGGCAAGCTACGGTGGCACGCTGCGGAGCACATTGGACCTTCGTTCCCCTCTATCGGAAGGATTGCAGACCTGCCCGTGGCCGGCAACCTACAAGCCGATCACGCTCCCCAATTTCAACGGAAAAACTGACCCCCGCCAATTCCTGATGAGTTTCGAGGCAGCTGTGGCTTCAGCTGGAGGGAATGAAACTGTAATGGCGAAATCCTTTGTGATCGCGGCCGAAGGAGATGCCCTGGCATGGTACTCGATGCTCAGGCCCGGGTCGATCTATTCATGGGAGAACCTTCGTGACAAAATTTTGGCAAATTTCCAAGGATTCGTTGTTGAGTCACTAACCTCCACGGACCTGTTCCAGTGTCGCCAGAGTCAAGGAGAAGCACTGAGGGAATACTTCCAAAGGTTCGTACAGACTAAGGCGAGAGCACCCGGCGTGCCGGAGGAGGTCGCCATTGAGGCAGCCATCAAAGGCCTTCGCATAGGGTCCTTTGCAGCTCACTTGGCCAGAGAAAAGCCAGCATCCATGCACGAGCTGTACCATGAGTTCGAGAAGTATTGCAGGTCGGACAACGACTACCGCAAGAGGTTGGAAGACCAAAACTCTCAGAAGAAGCAGGGCAATGGTAGAAACTTGTAGAAGAAAAACCTTAGCCAGGATGAACGCCGGCCACAGCGAGAGGCTGGTGGGCAGATGATGAATATTGAGCAACCAAGGAATGACAAGCCAGAACATAACCGTCCACCAGCAGAACCGCAAAGCTCGGAACGCGTACCCAATCAAGCCGGAGGAGGAGGTCGAAACACAGGATGGCAAAAAAATCAGAAGCAGCGGCCGCAGAAGCAATATTGTTTCTACTATGGAGAGGAGAATGGTCACTCCACCAGAGATTGCCCGGATGCAAAAGAAACTCAGGAGAGGATCAAGAGCAGGTCAGCTCCACAACCTCCGTCGTCGGTCGCTCAACCTCGGGAGGTGAATCACACATTCCCCCAGACCTTCTACCAATCATATGTTGGAGGATCGGGCCAGCAGCACCCAGCTCCAATTCAGCCCAGCGCACTAGCCTCCGCTTACTATCCCAGTTTCCTACCAGCTTGGCGCCCAGCACAGCAGCCCGCAGAACATAACCTGCAAACAACCTATGCACCTCCACGACCCCCGCAAATTACATACATCGAAACCCCGCAGTCCCACCAGCAGTCGTTACCTCCTCCCCCAAACCAACTCCAGTTAATCCAAGCTCCACCTCCACCAAAGCCAGAACCCCACCCTGACAATCAGATCGCCCCCCACACACCACTGCCCACAATTGGGATGATCTTGCCGATAGCTGGAGGGTCCTCAATGGAGTTCCAGACAAAGAAGCAGAAGAAGGATCACCTTCGACTCGTCAACAATGTTGCGGTTGAGGGGCCGGTCCGCTGCACCGATTGGTCCAGAACCCCAATAACCTTCACCGAGGAAGATCTAAGGTTAGAAATCTACCCACATACGAATGCGATGGTCATAACAGCGAATGTTGCGGGTTGGGGAGTCAGCAGGATCTTAGTAGATTCAAGAAGTTCCACAGACATAATATTCGCTGGAACCTTCGACCAAATGAAGCTCAGCAGAAGCCAGCTCCAACCTTCGGAATCACCTTTGATCGGGTTTGGAGGGAAGCAGATACACGCTCTGGGTAAGGTCGCCTACCTGTATCCTTTGGCACAACGGAAAACGCAAGGACAGAGTATGTCACCTTCGACATGGTAGACCTGCATTACCCTTACAACGCCATATTCGGGCGGGGGTTCTTGAACAAATTCAATGCAGCTGCTCACATGGGGTACCTGTGCATGAAAATCCCGGCCCTGCACGGGGTGATCACTATTCACGGAAGTCAGAAAGAGGCAAGGAACATAGAGAAAGCAATCTACAAGTCTTTCCGGAACATAAACTCCGTGGACTCCACTTAAGAAGAAGCTTGCCAGCCACCAGACATGCCAAGGGGGAAGATAGACCTGGCTGATCAGGAGGAAACAAAATGTGTCCCTCTGCAGGAGGCAGTTCCAGATAGGAAAGTCACCATATCCGCCACCCTCAGCAGAGAGGAGGAACTTGAGTTGCTAGACGTGCTACAAAAGGATCAAGATATCTTTGCCTGGAGTGCCACTGACCTACAGGGAGTTAGCAGAGAGATCATAGAGCATTCGCTGGATATCGACGCAAGAATGAGGCTGAAGAAATAGAGACAGGGGAAAATGTCTAAAGAAAGAACCTTAGCTGCGAAGGCAGAGGTGCAAAGACTTCTGAACGCAAATGTCATCAGAGAGATCATGTACCCGAAATGGTTGGCAAATGTGGTCCTGGTCCCCAAGAAGAATGACAAAATGAGAATGTGCATAGATTTCACAGATCTCAACAAAGCTTGCGTCAAAGACTCCTTCCCCCTACCAAGGATAGACACCTCCGTCGACAAAGCCGCCGGTTGCCAGAGATTTTCGCTTCTGGATTGCTTCTCCGGATACCACCAAATTTGGCTAAAGAAGGAAGACGAGGGAAAGACAAGCTTCACGACTCCATTTGGCACATATTGTTACACAAGAATGCCAGAAGGTCTCAAGAACGCTGGAGCAACCTTCTCCAGAATGATGGGGAAGGTTCTGGGAAGTCAGCTGCAGAGAAACATCATAGCCTACGTCGATGATGTTGTTGTCATGAGCAGAAACAAAGAAGATCATATCAAGGACCTGCAGGAAACCTTTGTCAACCTCAGATCTGCCGGGCTGAAACTTAACCCAGAAAAATGTGTATTCGGGGTCAGTAAGGGAAAAATGCTGGGATACATCATCAGCTCCGAAGGAATCAGAGCCAACCCAGACAAGACAAAAGCAATCATGTCAATGGCAGAACCTTCAAGCAAGAAAGAAGTGCAGAGGTTGACTGGTCGAATAGCAGCTCTCAACAGATTCATTTCAAGATATGTAGAACGGAGCCTACCATTCTTCAAAGTGTTAAGAGGAGAGGGCAAAACCGAATGGGGTCCGGAGCAATCAGAGGCCTTCAGGCAGCTCAAGAGTTACATTGCGACCAATCTGGTGGTAACTGCGCCTGAGCCGGACACTCCCCTACTGCTGTATGTGGCTGCCTCCGAGCACGCCGTCAGTGCTATTTTGGTGCATGAGACAAGTGGCAGTAAGGGAACGGTGCAAAGGCCCGTCTACTATGTATCCGAAGCTTTGTCAGGAGCAAAACTGAACTACACGGAGATAGAAAAAATCGCATATGCAGTTCTATGTGCATCAAGAAAGCTCAAGCATTACTTCCAAAGCCATGAGATCAAAGTACCCACTTCACAGCCATTGGGTGACATCCTTAGGAACAAGGAGGCCTCCGGGCGCATAGGGAAATGAGCGGCCGAGCTATCACAGTTCGACATCACCTATGTCCCCAGAACCTCCATCAAATCGCAAGCCCTAGGTGACTTCATGGCAGATTGGACACCTTCGAACAAAGAAGAGGAGAAGGTAGTCGACCAGCCTTGGACATTGTATACGGATGGCGCCTGGGGGCAATCAGGAGCAGGAGCAGCAGCCGTTCTGATCGCACCATCCGGGCTCATGCTAAAATATGCTGCGAGACTCGAATTCAAAGCAACAAACAACATAGCAGAGTATGAAGGACTCATCCTCGGGCTGAACAAAGCCAAGGTTTCGGGAGCCAAAACCCTGCTCATCAAAATAGACTCCCAGGTGGTGGCAGGACAAGTGGAGAAGGAATACTTGGCACACAACCCCGAGTTGGCAAGATATTTGGCCGTCGTAAGGGGGCTGGAGAGAAGGTTCAAGGGGTTCACTCTGCAGTACATTCCAAGAGCCGAGAACTACGAGGCAGACGAGCTAGCCAAAGCAGCAGCCAACAACACCTCCTTGCCAGAAGGAACTTTCTACCAAATCGTTGGAGCACCCGCAACTGAATCATTGCCAAAAGCTTTTCGCTCAATCCTGCTAACAGAATGCGAAGATTGGAGGTAGGCAATGGCTGACTCTCTCAAAGGCAAAACAACCGCAGATGATGAAGCATTAACCAAGAGAATGGAAGCAAGAGCAAGGAATTACACCATCATTGACAGAGAACTATACAAGAAAGGTGTAGTCCAACCTTTGCTGAAATGCATATCACAAACCGAGGGCAGAGAGCTCCTGCAAGAGATACACTCTAGGATATGCGGGTCTCACATCGGCCCCCGCGCATTGTCTGCCAAAGCATTAATACAAGGCTTCTACTGGCCAACTCACATCAAAGATGCTGAAGAGATAGTGAAGACATGCAAAGCCTACCAAACCCTCTCACCAATTCGGTCAGGACCTTCAGCACCAACTCAGCTCATATCAGCATCATGGCCGTTGCAACGATGGGGAATGGACCTGGTAGGACCGATGCCAACTGCACAGGGGGAAACAAGTTCGCCGTCGTGGCCATCGAATACTTCACAAGATGGATCGAAGCAAAGCCACTGGCAACCATAACCTCTGAAACAATCAGGAAATTTTTCTGGCAGAACATAGTCTGCAGATTCGGAGTTCCAAGCCTGCTCACAGTTGACAACGGGAAGCAGTTTGATTCAGACAGTTTCAAGGAATTCTGCCAGCACATAGGAACCAAAATTGCTTTCGCGTCCGTCTACCACCCAGAGTCAAACGGAGCAGTAGAGAGAGCAAACAGAATAATATTCTCCACAATCTCCAAAACTCTACTCAACCTACGAAAGGGGAAATGGGTTGACGAGCTACCCAGAGTTGTGTGGTCTCATAACACAACAGTCTCGAGAGCAACTGGGTTCACTCCATTCAAGCTCTTGTAT
>Ga0182004_10004802_pt1 | contig 10948 bp, 14 predicted proteins | sample Sormic07211540_1_FD_120479 | JGI IMG/M metagenome (GOLD analysis project Ga0182004, IMG submission 120479) | Endophyte microbial communities from Sorghum bicolor roots, Mead, Nebraska, USA - 072115-40_1 MetaG | ecosystem: Host-associated > Plants > Roots > Unclassified | place: USA: Nebraska...
CCGCCCTTACTGTGGTATTTGTAAGGGCGGCTCGTGATCAACTAGCCTAGTGCTGATGGAAAATGCACTGTAAGGGCGGTTGCATCACCAGCCGCCCTTACAGTGAAAACCTCTTGGCTCTTATAAACCAATTCTGTAGTAGTGAGCTGAGGGCTCTGGCAGTGGTGGATGGGAAGGTTATGACCCATCCGCGTCGGGGCATGGAGAAGGGGGTGCATCTGGGCTCAGGCCATGGCGACTCTGGTGGCTTTTTCAGTAATGGGGCTTCCAATGCAAATGGAAGTGGTGGTGGTGGTGGCTCTGGAGGAAGTTCCGGCAATGGTGTGGGGAGTGGTCGTGGATCAGGAAGTGGGGAAGGCTCGGGTTATAACAACGGACCATATGGTAACAGCAACGCTAACAGCCGTGGCAGCGGAGGTGGAAGCGGTGGTGGCCGTAACGGTGGGTTTGGCCATGGTTCTGGTGGTGGTTCAGGTAGCAGTAATGGATCTCCATGGAACTACAGGTATGGTCCATGGCAGTGGGACAGCAGCTATGGCGGTAACAAGGGAACACAGCCTTAAATTGTTGTTTATTTGGAACAATATATACAGTCAGATACAAGTTTACATAGTCGTTCCATCTTTGTTTGAGCTAATGTTTTCTTCGAATAAACCACGTCTTTTTTATTGGTTATACGACTTAGATTGGTGTACTACTTAACAATGTGGCCACGGTATGATGCATGCTGGCGGCTGATGTGTCAAAGCGTGCATGTTTTGGTTGTAATTTATTATAATCTACAATATGAACTCTTTGCTTTGATCAAGAAGTGATGGCTTTGTTTTCTTCATATATAAATGCGCATCATTTCTTCTTATTTTAATAGTTTATTGCCTGATACTGATATAATAGGAGGATTTCTCCGCGCGTTGCCACGTGTGGATGAAGAAGGAATATAAATAGATAAAAATATATATTGTCTAGATAAATAACTCGTATATTCAGAGAAATATGTGATTGATATGGGGATATTACAATTACATGAGCTAGTAGAATTTAATTATGTGTGATAGTGGATTGCCTAGTTAGATAGCTTGCATGTTGAGAGAAATAGGTAGTGGGGTGTGTAATAGTGAATTGTCTAGTTGAATGGTTTACATATTGAGAGAAATAGGTAGTGAGATTTTGCTTTATAAGAGTACAAGATAAGATGTAGAAAGCTCGCTATTAGCACCTAAATTTTCAGGATTTTCTTGTATTTTAATTAGAAAATTACATGGAGTCTAATCGAGAACATACTGAGCTTTTTAGTGTCTCTCCTAACATAGACGCTCCATACCGATAGGGTTTGCCGCTTAGGTTCCTAGTCGGGTTTCTCGGCTTGTGGCTGTGTGTTGACCACGCAGCGCACGATTGTTTTTCTCCCTATCTGATCGCCATGTCTGGATCGGGATCGGGAGGGAAAGCCCCGGAGGGTAAGGGCGAGGGCCTAAACCCTAATGTGGAGGACATGTTCCACAAACTCCATCTCACGGCGGAGGAAGAGGCGGTGCTGGACCTTAGTAGCGAGGATGAAGAGGAAACCATGGCACCTGCAATGTGGGCGCTGGTGGGGAAGATCCTATCACCAGTTCCGATCCATGCTGAGACGATCCGTTCGGCAATGAGACCAGCATGGGGGAACCCGGTTGGACTGAAGATCAGGACTGTGGGTGAGAAGGGAGACAACACATTCGTGGTGGAGTTTGGGAGTGCTCGAGATATGGAACGGGTGCTGTCTGGGGCGCCATGGATGGTGAAGAAGTATGTGGTGCTGTTGCAGGAGTATGATGCTACTCTCAGTGCTTCAAGCATTGTGTTCGACAAGGTGGAGATGTGGGTGAGGATCCTGGACCTCCTGCTTGGATGGATGAATCGTGAGAAGGGAGCACGGGTAATGGATATGATTGGCAAGGTTGTATCCATGGATGTGGATTCCGATGGCAAGGCTAGTGGAGCCTTCCTCCGAGCCCGTGTATCCATTGAAATTGATAGACCGATCAGGAGGGGAATCTTCCTGAGACTGAAACGGGGAGAAGAACCCAAATGGTTCAAAGTACAGTATGAGAAACTGCCTTATATTTGTTTTTCATGTGGAAAGCTGGGTCATTCCGACTTGGAGTGTCCAACTCCTGCTGAACGGGATGAGGAAGGGAAGCTACCATATGGTCCCCAGAGGAGCGTTGTCGTTGGCCACAATCTTTTGCTGGGGCGGCTGCGGAGACTTTTGGGAGTGGTTCCTACTCGGGTTCCAAGGCCTCAATACCCTCAAACCAGTCAGGTGAGAGGGCGTCGAAATCTAACTCCCGCCACTCGGCGAGTGTGGTGGGTGACTCTAAAGAGATGGAGGTTCAGTCGCCGTTGAAAAAGGATGGTGGTAGGGAGGGGTTGACTGAGGATGAGAATGAACGGGGGGCAAGTAGGCGCCTCAATCTCCAGGAGATTGATGGTCGGCATGAGCACCCACGGAAGCGGAAGTCGAAGGTGGCTACGATGGCCACTCTGACACCTGATCTGAACTTTCCACCAGGTGTCGCGTTATCACTGGTGCCAGTGGGTTTGGTTAACTTGCGAGTTAGCAAGCTAGATGGTGGGGGCGGACAGCAGTAGTGCCAGCATGCTGGAGGCCCTCAAAAAATAGAAGTGTGGCACATCAAACAATGCGCGATCGGCGACGGTTGCAGGAGACAGCCCCCACCGGGCACGATGAATATCCTTAGTTTGAACTGCCAGGGCTGCGGGCGGCCCGAGGCAGTTCAAGAGATCCACCAGTTGGTGGTGGAGAAGAAGCCTACGGTGGTGTTCTTAATGGAGACAAGGATGGGGGAGGAAAGAGCTCTCGGCTTGGCTAGGAATCTTGGCTTCCAGAATGCCATTGTTGTCAAGTCGGAGGGGCTCAGTGGTGGCTTAATGTTGCTGTGGCGTGGCGATGTTATGGTAGCGGAGTTGACCAAATCGAGGTCGCATATTGATGTGATCTTGTCCTGTGATTGCCTGAAAATCTCTCACTGGCGTCTAACGGGGTTCTATGGTGAACCTAGAAGAGAACGCCGGTGGGAGAGTTGGTACCTGCTGAGGTTTCTCCGGGCACAGTCGAGTGATCCATGGCTGTGTTTGGGGGACTTTAATGAGGTTCTAGCGATGGAGGAGCAGATAGGAGCTAATGAACAGGAGATGTGGCAGGTGACTCCTTTCCAGGATATTGTTAGTGACTGCGCTTTCACTGACCTCGGTTTTCATGGCCTGCCTTACACATGGGATAACCGGCAGGAAGGCGGTCGGAATGTGAAGGTGAGGCTGGATCGGGCGTTGGGAGACCGTAAGTTTATGGAGCAGCTAGGTGGATCTGAGGTTTTCCACCTGCCTACGACAGAGTCCGATCACGCTGGACTTTTGGTGGAAGTGAGACACTAGGAGCCAGGGGCGAGGACAGGGCGTAGGCGCCATAAGCCGTTTCGGTATGAAAATATGTGGAAGACCCATGGGGAATATAATGAGTTTGTGGATAGGTCCTGGGACCCGGGCCCTGGTTCAGCAGACTTGTCTACTGTTGCACATGCCCTCTCAGCTTTGCAAGGCTCCCTGAAATCTTGGACCGGGATGTTTTTGGTTCTGTGACAAAGAAAGTGAAGGAGCTTAGAGCAAAGCTCGAGGAGGAAAGAGGGAGCACTCTCTACCGGGGTCCTACGGATAGGGAACGGTCAATTATGGCTCAGCTGACCGAGGTCCTGGCTAGGGAGGAAATGATGGCTAAACAATGGTCTAGAATAACCTGGCTTCGAGAGGGCGATAGGAATATTGAATTTTTCCAAGCTAAAGCCAAAGCCAGGAGCAGGACCAGTCGAATCAAGCAGCTTACGGATGTGGATGGTCGCGTGTGTACCGATCAGGAAGACTTGGAGAGATTGGTCGGGGATTTTTACCAGAGCCTTTTCTCTGCGCAAGATGAACTCATACCTGATCTGGTATGTAAACATGTTCCGAGGAAGGTAACACCAGATATGTGTGAGCTCCTTGGTGTACCTTTCTCTGAAAAAAAGTGGAAGAAGCTTTGTTCTGTATGGCACCAAACAAGGCCCCGGGTGTCGATGGCTTCAATGCCGGCTTCTTTCAAACACACTGGGACCTAATCAAAGGGTGTGTCACAAAGGCGGTTCTAGATTTTCTGAATGGAGCTAATTTACCTGAGGAAGTCAATAAAACTCTTTTAGTCCTCATTCCTAAGGTAACCAATCTGCAAGACTTAACCCAGTACCGGCCAATCTCTCTTTGCAACATGCTCTACAAGATGTGCTCCAAGACGATAGCAAATCGACTTCGGCGGATTTTGGATGAGATTATCTCAGTCGAGCAAAGTGCATTCGTCCCGAGTCGTTTGATCACACATAATGTTTTGATCGCGTATGAGTGCATACACTACCTAAGGAACAAAAAGGGCAAACAAGGTGATTGTGCCATCAAGTTGGACATGGCAAAGGCTTATGACCGGGTTGAATGGCCATACCTGGTGTGCATCATGAGAGCGTTGGGTTTTCCTGAAGGTTGGATTGCCCTAGTGATGAAATGTGTGAAGATAGTGACCTTTTCGGTGAGAGTGAATGGAGTTTTCTCTAATGAATTCAAACCAACTAGGGGAATACGCCAGGGAGACCCCATTTCACGCTACCTGTTTTTGATATGCGCGGAGGGACTATCATGTATGTTGAAGAGCATTGGTCCACAGTATGTCTCAGGGGGGGGGGGTGAGAGTTAGCCGGAAAGCACCATGGATCTCTCACCTTCTATTTGCAGATGACTGTCTGGTGTTCACACAAGCATCAAAGAACGGGGCGGACAGAGTAGCGTCGATCCTAGAGGAGTATAATAAAGGGTCGGGGCAATTGGTGAATAAAAATAAGTCAGCCATCTTTTTTAGCCTGAATTGTGGACAAGAGAATAAAAAGGAGGTTCATGTACGTCTGCAAATTGACATGGAAGCCTTGTGGGAACGCTATCTGGGATTGCCCACGGCGGCTGAACGAGGGGCAGCTGATGTGTTTAACTATGTGCCAGCAAGGGTGCGTGGCATGATTGCAGGCTAGGCCGAGAAGGGACTTAGCTGTGCAGCTCGAGAGGTGCTTCTGAAGGCCAATGCATAGGCGGTGCCTACTTACCCTATGTCAGTGTTTAAACTCTCTCCAGCGGTGTGCCAGAAACTAACATCGACAGTCACAAACTACTGGTGGGGGAGTTCGCTTGATAATCACAAAATGCACTGGCTTAAGTGGGAGAAACTGACAAGATCAAAGATGGATGGTGGTATGGGTTTCCGGGATTTTGCCTTGTTCAATCAGGCTATGCTTGGGAAGCAAGGATGGAGGTTTATCTCAAGACCGGACTCGTTATGCAGTAAGGTACGGAAGGGGAAGTATTATCCACACTCTGACTTCCTATCAGCTACTAAGAAACGACAAAGTTCGGCAACCTGGAAGGCTATTCTGCATGGCCGAGATGTCTTAGCCCGGTGGCTGATTAAGAGAGTAGGACCGGGGGATATCAATATCTGGGAAGACAATTGGATCCCTGGGGTGCGATCTCTCAAACCGTTGGTTCGTATGCCTCGGACAACTGTGGAACGGGTCCGGGACTTGTTCATACCGGGCACTCGTGTGTGGAATGAAGTGGTGGTATCCAACGCCTTTATGGCGCTGGAGGTGACTGAAGTGCTTTAAATTAAACCCAGCACTCGACTTGATGAAGATGTGATCGCTTGGGCACATGAGAAGCATGGAGGGTATTTAGTTAAATCGGCCTACAGGCTTCTCAAACGCGATCAGATGGAGAAGGCAATGGCTGATGACAGTAGACAAGCTTCAACGTCAGGGGACTCTCCCTTCTGGAGGGTGCTGTGGAAAATGAATGTGCCACCTAAGGTCCGGGTCTTCTGGTGGAGGGTGTTACATAATTCTCTACCATCAAAGATGGAGCTTAAAAGACGACATGTGGCCAGAGAAAGCCATTGTGAAATGTGTGGGAGTCAGGATTAAAACCTATTCCATGTGTTCTTCGACTGCCCGATTGCAAAGCGATTTTGGGAGGAGGTGAAGAAGGAGACGGGGAGGGCGGTGCCAAAGTTTCAGAATTGTACTTGGGCCCAGGACGTACTCCAAATGCCTTCTACACTGATGATGCCAAGTGAAACAATCATATGTGGTGCCTGGGCTCTCTGGACTGGCCGTAACGCCCGCGGTCATGGCCACAAATCATGGGAACCGGGAGCTACTGCCCAGGTTCATTTCTAAACTGATGGAGGATCTGGCATCCCTGAAGCTAGCGCCTATGGTGAGGCTGCTGGCGATTAAAGAGAAATGGGAGAAGCCATCACCGGGTTGGTTCAAGATAAACACGGACACTGGCTTTGATCGGGAATCAAACTCAGGCTCGGCTGGTGTGGTTATTCGAAATGAAGCTGGTCTGGTGGCAGGCGGATCAGCAAGATGGATTGAGAATGTATCCGACGCACTCACAGCAGAAGCTTTGGCGACAAGGGAGGGTCTTGAACTCGCTGCGGAACTGGGACTCGACTGGGTGATACTTGAGGTCGATTGCCAAGAACTCTCGAAGCTGCTACTCAGTCAACATTCGACCTCTTCATGTATTGGAGGCTTATGTTTTGATGTAATAGAGCTAGGCAAGATGTTTAGTGAGTTTTGTATTAGATGGGTAAGAAGAGACGCGAAGTCGGTGGCGAACTTCTGTGCATCCACAGTCTCGCCTACCGATCGCTGCCACTTCTGAATCGATGATGTACCAGGCTGGCTAGTGGTTCTAGCAGATGCCGATTGTAATCTGGCCATGAATTAATAGAAAGCTCTATTACTTAAAAAAAGTGTCTCTCTTAACATTCCATCTACGGTGATTTTTGTCTCAGCCAAAACTAGTTCAAACAACATAACTATCGTTGTACGTCTCTTTATTTACATTACTGACGCTGAATTAGGTCACACACTAGTAATGGCTAGCATGCATGAGGTCGCACAAGACTTTTATTGCAATAAGAACACAATAAATTCACAAAACCAACCGACAAGCCGGTTAGGCTAATATTGAGCCCATTCTTCACCTGGTTGACTCCCAAAGTCCCGAACACTCCTTAGAAGACCCATCGGAGAGGAGCACGTGGAGGTTATTCTCGGGTCAGCAATGCCATCTGGAATACTGCAAAATCTCATGGGGAGACACATGACGAACAACAAGGCAGAGAAAGAGAGCTAGGGCAAAAAGAGGTTGTATATTTTGACGATTGGAAGTTGGAATACTCAATCGGTTATGATCTTCTCATTTATTCATTTATATAAACAGAGGTGATCTTATCCTAGTAAAAAACAAGTCCTAAACAAAATCTTCAAGTTTCCACGCGCAAAATAGTTAGAAACTGATTTAGAAATAAATTGGTTCGGACAAGTATAGCTGGCCGCTTTCCTCGAGCGAGACACACCGGCGGGCTGAGCAGTAACATGGAAACCGCCCTGTTTCGGAAGTAAAACCAGCCTAGCTGGTTCAAGCAGGGCAGCGCTGGCGCCATCTCCTTCGTTCTTTTTGCTTTATTCTTTGAATTTTGTTGCACCAAATATTTCCCAACATATTTTTGATATTGGAAATTGGATGGTGTAACCCAATTTCCATGCAGACACATTGTTAGGTATCAGCATATATCCCCTGTTTTTAGGTGAAATTTGTATGAACCTGAAAACATAAAAGCACTAAATAGCAGTGATGTCTAACGCATCAGCTATCTAGCATTTAAGGGCGATGTCTACATCAGTTATATAATTTATTCTAAGGGCAATACATTTATTGATCATTGTTTGGAGAGCAGGCACTTCATGCTAAACCCTTAGGGCATGTACAACGCATCTTTTATCCTCGTCTCTATGTTGCTGCTTTTGCAAAAAGATCTCTCGTTTGGGTTGGAGACGGACCAGCTGTCGTCTTGCGAGACGATGCTGAGGGCTCGTGCTCCGAGGCTTAGACGCCGGCTACAGCAGTGTTGTACCAGTCGTCTTCTCGACTCAACGACGCACGCGGATCTCGCGTGGGGGCACGTTGAATCTTGTATTAGCGCGTGCAGGAGGATGTTGCCTGCCTTGGCGCCGTGACCATCGCGGTCGTGCTCCGCCGTGCCGCTGGCTGCACACGATGACCTCTGCTGCAGCCGCCGTGAGCCGCACCACAGAGGCACAGACTACGGACGACCTTCGCGCCAGCCACCACGAGACACGCGGTTGTTCGTTCTTGTTCAGATCCAGCATAATTTAGAAATTTGTGAAAACTATTAACAATTTCGTGAATCGTAATTTCGTAACTTCCTCTCATTTGTTTGTCAACATGCAGCTCTGGATGGAAATAATGGTCACTGTTTGATTAAATTGGGTGGACAAGAGAGCTGTTTGAAGTTTGAACAGTTGATACTTGATTCTGAGAGTGCTTGTTTCAGGTTGTTGTTCGTATTGCTAGTGCATCAGCCACTACCAGAATATTTGAGTTCTCCGAGTGGGTGGGATTCTCCTAGTACTTGATAGTTATGCAGCTTTTAGCATTTAAGAAGAGTTGGTTTACTACCCAACTCCCGACTAATTGTCTCGGAGTAATTATTTCCGTGTGCCCTTGCACAGTTGGTAAGTTGCTCTTTACTGCACTAGGAGAAATGCATCAATCTGGTAGTGAGCCATCTCTGAGAAAGATAGGAGCACTGCAGGATCTGAGAGACTGTTTGTACCCCATGGATCATCCTGAGTATTTTCAGATTGCATGAAAAGTGATGCATTGATCACTCAATTTGTGTTCATCCATCTGAAAATTGTTAGCTATCTGAATCTGCATCGTTTAGTGTATCAGTTCTGAAAGCTATCTGAATCTATAATTGTATCGTTACTCCAAGTTGTTAGTGTATCAGTTTCTATTAGCTGCTATCTGAAAGTGTACCGGTTTCTAAAATTATTAGCTTTCTGAAAGCTGAAAACTGTTATAAGGCAACCAAAAATTTGGAAAGTCAAAGAATTTTTAGTTTGACCAAATTTATATGATAAAATAATAATACTTATGATATTAACTAAGTATCATTACGTTCTCCATTAATTAGTATATCTATCTAATGTCACAGATCTTTATAATTTTTTCTATAATTTTGGTTAAATTTAAAATAATTTGACTCTCCAAGGTTCATGGAATGCCTTATAATTTGGGATGGAAGGAGGATTATTTTTCAAATACCTCCCATTAATTGCTCTTTGCAGACTATCGCCTTGTAATGTCTAACAGATATGAATTTCTAAATATCACTTTGATCACTTTATAAGGACCTTCCCAACTTAGTTATCATTTGTCAAATTTGTTGCTCTTTGTACAAAGTGATAGTTTGGTTTTCCACACACTAAATCCCCAACTTGGAATGTCTTTCTGATCACTTTCTTATTATATGCTCGGGCAACTCGAGCTTTGTCTTTCTTAATATCCTTTTATAGCCTTGATTTTCTTGTCGGTCACCTTGTCGATATTATCCAACATCAAATCATAACACATAACATCGAATATATCATTTTGTTTAGCAAATCTATATGCATCCACATTCACCTTGATAGGCAACACGTCTTGTCCATATACCAACTCAAAAGGTGTAACCTTTGTAGCACCATGTCTAGATGTTTGATGTGCCTATAGAGTTTCAGACAAAACTTCATGCCACATTTTTGGATTGTCCTCAATCTTCTTTTTGATAAGCTTGATCAAAGTCTTATTACTAGACTTAGCTTGGGCATTAGCTTGAGCATAGTTTGGAGATGAATTGAACATATATACAATTCGACAAAATCCTGTATCTCCTTTTGACATAAATGATGTTCCTTGATCTATAATTAATATAATATTTGAGAGATGTCAAATATAAGTATTATATGCTCAGTAATAAACTCAATTATCTACTTACACTACGACACAAATGATTTTGCGAGGCAGTACCCAAACATTAACCAAGGCAATCACAAAATCTAATCGCCTCCAAAAAAAATGCCAAACGATTAATGAGGCGGTCATTTTATTTATGGAGGTGGTCACATTTGCCTACCTTGTAAACTCAATTTATGGAACCGCCTCCTAAAATTGATTTATGTAGGTGGACATTTTAAGAGAATCACCTCAAAAAATGACATAATTTTGGAGGTGGCTATCTTAATATGCCCGCCTCCTAAAATTCATTTTCAGAGACAGACACATTACAAGGCCGCCTCTATAAATACTGGTCCAACTCTGAGGCCCATTAGCAGCCCGCTCTAAACCCTAGCTATAAAACACAACACACCTCTCCACTTCTCTACTTCTCTCTCCACTTCACCTCTCTGAGCCACCACTACAAAACGCACTGCCTATCTTCTCCCTCCCTCCTTCTACTAGCACTCCCTCATCTCCCTCCACCCTTCCCTCCCTTCCTCTCTCCCTTTATCCTGGCACTCCCTTTCTCCGTGGTGGCATGGGGCCATGGTGGTGTGCGCCGCAAGGTCACGCGGTGTGGCCACATGGTGGTGCGTGCGAGGCCCCGAGACCATGTGGTAAAGCATGCACAGTGGCTGTGGTGGTGAGCGATGCGGTGGCCGTGGTGGTGAGTGGCGCAGGGGCCATGCTTGCGAGCGGTGCAGTGACAAGCATGTGCACAGGCAGTGGACTCGATCTAATGTCAACCTCCATCTCCCTCACTCTTCCCTCTCTTTCAATGCACAGTGGCTGTGGTGGTGAGCGATGCGGTGGCCGTGGTGGTGAGCTGCGCAGTGGCTGTTGGGCATTCTTAACGTCACTACCAAAAGTAGACTTAGTTTTCTAATTCTGATAACAGCGCCAAAAATGCCAAACCTATCCCTCATGCCACTTAAGCCAAGTTGTCATCCCCAGCATGACA
>Ga0182004_10004803_pt1 | contig 10947 bp, 14 predicted proteins | sample Sormic07211540_1_FD_120479 | JGI IMG/M metagenome (GOLD analysis project Ga0182004, IMG submission 120479) | Endophyte microbial communities from Sorghum bicolor roots, Mead, Nebraska, USA - 072115-40_1 MetaG | ecosystem: Host-associated > Plants > Roots > Unclassified | place: USA: Nebraska...
GCCATGCATCCTCTTCCTCCACCAAGAGCGCGTGTTCATCGCAGAAATGAACACATGTCGTTTCGGTCCTGATTCGAATTTTTTCAAACACCGGATTCGAACTGCACTAATTCAAGCCAAATTCATGTGGAAATCCTGTCGAATTCCTGTGAACGTGGTGTGCTTCGACGCTTTCAGATCATCCTGGAGTGAAGCTCAGCCGCCCAGGCCGACCATGGCATCTGCGCCCATGATGGGCACACCCCAACAAACGGACCAGACCAACCATCGGTCCACCCCGTCCCCAGTTCCCAACAAAACCGCCTCGCGGTCCACGGCGCCGACGACCCAAAGCTTCACATGGGCACGCGGGGCGCCCATATGCCCCGTCCCAAATCACACCAATTTTTTATGCACCGGCAAAGGCACACAGCAACACCTCACAGGATCACCGATCACATACCCACATGCGAGCCATCAAAGATTGGAGTAGCTCAACTCACTCAAAGGTTTCCAGAATGACCACAGCAATAGCACCAGAACAGGAGGGAAAGTTGCACCAAGCTAAGAACAAAAGAAGAATAGCCCCCAGATCTCAATAGCTGCTGCATGCATATACCAGCAAGATCTAAACCGTCGCTCAAACCTCAAAGCATGGATCTGGATCAAGAAACCAACCGACCCAAAAAAGAGGAAACTACTAACCTGACTAAATGGTGTATATCGAGTAGCAAAGCTCATATGATATGACCCTATCAGTATAAACATGTGCACTCACTCATAACCATGGCCCCAACAAACTTTTTACAGTGGGAAAAACAGATGCAGCAACGACGTACGTACGTGTTGCCATGCCGTCACTTCTTCCTGGGCTTGGACTTGGACCGGCGGCGTGCCTTGCCGGTGCTGCCAGAGCTGCCGCCGAAGATGGCGCAGAGGATGCAGCCGGACACCCTCGGCGAGGGCGGGTCGACGTCCGGGGCCACGTCCTTGGTCCGGAACACCTGCTGTTGGTTGCTGCGCGCCTCCTCCTTGTGCCCCTGCTTCTGCTTCTTCTCCTTCGCCCGCGCCTTCTTGTTGTCGCTGTCGCCACCGCCACGGCGCAGCATGCCGATGCTCCCGACGCTCCTGGAGTGCCGGAGCTCCGGCTGGGGATCCTCTGCGGCACCATCGCTGGCCTTCGCCTCGGCGTCGGCCTCAGTCAGGAAACGCTCATCCCAGACCAGGCCCGAGGAGCCGGACCTTCTGAAGGTGGTCGCCGATCTTTGCAACCCAGCCATGGGTGCCTATCCACCTCCCCTCTTTTTTTCTTCGAAAAGGACCAGGCAGCTTATCTGCAAGTGTGGAGAACAAAGGGTGAGGACGAACTGGACGGTGTGCTTCTGCTGAGTATTGCCTCCTTGCCCGCTTCTGCAGGCCCCCTCTGTGTTATATATGTAAAACGGACAGAGACTACCATTAGTGTGCAGACAGCAGAGCAGTCAACAACCGGTGCCATGGAAAGGTGCCTGGGCCTGTTTTCCAGTAACTAACTGGGTTCTGCAGAGGTTATATTTAATCTGCAAGTAGAACAGTATACAAGAACTCATCAGATTAGAATATGAGGCACATGCTTTTTCTATTTTCACAGCACATGCCACAGGTTTTACTTCACACCGTGAGCATGTGGAGGAAGAGAAGACAAGCCCATAGAGGCGGTGAGATGCACATCACCAAACGCACTACAGGTGGTAGACAATTGCCTGAGAGCTACCAGAAAATAAATATGCATGCATTTTGAACAGTTTTACATTCTACTGTAAAGTATGACAATGATATGATAATTGATAGAACATGAGTCTCATTAAGATTAAAGGTGTATGATATGCGTCGGCATGAAAACGTTACACGTATCTAACCAAGATTGGTTACAAACCTCTGATATTGACCATCTCTACCCAAATTAGGTTAATGATGGACTAGTACAAGTGAAGAAAAAGTCCAGACTCCAGAGGGCCCAAGGGAAGAAACAAAGGCAAATGGCAATTGTACTCAGCTCTTGGCACCAGACTATCAGTTGACAGCCAAACAACTTAATACAGGTCAGAGGAAAACAAAACAAAGACTACGGTAATACATAAAGATTTCAGATTTCACATATAAAGTACCAATTTTATTGTTCTTTTCTTGCATCTCCATCCCCTTATGTCTCTGCTAGTCTCACTTCTGGTATACCCTAATCACAAGAGCCTCACAAGCATTTCTGTTGCTTCATACCTCACTACAAAGCAGTACATGTTCCCATATGCTACCAACACCTCTACATCATGTATACTGCTAAATAGTAAAAACTTCATAACGATAACAAAAGATCCACCATAGAGACAGAACAGATATGGTCCTAAATAAGTGTCAAGAGATCTCTCTGGATGCACCTACCACCTGATCAATGAAAATTATTGCCTACCATCTGACCCTGTTAATGCCATGACCAGTCCTTAGTGCAGACTCATCGACCCAAAACTCTTTTACTGAAAACACCAAGATATTTCTATCAAAGTGGCAGGTGCATCGAAGAGGCAGAAGTACAGACTATAACTGACCCACCCAAAACCCAAGATTCAAGCAATTATATGAGCATCGAATCACAGCTCTGAAAACAGGCTTAGTTGACCATATACAAACAAAAGTTGCCGACCTGCCAGCACAGTCACTATATAATTAGCTAGTTGGACCACATAATTGGTTGGTTAGGCCATAACACTACTCCATGCTTCTTATCAGTTACGCTGTCACTGCCTCTTCCTAACTGATATTGATTGTCACACAGCTTCACTTTTGGTTCACCTAAAGATTAATAATTCGGATATCTTGCATCCCTTGCATAAAAATAATAAACAAAAATACCAGGCACATGTCCTACAGAAACCAGGCTATGACAAAGATCATGCAAAATGCCTAGCTCCCCAGCAGAGAGTTGATCCAAGCCAAGAGTGTGCAAGAATCGATGGACATTTATCATTCAACAATTCAAGATCTGGTCAAAAGATCTCAAATTAATATTTACCTTAGCCAATTGTCAAAATAGTGGTCCTGAGTGGAGCCAATTGAAATGCAAGTGACAGTTAGGAGTTGTACCTGTCACATTGGCTGATCTGATAGTATTACAACAACAAAGCCTTTTAGTCCCAACTCCCAAGCAAGTTGGGGTAGGCTGATCTGATAGTATTGCTACAATCTAAAAGATACTCCATGTTGAGCTTGCAAAACTTGTCGTACTTTAAAAGCTCAAATTTACATGTTTGTAAGGGTTCCAAGTGAACACTATAACAAAGTCTTAATCTGAAGAAGTTATGAAATAGAACCAATCTCAGATAGGGATCTCTTGAATGCAACACGATGGTCAGGGACCCCATCTTGTTCCCTTCTATCCTCAAACCACTTAACAATGGTCTTTCGTGGAAGGTTTGTCACTTGAACGATGCTGCTGATCATTGCATTCTGCATGAAATGCAATAAAGTAAGTGAATGATAAGCTATTGAGCAGTCTGGACGATCTTGATGGAAATGTTAGTTACCGTGGGCCGTTTGCTTCGCAGGTAGACTCTTTCTAAGGTCTCAAGTTGCACCTTTTTCAATCTTTTTCTTGCAGACCATTCTGCACTCATGACATGCACTGGAAGCTCCAACTCTGGTTTGATTTCAGTGGTATCAACCTCGTCATCAGTGGTCGAACTAGGGGGTTCTATTTCCTTCACTTCAGATTTAGAAGGGGCTTCATCAGGCAAAGAATCAGACATGAGTAGAAGCTTCGGTGGTGGATTGCGGAGCATTTCAATGACCAAACCCCTATCTAAACCTAGCTCCCCTGCAAGATTCTTTATCTGCAATATAAAAGAGCACATGGATGAGAAAATGCACAGCATTCAATAGTTTATTTTAAAGCTTTGCCTATTCCAAAACAGTGCCCAAACATGATGTATATCATGCTGATTACCAACATGGAAAGCCAAAAAGAGGAAACTCAAGTGCATATACAGCTGCTTACACTAGTTTTACGCCGACCAATTTTCAGTGCACGAGCCAATCTCCGGAGTTGCCAGGTTTTCAGCTCTGGCCGTTCGCTTCTGTCTATTTGCTCATCAATACCATAGTCCCCAGAGCTCATCAAAGAATCCCCTGCTGATTCATCAACACCACTGACACCTTTAATTGCTTCTGCCAACTCCTTTTCAAACCTTGCCATATCTTCTTCTGATATACCATCATCATCGTCATCCACAGATAAATCATCATTCTCAAGATCTTCTTCCAGCTGCTTGAAAAGTGCTTCCAGTGCACCATCCTCGTCATCATCATCATCCATGACATCTTCTGCAGCCACCACATTCTCTTCACTCTGGATTTTAGTCTGCAACAAGGAGAAAATTTTAGCCTTCCACTTACAATTCACAGCAATACATAAATAAAGGAACATAAAGAAAACAAAAGGTTAAAACCTAGCTGTAGATAGTATGTTAAGGTAGAAGATAAGGTCAGAAGGGGTAAATCCTCCAAGGTAATTTTGCAATGACTGACAGCACAGCTCTTGGTTTTGCACGAACAGCCTCTCAACTAAGTGTACGGTCAAGGGCCAACTGCATCATTACACCTTACCCGCTACCCCAACCTACTAGTACTTCCCACAATCCTAGCCTCGAAGGGCATTCATGGTTCATCCGAACAACAACTAAACCGAACCGAGAAGCACCAATCAGGACAGGACAGCGGGGATGTGAGACGAGGAAATTAAGCAGCACCGACGCGAGGGCGCGAGGCTGGTTACCTTGTACTTGGAGGGTCTCCGTCGGAGGGCGCAGGCAACGCCCCGCGGCGGGCTGTGGATGCGGAGACGCACGCGAGCTCCGAGGAACGGCGCGGGGACTAGGCCGCCGGAGATGCAAGTCCTCGGCGCGGCCGAGGTCGAGGCCGAGGCCGAGGCGGCGGCGAGCGGCAGCACCGTCGCCATTTCTGCGCGAGCTCTTCGGATATTTCGCAGTCCTCTTCCACCACCCTCGACGTGGGTTCTGTACTTCTGTTGCTTTTGCGAAATCCCAATGGGCCGTGTCGCTGCAGAGTGCGCGTACCCCTCATATGGATCACCTTGCCGATGGGCCGTGGTGTCTTCTACCCTCGAAGGCCCGTGTACATTTACGCCGGCCTTTGGGTCATTTGGGCCTTATTTAGTTTCATTTTCTTTTTGCAAAATCAACACGGTAGCACTTTCGTTTGTATTTAACAAATGTTGTTCAATCATAAACTAACTAGGCTTAAAAAATTTAGCTCGTAAATTATAAATAAACTGTATAATTAGTTATTTATTTTATCTATATTTATATTTATTTTATCTATATTTAATGTTTCACATATGTGCCGTAAAATTTTGTATGTGTCAAGGCCTGTGAAATCAGTCAGAGAGGCCCGTGTACATTTACGCTTACGCCGGCCTTTGCCGTCCCCAATCTTACTGCTCCTGTGAATCTGTGATCCCTGTCCCCCGTCTCGTCTTCGTGGCGTCAGCACAACACCTCTCCGGCTCCTCTCACCTCGCTCCTCGCTCCCTCACCAGCCCGGGAGGTTGCTGTGTGCGGCGGCGGCAGCATGGATGCTGCTAGTACGGTGCTGAATCAGCTTCGTATCCTCGGTCCTGTTGACGGTTCGTGCCCCTCTTCCGCTTTTACGCCCCTCCCGGTCCCGTGTACCTCGATGTGCTCCGTGTGATCACGCGGCGGGTGCTCGTGCGATTCATGCGGGATCGTTTGCGCATTTGATTCTGGGGGGTTTAGATTCGATGTGTTGAAGGCCACGGGGGATGAGGGTTCGGGTTGAGAGCGTGCTAGGGGTTCATAGGATTTAAGTTTAACTGCCATGTACTTTTCAGAGTAGCTTGCCTGCTTGTATACATATAAGTTGGGGAATCGAGTGATTAGGCCATGGAATGAATTATTCAGTGGTTCATTGTAGCATATTATGAGTAATAGCGAATTTAGACTTGAACCTAACTCAATTGGTGGGTACAGTCCTCTCTGACTCAAATTTGAGTGCCTATTTATTCATATTTATTTACAATGCTACCTAGTTCGTTCTAGGTTATTCAAATATTTTCTAGCAATATCGAATTTGTAGGTTGGTTTCCAGCCCAGGCACGATTATTTGTGCAAGTAGTACTGCTGAAACGTTGTTTTCGAATGTGTATGTGGTTTACTGTTTTAGAAACTTTTGTATGTGGAAGATGAAAGAAGGCTGTGTATTTACTGCTAGTTGGTTAAGTTGCTCTTAGAGCCTTTCTTCTTTCAATTAAATTCTTTCAGCTCCACCTCAATGAGTTTGATGAATGTCATGGTACCTCTATTCTTTCTTGGAATTAGAGTGGAGCTTCTCGAAAACTTCCGTTTTGTTATCTGTTAGGGAGTCCTATAGAAGATGGAAAGGAAGAAAAATCCCTGTGTTTTCCTAGATGTGTCGATTGGTGATGATCATGCAGGGAAAATATGGTTTTTGAGTTATGGCTTCCCTCTAAGTGGGTGTCTTGTGGTTTCCCTCTGGAAATGTTCAGGATTTAACTGATGTTCGTTCTAGCGCCTAAGTGTTTAAGTACCAATTCTTGTCCATAGAGGCCTCAGATGTTGTTGACCTTATTCACTTAAGTTATCACTGGATGATATGTACTATCCACTGAGTCCACTCTAGCCTTAGTTTTCATAAGTCTCTTCTGTTATGAAGCCTCAACGCTTTTTAGTTATCACTGTTATCAGGTTTTTACCCTGGCTAACAATTAGAAATGCCATTGCTCCCTTGCAGCTGTTTGCAGATGTTGTTCCGAAGACAGCTTAGAACTTCCGAGCATTATGCACAGGTGACCTTCCTTAATCCTTACCTGTTCAGTTGTCTGCCCCTTTTGGCAAGCACTATATGTTTACCGTTTACAAATGTCCGTGATGAAAAATCTTGCACATAGCTCTGAGATAAGATGCTCCAACTAGTCTGCCTGCATAGCTGTTTGTAACCTCACCTAGATGCAGCATTTGAAACCTTTATACAAACTGTCTACTCTTAATGCCAATTCATTCAATATTTTTTGCTTTTAAATCCCCATATTCTTTCTTTCTTTTATATGTAATTCTTGCACTATCCTTGTACAGATTGTTGTGTTGTACATTAGGAGAGAAGGGAATTGGAAAGACAACTATATCACCACTGTATTACAGGGGAACAAGATTTCACAGCATTATAAAGGGACTCATGGCACAGGTATTATGCCATTTTACTTGTATTTTGAAATAAACATTTTACTCCCATTGTCTCCTCCGTTCCTCTTAGTTAGTTTCATATTTCTTTTTCTATGATGGTGTTTACTCTCTACTTTTTAGTAGTTTAGTGGTTTCTTTTTCACATGATGTCTCACAATATGTTCTGCTCCATTTGGGTTTGACTTTAACCTGACCAGCTGATTGACATGTTTTATGTTATCTAGGGTTATCCATCCTGTAGAAAGCAGTAGGAGCACTAGTCCAACCAGTCAAAGCATGAGCGTAGGCCCTCATGGACAAAGCCCTAGCAAAAACTCATCTAGAAGATCTTTCGGAAAAAAAAAACTCATATAGAACAGATAGCAGAAGTCTGGATACACCACTTTCTAGAAGCAGAACGAAATATACTAGTCTCTCTGATGCTGAAACATGAAGTTTCAGACGGACATCACAAAGTCACTTGCCATATAGGAGCCAAAATGCAAGCCCAGAAGTATCTCCTGTGCAGAGAACAATGAGCAGAAGCCCACCTGTGAGCAGAAGAAGAAGCATTAGCCCAACTAGAACTGTTAGCAGGAGCCCTGCAAGGTGTTCTAAGAGGAGGTGAAGCCGAAACCATGGGAGGTCTTCTGGAAGAAGTTCTGTCCGTAGCCCCACATCGCTTCGTCGACCTGATAGGATCAGCAACAGGGGTGCTAGTCCAACTTGCAGCCACAGGGAAGATCACCCTCATCTGATCATGGTAGAAGTCCATCAAGGGAGCGGTTCTTCTGCTGGAGCTCCAAAGCGTATAAGAAAGGGTCTTGGTTTTACTCAGTGTTACTTCTTTGTAAGAAGAAATAGATCACCCGCTGTTGATCGTTTGTCTGTTAGGTCAGAGCAGATGCTCTTTCGAATCACTTCTGAATAGGTATTGAAGTTTCATTTTGCAGATACACGAAGTATCAAAAGCTCCTGTTATCACAGAGATGGTATAGAAGCTCATCCAGAGATGAGAATCGCCTAAACTAATTATTCCCTCTGGTCATAATTAGATGACTTTTATTGCTTTTAAAAAAATTAGATGACTTTTTGGTCAGCAAAAAGTAATTATTCATGATTTGCTGTCCAAAAAGTCATCTAATTATGACCGGAGGTAGTATTACACTTTCTGATTAATGATGTTCATAAAGTGAGCCCTGATATGGCTTAAATGAGATATGCTTCATTAAACTGTGTCAGAGGAGTCACATTCTGTAACTGTTGAAAAGAGTCATGTTTTGTACTTCAACACGAAGAACTGAACCTTATATTTTTCTTTGGAAATGAAAATCTAATTTTGTGAGCAATACAAGATATACAACTTATTTCAGAGCATGTGGCATCTTTCCATCAGCAAGTTCTTGCGAATTGATTCACATTTACTACTTAGCGTCCAAGTCTACCATCTGTTCAACTATTTGATGCCATGATATCTGCTGATATCCACTACTTGGAATTGTGCAGGTGCAGGAGCCGTAGCTGAAGTATCTCATGTGGCGCTGCTGATTACCTCATCAAAGCCTAGAGTTTCAGTATCTACAGCAATAGATCGTAGCTCATCTGCCACTATCTACTGAGAGATCAAGATCATATGAATATGATGATGATTATGGGCAGCCAATCTCCAGGATCTTTGCCCATTTAGGAGTTTTACGGTCACCGTCATCAGTACAAGGTTGCTTGTAGACTCTCTTCTGTCCCTAAACAATTCATTCCACCGTGTACCAGTTGTTGAGGGAAGAGCTGTCAAAGTATCTGCTGGGAGGTATCGGAAGATAACCGTACTGATCCACATGTTCAGAATGATGGTAGAGAATCGGAATCCTAGAGATATTATACCCATGTTTAGATATAGCGTTTGGTGGACTTTGGCCTTTATCACAGAAATGATCTCCATCCCGCACTCCAAATGCTCTGGAATGTAAATACCCACCCCGCTTCTGCATTCGTAACCGTGACAGACGTTTGAAATGTACCCCGTATATATTTTTACACTCGATTCAGCACGCAAGGAAATCATGTGGAGCAACACTCGATTTAACACGCAAGGAAATCATGTGGAGCATGTGGAGGCCTCGAATCTGGACTGTGCTGTGCACCCGATTAACCAGGCATCCTCGTGCATATTTTAGCGAGTTCAGTTTGTCTAGTTCAGTGCATTTGGAGTGCACGATGGGGTTCAGTGCATCCTTGGAGTCCACGCAAGTAGAGTAGACAACATGCCCAGATGTCCATGTATGGTTCGAGCTGATCCGCTGTGCAACTAAGGATGTTTTTTTAACTGCAACTAAGGATGTTGGTAGAATAGGATGAATACGGGATCTATCTCGCCTAAAAACAAGATCACAATCACACAGTAACGGATAGATATAGAAAGTAGAACAGGATTTCGCAAATCTCTGTGAATTTTTTGTGTGATCGAGAAAAAAAATGTCAATCACACATGTAAATTTTTTGTGTGATCGAGAAAAAAAATGTAGCTAATCTCTGTGAAGAGTACCTCTAGTTAGACTTCAACCAAATGATTTCGCAAACAATCCAAAGCACTTTTGTCCCATCCTTTTAAAACATGAAAAAAAATCCCTCTTAACGATTGTTGTGGTCTAATTTTCATCATTTTGTAAGTTAAAAAAAATCTAGTATCTGATAAGGTTTTTAAACCATGAAAAATGTCTCTATAATCTTATAAAAAAATATGAGAAAATCTTAGCAATAATTAGAACAGGACAAACCCAAATAAAAACATTTTGAACTCTTGAAAGTATGTCTAAAAGTTTCCAAAAATTATATTTAGGTCTAGAAAAATAGGAAGAATATCCATAAAAATAAGAAAAATTCTCGAAACATTCTAATCGATATCTAAATTTGTTTTGGAAACTTTCCATGATAAAAATAGAAGATGCAACTAGCATGAGTGCATCTTGCATTCCGTTGGTTGAATCTCATATTTTTGTTTCAGAAAGTTTTTTAAAATGCATTTAGACATCGTTTTTTTTGTTTTTTTAGACTTTTTCTATTTTCTAGAGTTAAATCCATTTTTAAGCTTTTAGAGATGTTTTCAATAGCGCTAAATATCTGGGTTCATCATGTCCTAATATCTAGGAATTTGTTGGTTCTCTTAGAAAACATTTTTATGGGTTTCAAAATCTTATCAAGTATTTTACCTCATTTTTTTAACTAAAAAGCGAAGATTGAAAACCATTTTTAAACGGATAGTAAGGTAATTTAAATGACTTTAGTTAAACTATAAGACATCTGATTTTAAAGTTTGAGGAGAAGTTTTGTTCGAAAAAAAGTTTTAATAGAAAAAATATACACGTTAATGTTGTTCATGAACGTGTAAAATTTTTTTTTTCAAAGAGAAGCACGGTCCGTGGCCGCGACGCGGAAGGGAGTAGAAGACCGCTTCCAGGATGGGGGCCACCCCGAGCGTAGTCGAGCTCGAGCCAGCGCGAAGCTGCGCGCCTGCCAAACGCTGACGCGGCACCAAAAGCACCGCGTCGCGTCGTCCAAGCGCGCGCGTCCCCCCCTTCCCCAACCACGACACCCTCACCCCACCCACCCCTTTGCCCAGCGCACCGTCGGCGGCAAGCCGCGGCGGCGTCGTCCACCCACCCCCGCACGTTCCTCGTGCGCCTTGCCTCGGGTCGAGTCCACCCCCCCCCCCCCCCCCCCCCCC
>Ga0182004_10004804_pt1 | contig 10945 bp, 10 predicted proteins | sample Sormic07211540_1_FD_120479 | JGI IMG/M metagenome (GOLD analysis project Ga0182004, IMG submission 120479) | Endophyte microbial communities from Sorghum bicolor roots, Mead, Nebraska, USA - 072115-40_1 MetaG | ecosystem: Host-associated > Plants > Roots > Unclassified | place: USA: Nebraska...
AAGTTTGACCAAAAATATAGAGAGAAATATAAAGATTTATGTCATAAAATAGGTACATTATGAAAATATAACTAACAAAGAATCTAATGATACTTGGTTGGTACAAAAAATGTTATTATTTTGTTATATAAATTTGGTCAAACTTGAAAAACTTTGACTCTCCAAGATTCTTGGAATGATTTATAATTTGGAACGGAGGGAGTATTATTTATATTTTGCAAAATATTTTGGAAGTAAAAGAGGCCTAAAACAAGGCCCGTGTTTCCCTATGAAATGGCCAGTTGGGCCTTGTTTAGTTTCCAAAAATTTTTAAAATTTTCCGTCACATCAAATCTGGCGGCACATGCTGCATGGTATTTTAAACCTATTTACTCTATGATTGAACAATGTTTGTTAAATAAAAACGAAAGCGCTACGGTGTCAAATCCAAAAAATTTTTTGCGAACTGAACAACACCTTCGCCTTTTGCTATAGTGAAGAAGTCAACTCTGAGCTCGGATTTGCGTGGAGTAGCACTTCGCCTTTTGCGCAGTTGTGCCTGTAACAATTTTTCGCATCTCACTTCTCACCAAACGGTTGCGCTCGCAGGCTCGCAGATTCCAGCGGCTTCTCTCTAGATCCGCAAGTAAAACCTGAGAAGGAATCGCTCCTGACAAGGTGCTCAAATGGAGCACCGGGAGGACGGCCCCCTCCAACTCCAAGAAACAGCCGCCGATGACCGTGGCAAATGCTGTGTCGCGTCCCCCTGCGGGTGGCTGGGGCGGCTGTCCCGCGAGCTGCACTGGAGCTTCGTGCTCGCGGTCGTCGCCGTCTACGGCGCCTGCCAGGGCGTCGGCAACGCCATCGGCGGAGTCGCCGCGGCGTACTACTGGAAGGACGTGCAGCGCGTGCAGCCTTCGGCGGCCCAGTTCTACCAGGGCGTCACGGACGCGCCGTGGATCGTCAAACCCATCTGGGGCCTGCTCACCGATGTCGTCCCCGTGGTCGGGTTCCGCCGCCGCCCATACTTCGTTCTCGCAGGTCAAAGATCCGATCTTTCTTGGTTCTACCGGATAGCTAGATAAAGCCAGCGCGGCATATCTCTCTGTCTTGCAATAATGCAGGCGTGATTGGCGTGTCATCTATGCTCATGCTTTCCCTAAACCACGAGCTGGGGATCGTTCCGGCATTGCTGATGCTGATAGCGCAGAGTGCGGGTGCCGCAATAGCCGACGTGACGGTGGACGCTCTGGTTGCTCAGAATAGCATCACGCACCCGCCCCTTGCTGCTGATATGCAAAGCTTGTGTGGGTTTAGCTCCTCTGTTGGGGCGTTGCTTGGATTCTCCTTAAGTGGCTTGCTTGTGCACTCGATGGGCTCCCAGGTATGACATTTCTGGTTGATGAGTGGATTCTGGTTTCTTATACAATCCAGACTATGCAATGTGATAACTACTTTACTATGAATGTCCTTCTGAATCATATTTAATTTGTTGACTACTTAACTATAATTGTCCTGATGGTGTGACATATATATTTTGTCCATGTTATTCAGGGGGCTCTTGGTCTGTTGAGTATCCCATCTGCACTGGTGTTATTAGCTGGCATTCTGCTGAAGGAGAACCGTGGTACAGAATTTGATTACATGCAGGTCACATAAGGAACCAACATGCAACATTTCTGTTTTTTGAATTGTTGAATTCACCCATGGACAGTAATGTAACTCATGGTTGATCTGAATTCAGGTTCACAAGAAGTTCTACAAAGCAATACAATCCATGGGAAGAACACTGAAGTGCCCCGAGGTCTGGAGACCATGTGTATATATTTTTGTTTCTCTCAATTTAAGCCTGGATATTCAAGGAGGAATGTTCTATTGGTACACGGATGCTGTTGTTGGACCAGGATTTTCTGAGGTACACAAACTTACTAGATATCATTATTTCATCAAATAGATTAAAAGCCTGAAATTACAAGCCCTTATTAATTGATAAATCTCGATGGGGAGGTTTCATTTCAGCCAAATCATTTTTGTCCATATGTTAATTATCCAAAGCTGTTCTGATTATCTAGTAAAATGATCAGGCAGTAAAATGGCCAGTTGTGCAAGTTACATTTTGTAATTTCTCTATGTAAATGAAAAATAGTTATGGTATCATCTGCTTATGGCCAGACCAATATATGTTCAGTTCTGATGACCATGCTTGAAAAAAAGGGCTTCCAAATTTACTGAAATATATTTTACTCATCACTTGTGGAACATTTGCTATATATTTGACAAAAAGGGCTTACAAAAAGGGCTATACTTTTCCATTATTTGCTATATATATAATCTTGAAAATTCATCATTACATTTTATCAGTTATGCTTTGTTGCCAAATGGACTTATCACTTGTGGAACATTTGCATTGGTACAGGGATATATTGGTCTCATCTATTCAATTGGTTCAGTTGGTTCACTAATTGGAGTTTTACTATACCAAAGCGCACTAAAGGACTATCCTTTTCGGAGCATGCTATTATGGGGTCAAGTGCTCTCAAGTCTAGCAGGAATGCTTGATCTGGTGTTAGTGACCCGGCTAAACCTGAAAATTGGCATGCCGGATTACTTCTTTGCAGTGGCTGATAACGCAGTTTCCCAAATGGTTGGTAGGCTCCAATGGCTACCACTACTTGTGCTTTGCTCCAAGCTTTGTCCTCCCGGCACCGAAGGAACATTTTATGCATTACTCATGTCTCTACAAAATGCCGGGTTGCTGATGTCTGCTTGGTGGGGTGGCCTGCTGCTGCACATGCTGAACGTGACCCGAATGGAGTTCAGTAACCTCTGGATCATCGTCTTGATTAGAAACACATCAAGGCTTGTCCCTTTAATGCTACTGTTTCTTGTGCCTGATTGTGATCAGAACTCAACACTCCTGCCTGCAGAGATGCTTCATGGCAATGAATCAACAGAAACCACAAAAAATGGATCAAATCAGTTTTCTATTCTTGTTGGGGACAATTCTGGCTGCATTTCTCCTGGTGTGGCAGTTGATAACGAGCAAATCAAAATGATAGATGCTGAAACTGATGATGTCGAATTGATCCCATTGGTTAACAAGAGCGGGCTGACCGTCTCATGATGCGTTGAATCCAGGATCCTTATGCTGATTCTACTACTGGTTCTTTCCAGCCTGTTGTTGAAGACGGGAAGACTTTTTTTACTGTGACATGAAAGACAAAGGGAACTGAAGCATTGGATAATGAAGGCAGATGAGATACTGTTACAGGGGTATAGTTTCAAAAAAGATACTGTTACAGGGGTGAGGGCACCAGTCATTTGCTGGAGTTGATCGAGCTCAACCGTACTTTCATGGTACATGCTGTAGTTGTTAATTTAGTTCAATTCCTTCTGTCACCCTAGATGAGCAACTGACTGACCACAATGTTTCTTGTTATAGAAAGTCCATTCTTTACTCAATTTTTTTTTTAAAAAAAGGAGAAAACATCTGGCTTTTAGAAAGCAATAGAATACACGGTTTTACAAAAGAAAACGCTGGGGACTCCAGCTACCCAGGCAAACCAGACAGCCTTGTTTAGCAAAACACTTAGAACATCTGCTGCTATATTGAATAGTAGAGTTGAAAGAGGGTCTCCCTGTCTCAACCCTTGGAAACTTTTAAAGAATTCACTCCTGTCATTTACATTTACGCAAACTCTAGCCCATTGCACATATTACTCAGTTTCAAGCACAAGTCCTTTGGCCCCCAATGTAAACAAACCGGAATTACAGTAATGCGTTTCACAGAATCAGTCTAACTCTTGGCTTTGCAATCTGAGCTTGAATGTCTGTTTTGTTGATGACATGTCCGACTGCTTGAACCGTGTAGACGCCAGCAGAGTAGTAACATTCGGCAGTCGAGTGCCGAAGCCAAATGGCCTATGCCCACCCACGCGGGGCGGAAGCGCTCAACAGTCAACAGCGCCCGTTCCGTTCCGCGGACTCGTGCGCTGCTCTACCGAGGCCAATCAGCTGCTCGATTTGCTTCTCCCTCGGTGAACAGTGAACTTGATCCCTGTTTGGATTTGCTTCTGTAGTTCTGTGAACGTGAAAATTCTAGATTCGAAAAAATATATAAAATTTTCTAGAATCAAATGGCAGACCATCCCAACCCACTTAGTACCTCTAACCTCAGTCATGATGCCCCGTTCGTCAGAAATCCGAAAAAATAATAGAGAGATGACAAACATGAAAGCTGCACTGTTCATTTGTTCAACCATTCATCTTCAGAAGCCGCAACATCACCACATGTTTTACATCAACACACGGGACAGAGGTCTTGTACACACACCAGGGACGTTTCAAACCAAGCCTGAGACGGTAACCAGGCGCCTTGGTTGCCCAAAACCAACGGTGATGATGCTCTACTGTTGCGCCAGCCGCTTCAGGTGCTGAAAGAGCTTCTGTTTTATCCACTGACGGTCATATGGCAGGAAAGCGTGAAGTGAATCTTCGTACCTGCAAGGAAAGCATAGCGTGTAAATTCAAGAACGTCATATGAATATGATTAGTTGTCCCACCTTCCTGATTAAAAGCTTTGACAGTCGAGAAACATGCACTCACACCAGTGCACTTATGTCAGTCAGGCCATCGATGAAGTTGTACAGGTCACTGATATCATAAGTCAAATTCCCGACCATCGGGTTGATATTCCTGATTTTCCTTTCATAAAGACCACAGATTCCTTTCATTCCAGATAACAACATGGTAAGAAAAACAACATGTGCTGATAACAAATAACTCAAATATTAGCCACATAACTGCTGAATAACAATATGGTCATATGAACAATATGGCAAAGTTAACAATTCTCATATCATGACAAATATGATATAGTTGACTACTGCATGCTGTATCGGTGTCATATGGTCAGTTGAATCTGTGAATCCACATATCTTTCATTGAAATTGAAGTGACTTGCATATTCTTCAAAGAGAAGTCAATAAAATTGTTGAACCCAAGCATTAGCATTATGTACAAACAGTAAACATTAGATATTGGTGTTTTGCTTGGTGGACTGAAAAGTTGCCTGGTACAGGCAACGCACCCAGACCAGGTATGCAAGCAAACAGCCCATAGCACACAATGTCCTTTTTCACAGACAATTGCCAGATCATCAGTTATATGCAGAACACCAACTTAAGAACCAGTAAAAATAGAAGATAGCAATCTCAACTTCCAAGCCATACCATGACACCGATACAGCAGCAAATAGACCATAGCTCATCACAAAGGTTTAGTAGATAAACCATATACACCATTAGTACTGACTAGTGTGCGTTTGGTAGAGTTCTAGATTCTTATAAAAACGTTTTGAATCCAGATTATCTTCAGAAACGTTTCTATAGTGATTCAGAATCACCTTGAGGGACTATTTGACACGTAGGCTAGATTTTGATTCTTGAAAGAGAGGGTCTTATGAGAAATGGCTAGCATACCACTTGTATTGATATATGTTTCACGCGGCTGATGGGCATGGACTCATCAGCTTCTTCTTGTTTTTCATAACTGGACATAGGCATTATCTTTTCTTTTTTGGCCCAAGTCGTACCTTCTTGTCTTCTTCATCCTCACACACACATCTGGTATCTCCCATGCACCATGGCTGAGAGCTGCTATAGCTCCCATGGGTACAGGAGCTATAATACCTAGATTAGAATCGAGCAAAGTCGAGCGTCCATTGCCTCCTCCCTCGCTCCCCTCAATCAAAACACAAAACCCTCGCACTCACCCTCCAAACCGTGCTGCACTCACCAATCTGTGTGTTTATCCTGTAACTCTGAAACTCCCTTTCCTTTAATGAAATACGCACTATTGCACGTTTGCGAAACAAAACACAAAACCCTCAATGAAAACAAGCAATTTCAGGTGCTTAGGGACAGTGGGAGGAGATGGATCCTGTGGTGATGCAAGTGGCAAATACAGGTAAATTCAAAAGGGGAGGTAGGAACGCAGGTAGTGATTCTCCAGCAAAACTGGGTTTTGGGTATTTCTCGTTTGTAGGCAAAACGAGTAAATCGTCTGCAGCCGTTCCACACTCGAAACAAATTGTTTCGACGTGCCAAACAGGGCCTAAAAGTAGCAGTGTCATTTACACAGCTAAATGAAGGAAAGAACTTGCAACCTTCCTCGAAATCAGTAAAGGCGTGAAGCAGATGCTTTAAAGCACAGAAAATAATTGAGTGGTGTTACTATGGCAAACGAACTGCGGTGAAGAAAGGTTAACATTTATGCGATAACCTCATAATTATTTACAGTCATATGGAGAAAACAAAGTAATGATAAAAGCTAGAATTGCATTAGCATTTTAGGCAAGGATATGAGAAGAGAAGGAAAAAACGAAGTTACATACCATCCAGCGCATGGTTAACTGAATCGTAGTCCATAAATGTCCTCGTCGATCTGTTCTGCGATGGTTGCATGAGAATGATGGTATGCCTTCCAGCCTGCAAGTGCGTTAGAAATGCATTGGAGCCTGAAATATTCTCAGTCACCGAGTAGACATTGCTGACAGGGCAGAGGACACTACGAACAGGATGCAGTTTGCAGATGCTGAAAAGGGGTTCAAAGCTACAGAGACTGACAATTTTTGACAATATAAAGTATTCGAAGAGGTAACCATATCATCCTGGCATTGGTTAAAAGCTATTGAGCGCTAAACAACATTTGTCATTTTTTTCTCACTTATCACAGGCTCTGCGGTGCAGCCAGCACCTACTGACATCCTCAACTGAATAACTAAATACGGGAAGTTCTGTTCGCCACAGGACCACCCAGCTCCAACGTCAACGGGGCAAAACATCAGAAAGCAAAATCCCCATGCAGAGCAAACTGCATTCGGCATCTAACAACAGCACTGGTGATAAAACCGAGCACCACGACCGCCACAAGCACAAGGCCTGTTTGGTGTCGGCGGCGCTTCCTGCGAAAACCTCACTGACAACGGAAGCAACGGCTGGAGCAGTGACAGGTAACAAGAAAAAACAGTATGGTCGCCTCCGCCACTGCAGGAGCTGACAGTTGGAATTTAGCAGGGTTAGATCGTCATACCATGCCTGCGGCCTGCCCTCTGCGCGGAAGCTCAGCAGGAGATTGGGGATCCCGTCCCGCCGCGATCCCCGCAGAGTCCACCGTCCAACGACCGAACCCTAAGGGCACAAATTTGCAATCAGTCCGATGCAATCCAAGCACTGATGAATCACAGAACTACTGGGGCAATGGTTCGCTTACTCAAAGAAATGGGGAAAGTGCGGCAGGAACGACGATAAAGGCTTCAGCGTACTGAGAAATAAACACACGAACGCCACTGGGGAGTCACTGATGATACCCCCACAACAGACGAATGCCAAATAGGATGGAGAGGAAGCCCACTGGGGTTGGGTGCAAATGGGGTCTGCTCTCGGCGGGGCTGCGTACGAGCCACGCAGGGAGAGCAACGGTTAACAAATGATTAAGCTGGCACCTTCAAACTTAACTGAGGTCTTGTGTCAAAAGATTCATCCCGTAATTTACAGATAAACTGTGTAATTAGTTTTTATTTTTATCTATATTTAATGCTTAATACATGTGTCGTAAGATTCTGAATCTTAGTTCTGGCACCTTCAAACTTAACTGAGGCCTTGTGTCAAAAGATTCATCCCGTAATTTACAGATAAACTGTGTAATTAGTTTTTGTTTTTATCTATATTTAATGCTTAATACATGTGTCGTAAGATTCTGAATCTTAGTTTTTGGGTGAACTAAACAAGGCCTGAACTAGCGTGAGAGAAACAATGGCAAAGCTTCGTCTATAACTCTCCTAGGCAGCCGAAGAACAGCGCCAGTCGACCGCCCAAGATATCTCAAAGCGCGGAATACATACTAGTCAACTATTGCATGAGCAGCCAAATGTACATACACAGCCAACATCAAATCTCCAGTTAAACAGCATGGAAAACCAAAGCCCAAGAACATCATGGCAGCAACTGGGTAAACCAGGACCTAGGCAGATCGAGCAATGACTCCTAAATAACACAATATATTGTAACCGACGAAACATTCCAAAACCATAGTACAATGTTACAAAATGTGTAGTCACAGAAAAAGAACTAACAACATTTTAGGTGGACACAAAAACATCACATTTAGCCTTGTTCATCTGGGGCGCCAGCAAATTAAGCTGGCCGCCCAAGAGCAAAATCCATGGCTTCTTTCTTTCCTTCCTGGTCGAAACAATAATAATCAACACTCATCTGATCTCGCAAAATTATACAGCTCAAAACTGGCTGTTCCTCACATCTTTGGTACCGAGTTCCTTGGACACCTAAACTATAGAGAATACATGACGCTGGCTTCTGCAGGATACAGCATCTGAAAAAGTTGATAGGCCAAAGCTGCTAGGACGATTATTTCAAAAGGCTGTTGCAAGCGTCTATTACAGCAGCCTGTGAGCCTAAGATAGCCTGACCTGATGGGTTTGCTTCCAAGGTTTTCATGACAGCATTAAAAACTTGCTTGCGGTAGAATGTATCCTCCATTTTCTTTAAAACCTCCTCCACAGCTTCAAATCTCAAGGCGCCCAACAAAGTCAGGCGAGCAATAATTTCACCAAATTGTGTTGGAGCTTTAGGGAGGTCAATGCCAATGTCATCCAGCAGAGCACCGTATAACAAGCAACCGGCTTCCAGATCTTGAGTCTTGAAAATTTTCTTTGTGTACAGATGCTCAAGTAGCCTGATGAGAGGATCAACAAAATTGGTGCCTTTATCTAGAGCAAGATTGACAGCTTCTTTAACAATTTCCGGGTAGTAACCAGGACTCTGCAACTCCTCGATACATTGTTGTGCCTCATCTAAAATACGTATGCCGAAATACTCCTCAAGAAGAGCTATTGTTTTCTTCTGAAGCTCAGCAGAGTTGCCCTTGGGAGCACTGGCTGGTTTATCAGGAGCAGGGGCAACAGCTGGTGCTGCAATTAATGGTTTTGGTGATGGTGTAGTTTGAGCTGGTGCTGGTCCAGGTGTAAAGCTGAGAGGACGAGATGGTGGAACACCAGTTCCCAAAAGTGCACTCTTGCCAATTAGTGCTGCGCCACTGCCTTGAGGAAGAAGCCTCGTGTTAATAGATGATGCCTTTTGAACTGTTGACGGCCTATTGAGCAATGGCCCCTGGTTGCGAATCGAGTCACCTCTTGGCATTGATCTAGAACGAGGAACTTCCCAGTTATCATTGTCCAACCCAGGCATTCCAGGCATCTTTCTTGAACCAGGCATTCCAGGCATCATGCCTCCAGTTCCTGGGCGATTCATTGGAAACCCACCTCCAGGCGAAAGGGGGCCGCCTGGTGAGCTACGGCCATTCCTAATGACAGATGCTGCTCCAGGTCGTAATCCAAGGTTCTTTTCTGCCTCAGAGTGAATTTCACTGATTGTCTTGGCCTTAATCTGAAAGTCACAAACAGTATAGATCTCAGAATAATTTTACAACAAACTTAAAATGTGGCTATGTCCTGAGACCTATGTACGATATAGGATACCAAAAATGTTCCAAGTGTTGCATCAATATCACAGATTCATTATATGCATCCAAAATCGAGAGTTAAGCATTAACTTCAGTAAAATTCATGCTGGCACATCAAAATAACAGAATGATTCTAAGCATGTCATTCAGTCACATAGTACATGTGAGATCAAGGCATTGATGCCATTACAAATCCGAGGAAAGTAAGGTAGTTAAATCATATATACAGTAGTCATTTAATTACCTCCTCACGTCGAGGCACCCAGTTATTTGATCGGAGTTCAATCACATCACGAACCATAAACCTCAATCGTGGTGCGAGCTGAGGATTCATTGTTAGCTCCTTCATCTGGATGAAGTAGGTATCATTAATCCGCCGAGACTTTGGGTTCTCATCAAGCTGTTTACCAATCGTATTGAAGAAATGACAGATAGCCTCAACATCTTCCTCTTCAGGGCATGGCTTCTTATCAGGCCCAGACCCCAATAGCTCCTGCATACAAAGAATGGATTAGAAGAGATCTCACCGGATAATAGAGGTACTGTTGTTAGTTCCTGGTATGTACCATAACAATGTGATGAACTATCTTCTCAGGAACCATTTTTTGCTTGAGTAGCTCACCAATTAGGCGAATATTTCCAAGTGTTCTAAGTTTGACCAACCGTTCTTTGTCCCTTCTCTCCATCTCTTGGTCAGGGCCAGTTAATTTAGCAATTTCAGCTCTTAAGCTACTAGCACCTTCAAAGGCTTCCTGACAATTGTTCAATAGCACGCGCTTGAACGTGATCTCTTTGCCATCTGGCTCTTCAGGAGAGAATGTCGGGAGCTTTACATTGAGGTCAGAACAAAGTTGAGCATACATCGGACAGAACGTGGGCTCAAAAACTGCCTTCTCAAATATGAGAGATATAACATCCTGATCAAAAGCAGCAGGGAAGATGTCAGAAAACAAAAGGTTGTAAACAGATGGTGGTAAATAAAACAAACCTTCAAAATATCAGCAGTAGTAATTCCAGCTTCCATCAGTTGACCCTTGAGAAGATCGAATTTCTCTGGTGTAAGTTTGTTCAGTATACTGCATAATTAAGAGCAATTAAACAAAAAAAATGGAGAAACAAGGAACTGGGTAAGTTTTATTCTATAAATCTATAAGTAAGACAAACAACACTCTTAAATAACCGATTAAGGCAAAATCATTATATTACCCTTTCACCGTTTTTAAGACTCTTTCTTTCTCTGATAGATTGCCTCTTCGGGCTGACCAGGGCACTTCAGCCTTAATAAGAGCAGGGGTGGGGCCAACCTGGTAAAAAGAACAGGACAATTATGATCTGAAGAGTAATTACATGAAAAACAGATAGATCTGCTAAATGGCTGGCCTGCTCCACATACATACAAGTTTAGTGAATGCCACAATACAATACA
>Ga0182004_10004805_pt1 | contig 10945 bp, 11 predicted proteins | sample Sormic07211540_1_FD_120479 | JGI IMG/M metagenome (GOLD analysis project Ga0182004, IMG submission 120479) | Endophyte microbial communities from Sorghum bicolor roots, Mead, Nebraska, USA - 072115-40_1 MetaG | ecosystem: Host-associated > Plants > Roots > Unclassified | place: USA: Nebraska...
GTCTATGGGTATTAGATATCTTAGAGATTAACTCTAGTGCAAGTGGGAGACTGTTGGGAATATGCCCTAGAGGTAATCATAGAGATGATGATATTACGATTGTATCCATGACATATATTATGAATTCAGTGAATATCCATTATAGACAAACTTGTACTGATTAACAATTATGTGAATTGTTTGTGAAACTCTTTTACTTGTATGGTTATTCTAAAGTTGTCCCTAGTCAGAGTTCGTGTGACGATACACATGAACATTAGATTAGCACATGTATTAGTTGATGACTTTGTTTCACAAGTCATAGACATAGAGATGTCAAACTAATAATGTGGGCACACATATGACATGGGGCTGGACTGACCCAACATGAGATATTCTTATTATCACTTTATACATCATGTACCTTATGTCCTTAGACCTGAGATTGTCGTATGTTCTCAAGATGTGAAACGACCTACTTAGGGACTATTAAACGCTACTCCGTTACAGGGTAGTTATAAAGGTGGTCTTCGGGTTTCTCGGTGAACATGTTGTGAGACATAGATGATCAGGATAGAACTTGCCCCTCTCTAAGTGAGAGAGATATTATCTCACTGGATCACTCAAGTGATTGGATCAACAAATGCATGGTCGTGCCTGGGTTAAGTGTTAACCCACGAGTTGAACCAAATATCGTGTGGTGAGGGAATAAAATGTATATGTGTGTAGTGGTTCGTCTCATATGATCTTTGTGTACGTATAGGAGTTGTCACGCCTTGCTAGAGGCCGCTGTCAACTATTGGGCGAGTAGGAGTACTCGGCCCATGTCTATATGCACGTGAACCCATAGGATCGCACGCTTAAGGGGCTGGAAACCTAATTCGGGTTGGACCAGAATTAGACAAGGCTTAGGGTTTCTAATTGGGCCCCCGTCTCGGGGCTAATTGGAGGATGCCTATATAAGAGAGGGAGGGGGCGCGGCCAGGGAAAATCCCACGCCATCAGGCAGTCGCCGCCGCTCACCCACGCTCGCGCCTTTTGCTCCTCGCGGACCTAGCAGTCCGGAGGCGCAACGCTTCTTCCCTGCACGTGTGGGATACCTCAGAGGTGCTGCATCTGGAGCACAAGGACGAACCGCGGGAGAGGCTGGTGTGGTGGACGACCACGCAACTGTACGACACTGCTACTACACGCACAACTACACCGAGTCGCTTCCGCTGCATCTGCGCGTCTAGTGGTAATCCCGTGATCTATAACTTGCAGTTGATCCTTTTTTATGAGGTTGAAATTTTTGTTTCCTAGCTAGCGTAGCGTCCTCATCATCCATCACCCCTCCCCTCCACCGGCGAGCACGGCGCCCCCTCCCACCGGCGCGCGCGGCTCCTAGGAACGGTGCGCCCCTCTCCTCCAGTGGCGTAGGTGTGGCGCTCCGCTGGCAGCTCCACTTCCCATGGCCGAGTTGGTCGATGGCAGCAAAAAAGAAAATGACGTGTGGGTCCTCTATATCATAGACTATTAGAATAAATTTAGGTACCATGTTTACGTAGTTGCTGGAGTTTGAGGTAAAATATAGATAGTTTAAAAATAGTTGGCTACCTAGTGCTGCTAGAGATGCTCTAATTGGATATGACATAGAGCAAACTTGGCTACGCTTCAGGGTGATCTTGCAGGCAACCAACAGGAAATGCTACGCTCAATTCTATAGTTTTTTTTACGAGATCTGGTTACAGATGCAGACGCTCATAAATATGAGCGCACATTCACCCCTATGAACGTATGCACGCACACCTATCTCTATGAGCACCTCCGAAGAATCGAGTTAGACCGGCAAACCACCACAAGCGTCTTGCTATCGACGAGCGCACACTCACCCCTATGGACGCACGTACGCACACCCTATCTCTATAAGCACCTCCAGAAAACTGAGTTAGACCGACAAATCACCGCAAGCGCTTCGCTGTCGACGGAGCATAATGCCGTTAAATTCTGAAATAAATCTAGAAAAATGCGAGCACTCGTGTCAAGTCGAGAACTTAAACCCGGGTGGATAGGTTTCACCATAAAAAACCAATCAGTTAATCTATGATTAGTTCGCACTCTATTGTATAGCTTTATCCAGCAATAACCACAGTTCAGCAAGGAGATGGACACTCAACTCTTTTAAGACGGATGTGTGGATTGTGGAGGATGCCCCTGCAGATCGTTTCACGCGACTGTTCAGCCACTGCACAAAAAAGGAGGCAACAGTCCATAAGGTCCTGAATTCTGATTTTCACCAGAACTTTGTCAATAAACTATCCAACAAAGCTGAACAGGAACTGCAACAACTCAATTTCCTAATTGGGCAGCTGCTGGCCTTCACCTTCAACCGGGGCAGCGAGACCATAATCTACACTTGGATCAACTCAATCCCAGATGCTCAGTACAACTCTTTCATCGCCTTGTGCTGCTGGCAGCTGTGGAAGCGGAGGAATGGGATTGTATTTGGCAGCGGAACCATTTCCCTATGAAAACTCATGCTTTCATGCAAAACGGAGGCGTGACAATGCCATGCTGGAATGACAAAGCAACTGAATGCCAGGCTTTTATTTGATCAACCATTTACCTAAGACAACTCTGATTTCTCTCCAACCACGTTAAGCCCTGTCATCATTTTTATTTTTCACCATTGGGTCATGAGTTTCCAAACACAAATATCAGTCCATGTCTTGATGTGTATTGGATGTTTCCAGGTGAACAGCCATGTTTGATTTTATCGCATCCCCATCGTGTCCCTTCCCCTCTCTCCAGTCACTCCACCCAATTATTAATGAAACACTGCAGCAGCAAAGAACTGATGATCGCCTCCCCTTGCCCAAGCGCAAAGCCTTGACAGACATCAGCTCTCTCTCTCTCTCTCTCTTTCTCATGTAAATTCTATCAAGACAAACATGTAAAAGGGGCAAAGCGAGCCCATAATTTTTATAATAAAATCAGGTGGGGATCATTCCCCCCTAGAATTCTAAAAAATAGCTAAGATAAAAAATAGTGCAGCAACGTGAATACAAACAAATACAATATATTAACCTGTAAATTTTTTAAAACCATATTTTGACTGTTTAAATCGACAACAAACTAATAAGTAAATCTTTTAAAAATAGTAAAAATAAGTAAAATATTAGTTTATTTAGTATTTTCTATTCAAAAACTAAAACGGAAGATTCGAGGTATAACATAGTGGTGTTATCACTGTCGATTTTAACAAGCATCAGCAATGACAACTCATTATCTCTATTCTTTGATTTAAAAACTGATGGTAGTGATAGGTTATAACATTCTCGGTTTTTAAACACTCAATAGTAATGGGCCAGGAGAAATAGTGTGTTTCGTAGTCGTGACAGGACATTGTCATATTATTGACAAGATTAATTTATATTATGGATGTCATGTTTTAGTAAAAACAAATTATAGCTTTTCAATTTATATAAAGGATAAAACATAAATAGATATGTATTATTTCCATTTTTATTTCTCAAAATATTTGATAGTTTTTTCTCTCCCATTAAAATGCATAGGCTTATTTCTTAGTAATAATAGATAAATAAAAGGAAAAACGTGCAACGTAGTCATCATCACGTGTATGAATTTGCTCAGTATTTCGAATAGCCTGATGAAGACATGGTGATCAACGTATATGTGTTATGTAAACCGCTTGTACTGACCCGTTTACACAGGCGGTTTTAAATTCTCGCTGTACAATTTTACAATACAGGCGGACAATAACTAAAACCGTCTGTGGAAAGTTTTTGCCACCGCTGGCTTAGAGCATCTATGTACTAGTGGTAGGTATAGATTTGTTGACTGAACAAAAAAGAGGAGATGAGTTCGGTCTCTTCGTGATTATGGAGATATAGACTATACTTACGTGTTTGGACAGAGACCTGGCTGTAAAAGTACATAGAGAAGGCCGACTGAGATCACCCATCGATATAAAACAAATATATATTATTATGGTCCTACTTGATTCTAGTTTTTAGCATCTAGATCAGTAGCCATGCTTTGCTAGTTCTTATCTACAAATTAGCCACGAGCTCCTGTGAGATTGGAGTATCATTCTTTGTTGTTCTTACTCTTGAAACAGTCAGGATTTTCGTTGTATTCGAAAAATTATTCCTTTACTAGATTATCAAAAGCTTATAGTCATAGTGCTTGTATTAAAGTGAAACAATCCAGTCATTAACAATTCCAAAATTTATTTGCAATGTCAGCAACGGAGACGATCTCACAGTTGGCCTTGGTACTTAATTCAGATTTATTATGCAAAACTGGCAGTAAGAGTCAAACTATTACAGAGAAGCTGCCCCATCTATCCACCTTTGATAGGCAACAAATACTTCAAGTGGCAAATAGTCCGATGGAACATGACCTGCCCCCTAAAGTGAATGTACAAAATTCAACCCATTAGTACACAGTGGTAGGGTCCTATAAAACTTGATTAGATCACGTTTCCTAATGAATGGATATTTAGAGTAAAATACACCACTCGCTCTTGAACTTAGCTCGACATAACATCTAGGTCCCCAAACCTCAATACAGATTCAGATCAATAAACTGGCAAATTGCATCATGTGAAGTCATAATCTCCATAACTTGTGTTAATTCATTGTTGACTATCTAGAGAAGTAGGCCCACATATCATGTCGGTTCTTGTCGTCTCCTTGCTTGCTCCTCCCTCACTCATTCTATCTCTCATCCAGCTCTTCACCAATGCCTGCTTCCCACACATCCTTGCTCATCCCTTTTGACAAGCTTTGTCACCCCACCTCCTCCCATGCATGCCCAATAGTTTGGTATATGCCCGCATAGACGTTATTGCTCATGTGGAACAACCTTTGTCACCAAATTTCTCCTTAGGAATGACCAATTCATCCTGACCCCATTCAATTCATCATTTAACTAATTCGTCCTAATCAATTATCTGTTTATCCACATCAGATGCTTTGAGCCCCTTACACTGAGGACTAGCTCTAGTCAAACTTGACTGGCTAGGAGTGCATGTGTGTCGAGCATTGTGCGAGAAACTACACACCCCTAGCCTTCACATAGCTTGGTTCCACTAGGACATCTCAATGTGGCACACGATGACCACGACCATCGTGCCCCTATGCTCATTGACCACATCCACCGCATATACCCTAGCGAGGCCTGATCCTTGGGGCCGCCTCATAGTGGCATACCATGAACCTATAGCCCAACAACCCGCATTGTGTAGATGGTGTACATTTAATTTTTGCATGGGAGGCAAATACGGTGGCCCGCGAGTGCTACAAAAGGCCATGCCCCCTCTACACACACACAATGTGCACAACCTCATTAGTGACAAGGTAGCGTTTGAGATGCTGGCAACACAATTTAGGACCTTGATAGAGGGATCAAGGCTTCATCCAAGACAAGGACATGTAGTCACTATACTTCGCAGCCACGAAAGAGGCCGTCATGGGGTGTCTAGGTTGGAGGACGAAGAGGTATGGAGGATGTGCCATAGAGGAAGAGGATGTCTGCTGGGCGGGAGGACACAATACGAGGAGTGAGAGATAAAAACAAGCAGTGAAGATAGGGCTAGGGCTAGGGCTATCATGTGGACCTCACCTCTATGGTCCAGTCCAAGCCATCGTGTAGTTAGTAGGCAAGTTTAGTGACCCAAATGTTTTGGATGTTTAGGGACCTGAAAGTTACCTCCAAGCCAAGTTTGAGAATCGATTGTGGCAGTGCATTTTACTCTATTATACAAGAAGTAGATATGCGTACCTTTATTGTCGCAAACAATATATTGTTCTCATACCTAATTGAGTACCTATTAGAACAGTCAAAGCAAAAGTTTATGTCATTTATTAGAAACAATTATCCAAAACTAATTACAGTATAATTTTTTTAAGAGATGGCAGATTTGGATGCATTTTAAGTGTAATTTGACTTTAGCACTACCATTGATGTGCGCATATATATGCGTGTTCAACCTACACAAATTGTATGGCTTTGGCACTTCTATTAATAATTTGAAGTCAATTTACTATCTTAACTACCAAATGATCAATTCGATATTGCTTCCTTTCTAAACATCCCACTAAATAACTTTTTTTGTCATCGTTGGATTTTGATAATCCAGAGTGAACTTCTAGTTCATAGGTCGTAGGGGTTAAACTTTGTGTTCACAAGTTGTGTGAGTGCCTTCCCAAAGGTTTTTGGCACTCCATATCAAAAGATATGGGCTTTCTCTGTTATAAATACTGTTTTACTTGACATATGTACATGTATTGTGAAAGTGTTCCAGCAACTCTGCACATGTTATTCTCAATTTGAGAAATTGTATCGTGCTTTTACGACACTTATGGTGGAACTACAATTGTATTCAGACCCAAATGACTAACGAGACTGGAAGAATGAGAAATTGATCGGTACTAACATATTTAAGTAATATATATTTCAAAATTAGAATATGAAATATAACAAAACATAAACTAGTTGTTATGTTTTTTGTAACGAAATTTAAGATAAAGAAACTACATGCAAGACATTATTGAGTGAGTTCCAAGTTTATGGATCCATTTTTCAAACGAGATGTAGAATACAAATATTATTAATTTTATCACTCTGCATCTCATGGAGCAAAAAATATCTGCATTTATCTCATTGTCTAGGAAATAGATGTTACTTACCCAGCAATCTGATTCTCCACAAACCAAGGATGCCATTTCTTGATTTCATTGTAGTTTAGTTTCTTTAGCCACTCCATAGTTGCAGTAAAAGGAACAAGCAAAGAATGGTCTCCACTGCATTCCAGTAGTAATCAACATTACACAATAGATAAATAGAAGTTACTCTAGAATAAAACAATGGTAGTTGCATGATTGCATCACCTTCATGTAGTGGACATGCTAAAGTTGTTTTAATTAATTATTTTACATGCCATTTACTTTCCTTACATGAACTAGTTTCCAACGCAACAAAGGGTACATCTTTTGGACTTTCGAGCTAGGAGTTATGGCTATTTTAGTGAAGGTTGCACATTCTGTTGTTGGCTGTGTGAGAATGAGAACACTCTTCAATTTCGGCCAACAAGATGATCTTCCACTTGCTTTTATTTATGCTTATGTTCACACCCAACTAGAAGGGATATTCCTAGTATAAATAAACCATGTAATCCATCATTTCAAGGGAGTTGAGATTTATATGATTTGATAATTGAGCATGGCTCTTCTTTGAGAAATCCTTAGAGTAAAGTCCGGTACTAGATGATCTTGTTGAGTGCTCTCCGAGTGATTCTAGTTTTATCGTATACACCACGTGGTTCCACGAGTCAATCCTTATCATTAAGAAAAAATGCTATTATTTTTTTAAAAGAAGAATTTTGTTTCTCATGTGTAGCTTCTATACTCTATTATCCAGTGGCTCTTGGTCCATTCTCAAGAAGCTACATTTGTATGGTTTGGTTGCTACAGCATTACAACAATTGGGACAGGCGGTCAAGGATATTTTTTCTGTCACTTGGGTGACAGTCTAGTTTACAGAATTATAATCACTAGAATGTGTTGTGCTACTCTTTTTTGTTGGCCGTGTGCTTGTTTAGGCAGAGGCCAGAAGCTCTTTTCAAGATTTTCTATCATCTCATTGTAAAGTGTTTGAAATTTAATAAAATCTCCTTTATCAAAAATAAAAATATTTTTTGCTTGAAGCTCTATGCAATTAGCTGGTTATATGTAAAATTAATGTCCCTCTGGAAAAATCATAAGAACAACAAAAACAAAAAAAAGCTATAGACGTTGTGTTGGACTAGGGTTTCCATTTGAGAAATATGATTTTTTTCCATGGAATGTTACGAAGTTCATAATATGAATGTTACGAATATTATATCAGGACAGTATTAGTTCATGAATAAGAATGAAATGTCACCTAGCTAATTTGCTCACCTGTAAACAAACACTCTATAACCTTTGGATGTTATGTTCAAGTGATATTCTATCAATGTTAGAATATCCCTCGTGTACAGAACACGCTTGGGACACCTCTTCCATGATCCTGATACTTCAACCTAAATAAATGGACACAATGCTTAAATTAAGTAGCCAAATTCGCCTCATCAATATTAATCAAATTCTGCAACGCCCTTACTAACCTTTTTTGCATGCAGTTTTTCTCTGCCCAAATCTGTATCAAAGAGTTTCTCAAGGGCCAACTCTTGATCCTAGAATTCAATCCAAATAGAAACTTACAATTCCCAAAAATACTTCATATTTTTGTTTAGAGATAAGGTATATACTAAATAGTAAATACTACTCCCTCAATCCTGAAATGTAATAGATTTGTAGTAGTCCTAAGTCAAATCGTCCTTAAATTTAACCAAATTTATAGATAAGAGTATTAACATCTACCAAAACGAAGAGATAAACTACAAAAGTACATTTCATAATGTATCTAATGAAACCAAATTGATATTGTAAATATTACTGTTCTTTTTACTGCAAATTTTGTCAAATTTATCATGGTTTGACTTGGCACAACTAAAAATCCATTATATTGAGGAAGTACATACACCACTAAAAAACAGGAAAATAGAGGCCATTAGTAGATCAAATACTAACATGGCATTCTAAACCATGCTTGGACGTTTTAGAAAGGCGCTCAAACATTTGACCAGAATCATACTCCACAAATTCATTGGTTATCCCCATCTTGTATCGACATGGGGGGCATAGAATATGCTCCATGTTAATACCTTTTATTTGCTGCATCTCACATTTTAAATTGTTAGACATGATCAATAATAGAGCTTAATTATAGGTAGATTGGATAACCTGAGATATATATCTAACTTACCATATAAAATTGCTCCATGTTCCCTTGGCACGATGGATTGGAGTTATTCCAATACTTTCCATTACATGTAGCAACCAAACTCTGGTTACAAAAATCAAAATGTTACCATAGAAATTTTTTTTAATATTAGATAAGAAAAATAAGACAACATGCTACGTTTGAAACAATAGTACTTGAAACAATTCATCTGAAATCAAACCCATTCGAAATGCATATGGAACATGTGCATTGTTCTCTATGTCAACATCAATAGCTGGATTACACAATGAATAGCCCTGCAAAAATAAAGCATGGAATTGAGTTATTTGAACTAAAATGATATTTTGAATTTTATTATGTACTTTGGAGAAAAAGTGTAATACAAATTTCATCAGTAGTGAAGGCCGAACTGGCCAACTGTATTTGATAGATTGATTGATTACAGGGAGATTACACACATATATATAGCAGAGTACATGGTCCTGAGGAGGCCAACAGCCAGCCCAATAGGGGAGGCGCAAGCTAATTCTAACACCCCCCCCCCCCTCGCAGTTGGAATGGTAGCTAGCTGGACGTTCAGTTGGAGCGAAAATCAGTGAAGACGGATGAAGAAAGTCCCTTGGTGAAGACGTCAGCAAATTGGGATGTGGTGGGGACATGGAGGACCCAAACAGCCCCAATGGCAACGCGTTCCCATACAAAATGGAGATCGATCTCCACGTGTTTGGTACGCTGGTGTTGTACAGGGTTGGTGGAGAGGTAGACGGCGCTGACGTTGTTGCAATAGACGAGGCAAGCTGATGACATGGGGTGATGAAGTTCCTGGAGGAGTTGATGTAGCCAGGTAGCTTCAGCAACGCCATTTGCAACTGCACGGTATTCATCCTCCGCACTGGAGCGGGAGACGGTGGGCTGCCGCTTGGATGACCAGGAGACGAGGCTGCTGCCGAGGAAGACTGCATAGCCCGAGGTAGAACGGCAGGTGTCTGGACAGCCAGCCCAGTCAGCGTCGGTGTAGACAGTGAGCTGTGACGGAGATGACCTCGGGATGACCAGGCCATAGTCCAGGGTGCCCTTGAGGTAGCAGAGGATCCTTTTGGCAGCAGCGAGATGAGCTTCTCGAGGATCGTGCATGTAGAGGCAGATTTGTTGGACGGCATATGCAATGTCAGGCCAGGTAAAGGTCAAGTACTGGAGAGCCCCTGCGAGGCTGTGGTATGCTGTAGGATCTGCAACAGAGGGGCCATCAGAGGCAGAGACCTTGGCACAAGTGTCGACCGGGGTGGAGCAAGGCTTGCAATCACTCATGCCATTCCGGGTGATGATATCCAAAGTGTACTGAAGTTGAGAGAGAAATAGGGAGTCGCCCTGCTGCTCAACGTGCATGCCAAGGAAGTGATGAAGTGGACCAAGATCCTTCATAGCAAATGCCTTTTTCAGAGCCTCAATAACACGGTGGAGGAGCTGTTGTGAGGATGCTGTTAGGACAATGTCATCCACATAGAGGAGCAAGTAAGCTGTCTCAGTGCCTCGGTGAAAAACGAATAATGATGTATCTGATCTGGCTTCAGTGAACCCCAGGGAAAACAGATGGGAGGCAAAGCAGCTGTGCCATGCCCGTGGTGCCTGTTTAAGTCCATACAGGGACTTGTTAAGTCTGCACACATGAGTAGGATGAGTAGAATCTGCAAAACCAGTGGGCTGCGAGCAGTAGACAGTCTCAGACAGTGTCCCATGGAGGAAGGCATTCTTCACATCGAGTTGGTGAATTGGCCATTGTCGAGAATGAGCCAAGGTGAGGACAGTACGAATAGTAGCCGACTTGACCACAGGGCTGAACGTTTCATCGTAGTCAATACCGGGACGTTGGGTAAAGCCACAGAGGACCCAGCGAGCCTTGTATCTGTCCAAAGTCCCATCAGCGTGAAATTTATGTTTGAAAATCCACTTGCCGGTGACCACATTTGCTGTGTTGGGTCGAGGGACAAGATCATTCTAAGGAGTCAAGGATTTCATAAAAGGGAGGAATATTTTAGATGGTGTAGTGGTTTTACATGAGGTGATTCATGAACTGCATCATTCTAAGGGAAAAGGTCTTATCTTAAAGCTGGATTTTGAAAAGGCTTATGATAGA